>OFGR01000338.1_pt1 | contig 49297 bp, 50 predicted proteins | sample 1521811 | NCBI WGS metagenome assembly OFGR01 (sample SAMEA3504098, study PRJEB24116) | mouse gut metagenome | biome: mouse gut; feature: mouse-associated habitat; material: faeces | place: Denmark | collected 2011 | reverse complement strand
CATAGGCAATACCTCCATAATTTGAAGTGATTGTATCAGAAATACACATGAATTGCCTACCAATGTATTTGAACTTGTATTTGCCCAATATGTGCCGAATTTATTGCTGTCCAGATATTTTGTGATAGACCATGGATTGTAGATGTCTTTTCGGCTGCCGTATCGGAATCCGTCATACCAGTATTTTACTTTGTCAAAATTTTCAGATAATCCAAATTCCTCTAATGCTTTTATGACTTCTATTCTTTCACGGCTCCTTTTTTGATCGGATAAAATCGGCTGATAAGCATTATTATACAAAATTATCGTATGTAAGACAATACACAGCATTGAATTCCTCCAAGATATCCGATATACTTGGAGTATATTAGTTTGATCTAAGGGAGATACGCCATGACACGTGAAGAATTATACCAGTCCATTTATACACATGATACCATCTATCTGCCGCCGCATGAGCAGGCGACGGCGGCGCTGGAGGTGTCTCTTGGCTGCAGTTGGCATAAATGTACGTTTTGTGATTTTGCGAAGGATGCATTCCGGATTCACCCGATGGAGCGGATCGTGCATGACCTTAAGATACTTGCGCAGCTGCGCCCGGATGATACCAGGCTTTTTTTCCTTGGTGAGAATGCATTCTGCATGGGTGCAGAGCGGCTTCTTGCCATCATAGAGGAGGTACGCAGGTCTATGCCGAAGGTTCGGGAGTATGCGATGTATTCCCGCATAGATGATATTCTGAGGAAATCGGATCAGGAACTTAAGATGCTTGCCGGAGAAGGGATCCAGGCGCTTCACATCGGGGTTGAGAGCGGAAGCGACTCTATATTAGAGGCGAGGAAGAAGGGGATCACATCGGCTGAGGTGATCGAAGCCCTTAGGCGTCTTGATCAGGTTGGGATCGACTATTATGTGACCGTCATTCCGGGACTGGGAGGGCGAAGCTTTTCACGGCTGCACGCGATCGAGACGGCGCGTATGCTGAACCAGGTGCACCCGCGCAATATCTGGTGCCTGAAGCTTAAGTTATGGGAGAATACGCCTCTTTATGAAGAAGCCAGGAGAGGTGGGTTTGAGGAGATGACGCCTGCGGAGATCTTGAGGGAGGAACGGCTTCTGATCGAGAATCTCACGGTTAAGGATTGTCTGTTCGAGGATACGACGGTCCTTGACCAGTTCACGATACAGGGAATATTGCCGAAGCAGAAAGGCGAGCTGCTTCGGGCGATCGACTATCTTCTGAGTCTGTGATTTTAAAAGATAAGAAAATAAAAGATGAGAAAAAGACGGGGAAGGAACGGTTCTTTTGGGAATCGTTCCTTCCCCGTTTTTTCTATACGGAACGCATAGGAAAAGTCAACATTCTGCAATGTATAAGAATCATCAGGTCATAGAATTCGGCAGAAGAAAAGAATATGATTGTACAGAAGGTTCTTCAGGGCAGATATTTTGTATTTTCCCGAAGAACGGTTGAGACTATGTTTTCCGAACGATATTCGCTTGGAGTCTGCCCGATTTCCTTTTTAAAAGCGCGCGAGAAGGCAAAGGGATTCTGATAGCCGCAGGAACTGGCAATTCTTGCGATGGGAAGATCGGTATTGGATAACAGTTCACAGGCATTCCGAATACGTGCCATGGCGAGGAAACGCTGCGGAGAGGTATTCAGATGTTTCTTAAATAAAGTAAAAAGGTAGCTTCTGCTTATATGCAGATAGTCCGCTATATGTTCTACCGTAATATCAGGATCGGAATTTCCCAGAATATAGTTCGTTGCCTGGGAGACATAGAAATTATCATTGGACTCCAGCGCGTTATAAGAGGATTTGGAATCTTCGCAGAGTTTTGCAAAGATGGCATAGAGCCCGCTCTGGAGATGATATTCATTTGCGGGAGTCTTTTCGGTATGTTTGATCATCTCAGAGATGATCGAACGGATATCATCGGTTCGTGAATACGGCTGAACCGGGGAGTCCGGACTGATGTGGCAGTGTCTGAGCATATCGGGGACGGCAGTCCCGTTGAAGCAGATCCAGGTGTAGGTCCAGGGATTGGCTTCTTCCGCACGATAGAAAACGAGAGTACCGGGAGTGATAAGAAAGTATTGGTTCTTATGTATTTCATAGTGGGTTCTGTCATTATAAAAATGCCCCTGTCCCTGCAGTACAAAGTGGAGGATATAGTAATGGCAGACAATGGGTCCGTAAGATTGTACTTCGGAGCATTCTTCATATCCGCAGGATTCCAGACGGAGCTCTTTCGAACCTGTTTGATGTAGCATTACCTGTTTTTTTCCCAAAAGAGTACCTCCTTATTTTTTAAAAGTATGTCGTAAGGAAACAAAATAACTTTTGATTTTGGCACTATATTATTGTAATATATTTATTAAAATATGTAAAGTTGTTCTATCATAGCTACTCATTTAGATCTCTTTAGAGATCAGTACTACATTGATACAGAAAATGTTAGATGGGAGAGTGGAGCAGTGAAAAGCAAAGATAAAAAGACGGTGGGGTACACAGAGAATGTGAATTACAGATGTCTCGAGGATCATCAGCAGGTTAATTCTATGAGCATCGTAAGTCCGCTGAATCTGGATTACTGCGGTATAGAGCAGTGTGAGCCGGGGCATATGTTCGGGCCCTATGTTCGGGAGAATTATGTGATCCATATTATCATGAAAGGCCGTGGAATGCTGCAGATGGGAGGACGGGAGTTCAAGATGTCGGAAGGCGAGGCTTTCATCATCTATCCCGGGCAGGAAGAAGCGGTTTATCAGGCGGACGGCAAGGAACCGTGGGAATATATGTGGGTAGGCTTCCATGGGCATGTGGCTAAGAAGGTGGTACGTTTTATGGGGTTCACGGAAGAGTATCCGCTGGTACGGGTACAGGATGTGGGACTCCTGCGCCGGGAGGTTGAGAAGATGTTAGAGGCGAGGGAGCTGACCTTTGTAAATATGCTGAAACGTTCCAGCGCCCTGTATGCAATGGTCAGTATGATGATCGAAGAGAATCCGGATGAGGAAGAATTCGAGAACCCGTCCAATACGGCATATGTGAACGAGGCGGTAGAGATTATCATGCAGTCATATTCAAAGAAACTGAAGATCTCGGATATAGCGACTAGGATCGGGATCAGCAGGAATTATCTGACAGATCTTTTTAAACATGAATTTGATATGTCGCCTCAGAGTTTTCTGATGAATTTCAGGATGGAAAAGGCGGCTCAGGAACTTATTGAGACAGACGAGTCCGTTCAGAATGTCGGGATCAATGTCGGGTATCCGGATCCATTGGCGTTTTCCAAGGCATTTAAGCAAAAGTATGGGATGAGCCCCAGCGCATACCGCACTTCGTCCGTTGAGCTGGTACAGTGCGATATTAAGGGGGAATACGCGGGGTGGTATCATCTGTAATATGTAACAGCCGGCGCAGTTATTCGCCGTCCCATCCGTTCTCTTCGGTATCCGCAGGATCTGCGGCGAGGTAAGGGCTGAAGATCCGATAGAATAGGAAGGTATTGATCCAGGCGATAAACCCGAAGCCTGTGACGATCCATAGGAACAAAGCGGTTCCGAATATCTGGGGGCTTGGCGTTGTCAGGGATATATATAGCGGCACGGTGTTCAGGGCCAGGATCACCAGTGCGAATGGAATATTTCTGGCGGCAAGGAAGAATGCCTGTATCCACAGGTTCTTCAATGTGTTCCGGAACGTTGCGATCACAGGGAATACGAACATAGCTGTGATCGCAACGATGACTGCCAGGACGATGATCAGATAATAGATCGCCGCCGCCGGATACACGCCGTTTGGTCCAAACATACCGATATCGGCGGAGAATACGATCATGAAGATCACCGAGATAAGCCAGGATAAGGTGGACTGTCTGAAGTTTTGCCTGAAACTGCTGAAAAAATCGCGGATCAGAGAAGAGTCTCCGTACTTGAGGTTACGGAGAAGGGCATAATACATAGAAGTAAAAGAGGCGCCGAATGTGATGACCGGAATGCTGCACACTATAAATAGAAGATTGACGGTGATCATATTGCCCAATGTACCAAAGATACGGCCGAAGAGGCTGTCATTTCCAAAAAATCTGTATATTTTATTCATATTTATTTATTCATTCCTTTCTTAAGAATCCATTTTCTCAGACCATAATTCTACTATTCTGACATATTGAATTGTTGCTTATTTTAGTATAAATATATATAAAAGTCAACTCGAAATATGTCGATACCTTGTGCGAATTATCATTTTTACATAAGTATAAGACATTTTTCCATATGAAAATCAAACAAAAATATATAAAATATATCATAGATGTGCATAAAAAACATATAAAGGGAGGAAGTAGAAAATGAAGAAAAGATTAATTTCAGCACTTTTGGTGTCAGCAATGTGTCTGTCACTGACAGCATGTGGAGGATCCGGCGGTTCAGACGGTGGTTCGGACGGCGGTTCAGACGGCGGTTCTTCATCAGGCGCCCTGCGAGTTGCAATCTGGGACAACAACCAGCAGCCAGGCATTCAGGAGATTTGTGACTTATTTACGGAAGAGACAGGTATTGAAGTTCAGGTAGAAGTGAAAGAATGGGACAGCTACTGGACATTGCTCGAGGCGGGAGCTTCAGGCGGAGATATGCCGGACGTATTCTGGATGCATGCGAACAACTCACAGATTTATATGAATAATGATATGCTTTTGAAACTTGACGACTATATCGATAAGAGCGACAAGATTGATATGAGTAAGTATCTCCCACAGGTAACGGCGCTTTATACTTACAATGATTCTTATTATGCGGTTCCGAAGGACTATGATACCATCGCACTCTGGTATAATAAGACCATGTTTGACGATGCACAGATGGAATATCCGAACGAGAACTGGACATGGGACGACCTGTATGATGCAGCGGTAAAACTGACGGATAAAGACGCTAAGAAATACGGTTATGCTTTGAACGTAACGAACGACCAGGACAGTTACTGGAATATGATCTATTCTAAGGGCGGACATGTTCTTTCCGAGGATCATAAGACGTCAGGTTATGATGATCCGAATACGCTTAAAGCGATGGATTTTGTTGGCAAGCTCCTTTCAGATGTATGCCCTCCGGCTTCTGTAATGGCCGAGACACAGACAGACGTTCTCTTCGAGTCAGGAACAGTTGCCATGATCACACAGGGTTCATGGATGGTGCCTGCATTTAAGTAGAATGAGTATACTGCTGAGCACTGTGACGTGGCAATGATTCCTTACGATGCTGAGACAGGTATCCGTGCATCTATCTGTAATGGCCTTGGATGGGCTGCTGCTGCTAATACGAAGCGTCCGGACGACTGCTGGAAGCTGATCGAGTGGCTTGGTTCCGAAGAGATGCAGATCAAGCAGGCAGAGCTTGGCGTAACGATGTCTGCTTATGAAGGAACTTCCGACGCATGGGCAAGCAATACAGATCTCTTTGACCTTACAGGACACCTTGCTATGGCAGAAGAGTCTACAGTTGAAGGCGTTGAGAATATGATCGTGGAATATCCATTTACATACAACGCTGTTAAGTGGACCAGCCAGTGCCAGAAGGATCTGGTTCCTGCATGGGATGATCCGGCTCAGATGGAAGACAAGTGTAAGGAATTTGCGAAGACTATGAACGATATCATCGCAAGTGAAAGCAAATAGTTACCATGAAATGAAGAGTATAGAGGGTAGAAGAGATGACAAATAGCAAAAGTGAAGTGAATGCACCTGCTAAGCATAAGATGACAACATGGGAAAAGAATCAGTTGTTCTGGGGTTGGCTGTTTATTATTCCGACGATGGCCGGTTTGATCATACTGAACTTGTACCCGATCGTGAATACGATCTATCAGTCCATGTGTAAGACAGGTGACTTTGGCAGAGGAAATGTTTTTGTTGGATTTGACAATTTCAACAGAATGTTCGGCGATGCCGAAGTGTGGCAGGCTCTGCTCAACACGATTAAATACGCAATAATTGAAGTGCCGTTTTCTATTTGTTTTGCTCTTGTTCTTGCGGTTCTTTTGAACCGCAAGATGGTAGGGCGGAGCGCATATAGGGCAATATTTTTCCTGCCTATGATCGTAGCGCCGGCGGCGGTAGCTATGGTATGGCGTTGGTTATATAACTCTCAGTTCGGTCTTCTGAACAACCTGTTCGGACTGAAGGTTGAATGGATCTCCAATCCGAAGATTGCATGGATTTCCATTGCGATCATCGGTGTATGGTCAATCTTGGGTTATAATATTGTATTGTTTATTTCCGGCTTGCAGGAGATCCCGCACGATTATTATGAAGCTGCGGATATCGACGGTGCGTCCGGAATACAGGCGTTCTTTAATATTACGGTTCCGTTGCTTTCGCCGACGATCTTCTTTGTCCTGATTACGAGAGTCATCGGTGCGCTTCAGGTATTTGACTTGATCTACATGGTAATGGATCAGTCGAATAAGGCGCTCCCGAAAGTAGAGTCTCTTGTATATCTGTTCTATCGTGAGTCTTTTGATTTCGGTGACAAGGGATATGGTTCTACCATCGTTGTGCTGCTCCTTGCAGTAATTCTGGTTGTTACTGTGTTCCAGATGATCGGACAGAAGAAATGGGTTCATTACGAATAGAAGGGGGAAGATATTATGCAAAGTATGGAAACAAAAAGAAAGATTGAACGGGTTGTCGTACATGTTGTTCTGATATTTTTCTCTATTATCATGCTGATACCTTTTGTCTGGATGCTGTTGACGGCATTTAAGTCTGTATCAGAAGCGACGCAGATAGATCCTTTTGTGATCTTCCCAACCGTATGGACGTCGGAGGCTTTTACGAAAGTATGGAATAACATGAACTTCCTGCTGTTGTACAAGAATACGCTGCTGTTGATCTTCTGGCGTGTCGTATGTGCGGTTTTGACGGCAACACTGGCTGGATATGCGTTCGGACGGTTGGAGTTCAAGGGAAAGAACTTCATGTTCTCTCTGGTATTGTTCCAGATGATGATCCCGGCGCAGATCTTCATCATCCCACAGTATCTGATGGTCAGCAAGATCGGAATGACCAATACGATATTTGCGTTGGTGTTCCCTGGAATCGTTACCGCGTTCGGTACGTTCCTTTTGAAGACGGCTTATATGGGACTTCCGGTATCTCTTGAAGAGGCGGCGAGACTTGACGGATGTAATATCTTCCAGTCATTCTTACATATTATGTCCCCGCTTACCAGATCTTCCATGGTAGCGCTTGGTATCTTCACCGCAGTATTTGCTTACAAGGATCTGATGTGGCCTCTGGTTGTTAACTCCAGTGCGAACATGATGCCGTTGTCAGCAGCCCTTGCGACCATGCAGGGTCAGTATCAGTCCAACTATCCACAGTTGATGGCTGCTTCAGCGATCGCGTGTGTACCTATGATCGTTCTGTATCTGATCTTCCAGAAGCAGTTTATCGAAGGTATTGCAACATCCGGTGGAAAGCTGTAAAGAAGGTTTATCGAAATCGTAAATAACAATAGAATGGAAAGGCAATGTCTTGCGCGGCATTGCCTTTTTATCTTAAAGATTGTGTGAGGATGAACGAGAAAGCCGGCCTGAGGATTTTAAGAGTATAATTTATAGAAAGAAGGGGTTTTTTGGGTAAAGGATTAAAGCCTTCCCTGCGGGAAAGGGCAGGAGCGGAAAAGCAGAAGATACAGGGAATGACGCGAGAGAATGCGCTGCGGTATATATGGACGTATTATAAGATCCCGATTATCGGTATTCTGGTGTTCATCTTTCTGGTTTTCTATTTTATACATGCGTTTTTGAACCGGCCGGAGGATACGATTCTCCATGTGACGTTTGTGAATTGTTATGATAATGTATCGGAAGATTCGGATTTTCATAAGGAGTTTCTTGAATACGCAGATTTTCAGGAGACGGGGGAAGTGATCTTTGATTCGAATGTGTTCTTTGATCTGTCGAAGGACAGTGATTATGCGAATACTTATTTTCAGAAGACGGTAGCATATCTGGAAGCAGGAACTACGGATGCGCTGATCTGCCAGGAGACGAATATGAAAGGGATGGCAAAGGGGGGAAGGGTCCTGAACCTTGAAGACGAGAGGGCAGGCGGAATCTGTGAGAAATATAAGGACAGGATCGTAAACTATACGACAGATGAGGGCGAGGTGATCCCGGTAGCCGTCGATGTCTCGGACAGCCCGCGTTTTGAGGGGATGAACAGTTATAAGGATGAAGAAAAGTGTTATCTCTGTGTCTCGGCGTATATTGACCAGGCGGATCAGGTAGAGGTATTTCTCGATTATCTTCTGGAGGATTAGTCTGTCAGCGGATCTGTGCGGCGCCTGAGATCGCAGCCTCAGGTGCAATACTTTGTGAAAAGGGGCTGCAGCGAAATAATTGCATTTCGCTGCAGCCCCTTATATCATGCAGGGTTTTGCCGGATATGATACGGTTATATTATCCAACCTGCGTTATCATAAAGAGCAATGAGGAGAAGTCCATGCTCTTTCTGTTCAAGAGATCCCGGTTGATCGGGATACCGGCATACATAAGCTCAGTTCCATACGCCTGGTATGTCTTGACTGGATCGCTGCCGATCTTAACACCGTACACAGCCATCATCTCAGGATCGACTGGAGTGTCAAATGTCGTATCATAGGTGATCTCGTATAATGCGTCAGGACACAGACCGTCAAGTTTCAGGCGGATCCAGGTGCCGTTTACCTGATTCAGGCTCTGATAATATCCGGCAACAGCGTTCTTCTTATCCTGAGAGACAACCATCCAGGCGGTCTCATTTCCTTCAAATGGGCTCTTGAGCCGATAGAAATCGCCTTCTATCTGGATCAGTTCCCGGTATTCTTTCATGAATTTGATCTGTTCTTTGACCTGCTCGATCTCTTTATCTGCCAACAGATTCAGATCCAGCTCATAACCAAAGGTGCCGAAGTAGGCAACGTTTGCACGGGTGGCAAGGGAGGTTTCCCTGTGAAGCTGGTGGTTCGGTACTGCGGAGACATGGGATCCCATGCTGACGATCGGGTATACCATGGAAGTACCGTACTGGATCTTGGTCCTCTCGTTAGCATCCGTGTCATCGCTTGTCCAGGTCTGCGGAGCAAAGTAAAGCATGCCCGCGTCAAACCTTGCGCCGCCGCTTGCGCAGGACTCGAATAAGATGTCCGGGAATTCGTTGATAAGCCGTGTATACAGGTCGTAGACGCCTAAGATATACTTATGCATTACCTTGCCTTGTTCGGAGGCGGATGTTCCTTTGCTGTATGGCTCTGTCATATAACGGTTCATATCCCACTTGATATAGGAGATCGAGGACTCGCGGATCACCTTTGCGACCATCTCATGGATATGATCAACAACCTCTTTCCTTGAGAAGTCAAGGACATACTGGTGGCGCGCATGGCTTTCGAATCTGCCCGGAACACTGATCAGCCAGTCCGGATGCGCCCGGTATAGGTCGCTGTCCTTATTCGCCATCTCAAGTTCTACCCACAGACCGAACTTAAGCCCCATCTCTTCGATCTTTCTGGATAATCCGGAGATGCCGTCCGGTAATTTGTCAAGGTTGACGTACCAGTCCCCAAGGCCTCTGTGGTCGTCGTTGCGGGCGCCGAACCATCCGTCGTCCAGTACGAAGAGTTCTACGCCGACTTCTTTCGCTTTTTTGGCGATGTTGAGGATCTTCTCTTCATCAAAATCAAAATACGTAGCTTCCCAGTTATTCAGAAGGATCGGACGCGCCTGATCTCTCCATCTTCCGCGCATCAGACGTGTACGGTATAATCTGTGGTACACCTGGCTCATCTTATTCAGCCCCTGGTCACTGTAGACCATGACGACTTCCGGCGTCTGGAAAGTCTCTCCCTGCTTCAATTCCCAGGAGAAGCATTCCGGATGGATCCCCATGAGGATCCTTGTCATGCCAAAGGTGGATGTCTCAGCCTGTGCAAGGAAGTTGCCGCTGTATACGAAATTAAAGCCGTACACTTCGCCCTGATACTCTGTGGTGTGAGGACGCTTAAGAGCGAGGAATGGATTGAATTCGGCGCCGCTGCAAGTTCCGTTCAGGCTCTGGATGCCCTGGATCCCGGTTTCTAGTTTCTGGGACTTTACATAACGCTCTCTGGACCATGCCCCGGACAGATGCATCAGCTCATAGTCTGTGTCGATGAATTCTACACTTGCGCTTAACGCACGCTCCAGGACGATCTTCTCGGAACCTTTGTGGACAAACCTGCTGTTCCTGGTAATAACAGGGTAGTGTTCGTATATGGTGTATGAGAGTATAAGGTCGGTGTCTGTCACCTGATCATGCAGAGTGACCTCCAGTGTCGCCGCTTCCTCTTCGTCTTCCACATAGGTTGCCGGAAGGGGTTCCAGGCTCTTCTTGCCTTTCAAGATCTCGTATGCGGTATACTCATAATTGACGATCCTGCTTCCGTTCTCCTGAAGAACAGTGAAGGCAGGGCTGCGGTAGTCGCCGGTTCCATAGGACGGATATTCCTGTCTGGTGTACTGCATGGACAGAAGACCTGGTTCCGGTACATTGATGGACATCTGGGAACGCATCGCTTCTTCGTGCATGTAGGAGAAATCGTCTCTGTCTCTCAGAGCTTTACCATAGTAAAGATTCTCAAGCTGCCCATTCTCCATGATCCTGATCAGATAGCTGATATCCTGGTTGTAAAGATGAAATACTTTAGATGCTTCATGAAATACGATAGCCATTTTTTACCTCCTGTTTTTAATGATGAAAACCTCTTTCTATCACTTTCTATCACTTTCTATCATATGTAAATATGTAGTATAATAATATTATACACGATTTTAATGTTGAATGGTATCATGTTCTTAAATCATGGAAAAATGTTATGAAAGAAGAAAGGGAAGAAGAATGAAAACGGAGAAAGTGATACATGAGTTTGAGCCGGTATTCGACGCATCTTCCAGAGTTCTTATGCTTGGGACGATGCCCTCTCCGAAGTCGAGGGAGGCCGGGTTCTATTACGGACATCCGCGTAATCGCTTCTGGAGGGTGCTTGCCGATGTATGCGGGGAAGAGATCCCGGCTGCAAAAGAGGACAAGATCGCATTCGCCCTTCGGAATCATATCGCAGTGTGGGATGTGCTGGCAGGATGTGAGATCAGAGGAGCGGATGACAGCAGCATCCGTAATCCGGTTCCCAATGATATGGCGCGGATCCTCGGGCATGCAGATATAAAGGCAATCTTTGCGACCGGGACGAAGGCGGCAGGATTGTATAAGCGGTATTGTTATCCGAAGACCGGAATAGAGGCAGTGTGTCTGCCGTCCACGAGCCCGGCAAACTGCCGGATGTCCTATGAGGAGCTTTATAAAGCGTATGCGGTGATCAGCAGTTATCTGCAGGACAAAGGTAAGGCTCAGGCGTCTGTAAGAGACGTCAGGTCCTGAAATATGCCGCCTCACCGCATAAATTTGTCGATCACATGCAGCACGCCGTCTTCATCGTTGGATTTGGTGATATAATCCGCTGTCTCAAGGACGGCAGGCTGGGCATTTGCCATGGCGACGCCAAGCCCGGCGGTTTCTATCATAGTCAGGTCATTGTATCCGTCTCCGCAGCAGATCATCTCGTCCGCAGTCATGCCGATCCCGCTCAAGAGACGCAGCAGAGAATGTGCTTTGTCAATTCCCCGCGGCATGATCTCCAGGAAGAAAGGATCCGAGCAGTATACGGACAGATAAGAATGAAAATATTCTGCGATCTCGTTTTTTGCCAGGTTGATGATCTCAGGCGAGCCGGTGAGCAGGATCTTGTTCATGGATTCCGGGACATGGGATGGGAAATCCTCCACATGTATGATCGGCATCTGATTGATCCTTGCCTCCAGTTCACTGTATTGGTTCGTGTGCAGCCCGGAGATCAAATTGTCAGGCGTGTAGGTCAGGATATCCACTCCGGAATATTTCCCGGCTATATAGAAGACCGGTTCTGCGGCGTCGTTGGGAAGCGTCTTTTCATAGATGACCTTGCCGGACCGGCAGTCGGTGATCCGTCCTCCGTTGAAGGACAGGATATAACTGCCGAATTCGTTCAGATGAAGCTGTTCTGCAAGGGGCAGGACGCCTTTTGTCGGGCGTCCGCTTGCCAGAACGACTTTCTTGCCCTGCCTTTGTATATCGATCAGTGCGTCGCGTGTGGCGCCGGAGATTTCTTTGTTGGAATTTGTAAGGGTGCCGTCCAAGTCCAGCACAAGCATCTGATAATTCATATGATTACCCCTGTTATATGCGTGAAAATGCCTTCAAGGCGTCTATGATCTCCGGAAAACGCATGCTGTGTGAGGCTTTGACAAGAATATTGTCGCCGTCGCGCAGCAGTTCTCCCAGAGCTTCTATGAAGTCCTCGTTCGTCTCAAACCAGAGGCTCTGCGCCGGAGAAGCGGCGTGTTTCGCGCCTTCGGCAAGAGAACGGGAGAGAGGTCCGATACCGCACACCAGATCGATGCCCTGATTCGCGGCATATTCTCCGACTTCGTAATGGAGTTCCTGCTCGTTGTTTCCAAGTTCGCCCATGTCGCCGAGTATAGCAACCTTGCGCCCGATCGCCATGTTCAGGACGTCGATGGATGCTTTCATGGAGACCGGGTTGGCGTTGTAACAGTCGTCCAGGATGATGAGCCGGTCTGTCTTGATGATATTGTTGCGTCCGGGCATGGAAGGAAGCCCTTCGATCCCGGCGCGGATCTCCTGTCCCGTAAGGCCCATCGTGTAGCCGACTGCGGCGCCGGCAAGTGCGTTGGATACCATATGGAGCCCGGGCTGCGGGACGATACAGTCGAAGTAAGTACTATTGGGCAGGTGTATCGTACATGCCGTTCCCCGTAATCCGAGGGGACGGATCTGATCTGCGTAGAACTGGTTCGATACATCGGTTCCGAAGAAGACAGGAGGAACGCCTTTGATCGGGGCGGTCTGGGATAAGAGATCGTCGTCTCCGTTCAGGATGATCGTTCCGCCGTTCTTCATATCCTGTATCATCTGTATCTTCTCACGGTAGATTCCCTCTCTGGTCTTGAAGAATTCCAGGTGCGCCACGCCGATATTGGTGATGACGCAGATATCGGGGCTTGCGACGGAGGAGAGGCGGCGCATCTCTCCGAAGTGATTCACTCCCATCTCAAGGACAGCCGCCTGATGATCTTCCTTGAGCCCGAAGATGGTGAGCGGAAGTCCCCATTCATTATTGAAGTTTCCCTGTGTTTTGTGGACGTTGTATTTCTGTGCGATCACGGAGGCGATCATTTCCTTTGTACTGGTCTTTCCGACGCTGCCTGTAATGCCCACAACTTTGACGTTGAAGGAGTCCCGATAGAGCTTGGCGATGTCAAGAAGCGCCTGGCCGGTGGATTCTACCAGTATATAAGGATGATCCGTCTCTCCCAGATCTTCATGGGATACCACGCAGAGCGCGCCTGCCTTCACTGTGTCCGGGATGAACTTGTGGGCGTTGACTCTGGTTCCGTCGATGGCGACGAAGAGATAGCCGGATTCTACCTTGCGGCTGTCGATGGTTACGCCGTCCACTTCCCGGTCAAGGAGATCCGGGCTGCCGTGATAGATCCCCTGACAGGCGTCCGTAATATTCTTTAGTGTGAGGTTCTTCATAGGGACGCCTCCTGATAACGAGCTTTGAAGGACTCTTCTATGATACGTTCGCATAAGCTTCCATACTCCAGCCCTGCCGCTTTTGCGGCTTTGGGAAGAAGACTTGCGGGAGTCATTCCGGGCAGTGCGTTCACTTCCAGGCAATAGAAGCTTCCGTCTTCATCATCCACGATAAAATCAGCGCGTGAGTAGACATTAAGCCGCAGCGCTTCGAAGGCTTTCTCGCCCATGCGCCGGATCGCTTCCTGTGTCTTGGCATCCAGGGATGTGGGCGGGCAGATTTCCTGTGCGCCGCCGTCCTGATATTTGTTCTCATAGTTAAAGAAATCATTCTTCGGGATGATCTCCACCAACGGCAGCGCTTTCCCTGCGACAATACCGCAGGCGAATTCACGGCCTTTGATGTAAGGCTCTATGACGACTTCTTCTTCCTGGTTGATGTCGAAGGACTGACGGATCGCTTCCTTATATTCTTCCTCTGTGTGAACGATGAATACACCGATACTAGAACCGCCGGAACATGGCTTGATCACAAGCGGAAGGTAATATCCAAGCTCGGCAAGCGGCGTGTCTTTGGTCCTGCGGGTGAGGGAAGTCCCTCTTGGAGTAGCGACGCCGGACATCTTGAAGATCTGTTTGGCGACTAATTTATTCATGGATACGGCGCATCCAAGTGAACCGGGACCGGTATACTTGATTCCCAGGACGTCGAAGGTAGCCTGAAGCTTCCCGTCTTCTCCGATGGAACCGTGAAGCCCCATGAATGTAATGTCAGCCATCCGGCAGAGTTCGATAACATTCGGACCGATCAGAGAAGCAGAATCTCCCGGGCGGGATCTTTTCAGCGCTTCCAGATCGGGGGCGGTGGTCTTGATGCTCTCTGCGATCTCAAGCCCTGCGCCCGGAAGGCTGAATACTTCTTCTAATCTGTCGGCATCGCAGGGATACCCCATGTATACGTCCATCAGGAATGCCTGATGCCCGTTTTCACGGAGTGTCCTGCATATACCTGCGCCTGAGGTCAGTGATACGTCGCGTTCCGGACTCAATCCGCCGGCTAATACAATGATTTTCATATAATTTCTCCTTATTTATCAATACTCTTTCTCGATACTCATCTTTTCCAGTAATTTCCGCTTTACTTCGTAAAGCTTAGGGGACAGATCCACGTAGACTCTATGAGGATAGAAGAGCCGCTTGGTCTCTTCCCAAAGGGTTTTCTTCTCCTGCCGGCAATAATCGGCGATTTCTTTGACGGAAGGCGACTTATAGATGCATTCTCCGTTCTTGAATATCGGTACGAGGATCTCGCGCATGATATAGGAGCCGCCTGCAAGCTTCGTCTTCTTCCAGGTCTCGATGGGATCAAACAGGAGCAGGTCTTCACTGGTGTCGAAGGTCTCGTCGGCGAAGCAGATGAGGTCTGCTTTAACTTTTCCTGTTGTTTTATCATAGATCCGAAAGATCGTTTTGTTACCCGGATTGGTGATTTTCTCCGTATTTTCGGAAATCTTTATCTTTGGAACGAATTCGCCGGCTTCGTTCTGGATGGCGGCGAGCTTGTACACCCCGCCGAAGGACGGATTGTCCTTGGAGGTGATCAGGTTCGTCCCCACACCCCAGGAGTCAATGGCTGCTCCTTGTACCTTGAGATCGTGGAGCAGATACTCGTCCAGATCGTTGGACGCACAGATAGAAGCGTCCGGAAAACCGGCTTCGTCAAGCATCCGGCGTGCCTCCTTGGACAGATAAGCAAGGTCGCCGCTGTCCAGGCGGATGCCGTATTTTTTCAACGGCTTTTTTGCGTCCCTGAATTCCCGGAAGACACGGATGGCGTTGGGGACGCCGGATTTCAGCGTGTCATAGGTATCTACCAGCAGAGTACAGTTATCGGGGTACATCTCGGCGTAGGTCTTAAATGCGGTATATTCGTCGGAGAAGCTCATGATCCAGCTATGGGCGTGGGTTCCCATTACGGGAACGTCAAAGAGTTCTCCGGCAAGCACGTTGGATGTGCCGACGCATCCTCCGATGATGGCGGCGCGGGCGCCGTATAATCCTGCGTCCGGTCCCTGGGCGCGCCTCAGTCCGAATTCCATGATCCCGTCGCCGTTGGCGGCGAATACGACACGAGACGCCTTTGTGGCGATCAGCGACTGGTGGTTGATGATATTTAAGATCGCTGTCTCCACAAGCTGTGCTTCCATGATCGGCGCGACGACCTTAAGCAGCGGTTCCTTTGGGAATACAACGGTCCCCTCCGGGATCGCGTAGATATCTCCGCTGAAATGAAAACCGCTTAAGTACTGCAGGAAATCTTCGCTGAATATCCCAAGCCCCCGAAGATAGTCGACATCTTCGTAAGTAAAATTAAGATTCTTAATATAGTCTATGACCTGTTGGAGGCCTGCGCAGACGGAGTATCCGTTATTGCAGGGATTCTGACGAAAGAAGACGTCAAAGATCACCTTCTCGTGTTGTCCTTTCGCGTAATAACCCTGCATCATGGTCAGTTCATACAGGTCTGTCAGCAAAGTTAGCTCTTGTCTGTTCATTGTATTTTTGCTCCTTTGATTTAATCTGTCTTATTATAGCAAGTGGTATTTTCGCTGTAAAGCATTTGTTTCAAAGAGTTACACCAGTTCCTGGTTTCGGTTGATCGTTTCCTGGATGATATTCTGACAGTAAGGTGCGATCCGCTTCTTTGTCTCTTTGTCCAGTTCTTGGGGATAGATCGGTTTGCCGTATTCGATCACAACGTGGGTCTTCTCGATCCTCGGGATGTGGTATTCGAACATGGCGTGCGTATTATTCAGGCTGATGGGAACGATGGCGCAGCCTGCTTTTTCCGCGATCTTAAAGGAACCGCTGTGGAAGGGGAGCATACTGAGCTCATCTCCGTCGTTGCGGGTGCCTTCCGGAAAGATGCAGACAGAGACGCCGCTCTTCACATAGCTGATCGCTTCCAGGATGCTCTTAAGCCCTTCTTTCGGATTGTCCCGGTCCAGAAAGAGGCAGTACAGGCGCTTCATCCAGTCACGGAGGATGGGATAGCGCAGCATCTCCTTCTTTGCCACATATCCTGTCAGCCGCTTACAACGGGAATAGGTCAGCAGGATATCGAAGTAGCTCCTGTGGTTGGCGATAAAAAGAACCGGCTCGTCAGGAATATTCTCTTCCCCGATCACTGTTACGGATACACCGGTGATCTTAAGGATTCCTTTGAATGCCCACTGAACGATCCGCAGGCACTGATAATCGCTTGCCTCTTTGTTGAATTTACTATAGATCCATTCTGCTCCTAATACCGGAAGCCCGAAGAGCAGGAAGGAGAATAAAAACAGGACTAGCAGTATAAACCTGGTCATTGACGGGTTCCTCCATTCTAATATCTACCATATAAAATAGTAATTTCTCTTAATGTATCGGCAAGTTTATCGCATAGTACGCCGTCCCGGAACCGCCAGTTCCAGTTGCCGGAAGCTACTCCCGGAGTGTTCATCCTCGCATGTGAGCCAAGCCCAAGCGCATCCTGCAGCGGGAAGACGGCATAGCCTGCGATACTCCCAAGGGCGGTACGGATCAGATCCATGCCAAGATCGGCAACGTCCGTGCAGCGGGTATATCTGCGGACCTTATCCTGGCATTCCTTCGAAAGGTTCAGATACCAGCCCAGGGTGGTGTCGTTGTCATGGGTGCCGGTATAGCAGACACAGCCGGGATCCTTGTATTGGTGAGGGAGATAGTCGCTCTCGCCGGTGGATTCGAAGGCAAACTGCAGTACCTTCATCCCGGGGAAGCCGAAGCTCTTTCTTAAGGCGTCTACTTCCGGGGTAATGATGCCGAGATCCTCCGCGATGATGGGAAGTTCGCCGCCCAGAGCAGCCTGGATCGCCCGGAACAGCTCCTCGCCCGGAGCCTCGATCCATTTGCCGCGGATCGCGGTCTTCTCGCCGTACGGGACGGACCAGTATGCCTGGAACCCGCGGAAATGATCGATGCGCAGGATATCAAGAGATCTTAACTGATGGCGTATCCGCGAGATCCACCATGAGAATCCTTCCTTTTGATGCGCTTCCCACGCGTACAGCGGATTCCCCCATAACTGCCCGGTCGCAGAGAAGTAATCCGGCGGAACCCCGGCAACCTTAAGAGGATAGCCTTTGGGATCTAACTGGAATAATTCCTGGTTCGCCCATACGTCCGCGCTGTCCATGGATACAAAGATCGGGATATCTCCGATGATCCGGATTCCGTGCTTGTTGGCGTAAGTTTTCAGTGCAGTCCATTCTTCATAGAAGATGTACTGCAGGAATTGATAGAATCTGATCTCGTTTTTCAGCGTCTGGCGGAGTGTATCCCGGAACTTTTCCGTGGGCGTGCGGTATCCGTCGTCCCATTCAAGCCAACTTACGCCGTCATTTTCGGCTTTGCACGCCATGAATAATGCATAGTCGTCAAGCCAGGAGCTTTCCTTGCGGATGAAGCTTAAGAATGCCTGGTAGGCTTCTTGTCCGTGATATTCCGGGCGGGAAAAGCGTTCATACGCCTTCCGGAATATTGTCTGTTTCCATGGGATAATGGTTCCGTAATCCACATGTTCCGGGTCACATTCCGGGACATCTTCAAGATCAGAGGCGGTAATAAGCCCAAGATCCGCTAAGTGCTCCGGGCTTATCAAAAGCGGCTGTCCGGCGAAGGCAGAGAAGCTCTGGTATGGAGAATCCCCATAGCCGGTATGGGTCAGCGGAAGGATCTGCCACAGGCGCTGTCCTGATCTCTCCAGAAAATCAACAAATTCATAAGCTGCCTTGCCAAGGTCGCCGATCCCGTAGGGGGAAGGCAGAGAGGTCGGATGCAGCAGGATCCCGGAAATTCTTTCATTATGATTCATAAGTGTCTCCTTACTATAAAACAAGATTTCATAAGCGCTGCCTAAATTTTGGCAGAACTACATCAATTATACTACAAAGTTGGAATTTTTCCTAGAGTTACTGTGTATGATGTTAAGGAGAAATATTGATTCATGATATGCAGATGGATTGATTCGGGAGGGCGCAGTGAGTAAGAGGCATCTTGGTATACTGCTGACGGTATGTCTGGCTCTGACGGTGTGTCTGGCTCTGACAGCATGTTCCGTCAGTAAGACGGATAAGAAAAAGATAAGGGACGTCGAATTCACAGTACTTGATAAGGAGGATATTCCGGAAGAATTCATGGTCCGGATCGAGGAAGCAAAGGAGGAACCCATGAAATTAAGTTATGCTGACAAAGGGTATCTGTATGCGGCAAGAGGCTATGGAGTACAGAAGACCAGCGGATACAGCGTGAATGTCAGCCAGTGCTATGAGACGGAACAGGGGATACATATGGAGACCAGCCTGCTGGGACCGGGGAAAGAAGAGAAGATCCTCAAGAAAAAGACGTATCCTTATGTGGTGGTCAAGATGGAGTATGCCGATAAGCCGATAGAATATGATTAGGAGGTCAGGATATGGAATATGTAACAAGACAGATGCAGACTTATAAGACAGGAAACGCGGTCATGGATCAATTTTATATTGACGATGATTATAATGTACCTGATGCGAAGAGCGATGTGAAAAAGGTGATCTTAGGGGAAGGGAACCTGTCCGTTGAGGACATGAAGGCGGTGGAGAATTATATAAGGGTGTCGGGCAAGCTGAATTTCAAGATTCTCTACGTGACAGAAGAGGGCGAGACCAGGCTGTCCAGCCTGGAAGGAAGGATCCCCTTCGAAGAGATGATCTATCTGGAGCAGGAGGCGGCAGGGCAATTCTTTGTTCGGTCTTCCAGCGTAGATCTGACGGTTACCGCGATCCATTCCAGGAAGCTGAATATTAAGACGCTGGCAGAGATCGTCGTCTGCCCGGAGGGGCAGAAGGAGACGGAGCTGACGGTAGACATCGAGAGCGAGGCGCCTCTGTATAAGCGGTTCGAGAGCAAGGAGTTCCTGAAAGTATTTGCGGCGAAGAAGGATACTTACCGGATCAAGGAAGAGGTATCCATAGGAGGGACGAAGGAGAATATAGGGACATTGTTGTGGACGGAGGTAATGAGCCGGAGGCTGGATACCCGTATAGAGGCGGATGAACTTAAGATACAGGGAGAATTGATGCTGTTCTGCTTCTATGAATCTCTGGACGGGAAGACCGACTGGATCGAGCAGAATGTACCGTACGAAGGACGCATTGAGTGTTATGGGGCGCAGGATTCCATGTTTCATCAGGTCTATCCGGAACTTACGGATGTAAATATTGACGTAAGGATGGATGAGGATGGAGAGATGCGCCTGATCGGGGTAGAGGCAACGCTGGAAGTGCGTCTGATCGTGTACGAAGAAGAGAAGATGGATATCCTTGCAGACGCTTATTCTCTGCAGCAGAACTGTACGCCGAAGATCATGGAAGAGAACCTTGAACAACTTCTTCTGCAGAATCATTCGAAGTGCAAGGTCTCGGAGCAGCTGTCGCTTCCTGAGATCAAAGACGATATCCTGCAGATCTGCCATAACAGTGCGAGGATCCAGGTGGAGCATACGGAGGTGACGGAAGGGGGGCTTCAGATCGAGGGAGTCCTTCATATCTGCTTCTTGTATGTGAAGGCAGATGACGCGGTTCCGTTCGATACCTGGCAGGGAATGGTGCCGTTCTCGTATCTTCTGGAATGTAACGGGGCGGTAAAGGAGATGACATACGGCTTGACTTACGCAGTGGAGCAGATATCCGTGGGACTGTTGGGAACGGATGAGATCGAGGTTAAGGCGGTATTGGCATTCAATAGTTTCTTGAAGAAGCCGGTCGGGATCCGGAATATCAAAGAGATCGAATTCACGCCGTTTGATATGGAAGAGATGGAGAGACGTCCGGGGATCACCGGGTATATCGTCCGCGACGGGGATATCCTGTGGGATCTGGCAAAGCGGTATAATACGACGGTAGAAGGGATCATGGAAGTGAATGGACTGGAGACAGAAGAGATAAAATCCGGCGACAGGGTATTGATTTTTAAAGAAAACATGAGTATACTATAAGCACATTGTATACAAGATACAATATAAAAGCGGCATATAGAAGAGGATAAGGAGAGAACGTATGGATAAGTTGGAGTTGAAGGCACTGGGGAAGATCAATCTTGGTTTGGATGTATTGGGCAGGCGGGAGAATGGGTATCATGACGTACGTATGGTCATGCAGACGATCTATCTCTATGACCAGATCCGGATCGAGAAGAAGAAAGAATCGGGGATCCATATATTGACGAATCTGTTCTATCTGCCGGTCAATGAGAATAATCTTGCCTATCAGGCGGCAGAGATGCTGATGAAGGAATTCGGAATACAGGAAGGCGTGAAGATTTCCCTGGATAAACATATACCGGTGGCGGCGGGGATGGCGGGCGGCAGCGCGAATGCGGCGGCAGTGCTCTACGGGATGAACCGTATGTTTGCGCTGGGGCTCACCCAGAAAGAGCTGATGGAAAGAGGGGTGAAGCTTGGAGCCGATGTTCCGTACTGTATCATGCGGGGTACCGTGCTTGCCGAAGGGATCGGCGAGGAACTGACGCCGCTTCCCGCCATGCCCAGATGTTATATACTGGTTGCGAAGCCCCCGGTCAGTGTCTCGACGAAACTGGTCTATGAGAAGCTGGATTCTCATGAGATAGAAGTACATCCGGATATTGACGGGATCATAGACGGGCTTGCCAGGCAGGATCTTGCGAAAGTAGCGTCCTGTATGGGCAATGTGCTTGAGAAGGTTACGATAGAAGAGTATCCGGTGATAGAAGAGATCAAGGCGGTCATGAAGCGGGAGGGGGCGCTGAATGCGATGATGAGCGGCAGCGGTCCTACGGTCTTCGGGGTGTATGACGATAAGAGGAAGGCGAGGAACGCGGCATTCCGGATCAAGGAACGGCAGCTGGCAAGGCAGACTTATGTGACCAGCGTGCATAATGCGAGGAGGAGATAAGGGATGGAACTAAAGGTCAATATGAATGAATATCTGCCTTTAAGAGACGTGGTATATAATACGCTGCGTCAGGCGATCCTGCGGGGAGAGTTAAAGCCGGGCGAGCGCCTGATGGAGATCCAGCTTGCGAATAAACTCGGCGTCAGCCGGACTCCGATCCGCGAAGCGATCCGTAAGCTTGAGTTGGACGGGCTTGTGCTGATGATCCCGAGGAAAGGCGCGGAGGTGGCGGATATCTCCGAGAAGAGCTTGCGGGACGTGCTGGTGGTGCGTAAGGCATTGGAAGAGCTTGCGGTCCAGCTTACCTGCGAGAAGATCGGCAAGGCGCAGATCACGGAACTTAAGGGCGCGGCGAAAGAGTTTGAGAAGATCTCAAAGAGCCATGACGTCACACAGATCGCCGAAGCCGACGTGCGGTTCCACGACGTGATCTATATGGCGACGGATAATCAGAAACTGATCCAACTGCTGAATAATCTCGGAGAGCAGATGTACCGGTATCGTGTGGAATACCTGAAGCGGCCGGAAGTCTATCCGCAGCTTATCGAAGAGCACGAAGAGATCATACGGCAGATCGAGAAGAGAGAGAAAGAGAAAGCGGCGAAGATCGTCTGTATGCATATTGACAACCAGGTAGAAGCGGTCATGAATGTGATCCGGACCAAGGAAGTGACTGCTGTTAAGACTATATAAATGTGATAAGATTAAGATAAAAACGGTATAAAACAGATTCTATGTGTCAAGACTTCTGATATAAGAGTACTCGAACCTGCAATGACAGAAAGCAGGAAAGATTTGCGGAATGTATCATATCAGAAGGAGGCAATACATATGAATCTTGGACAGAATAATTATAGGAAAAATTTTTATATAAGTGATAGAATAAGACAGTGTATCTGTGTTATACTGAGTATCTGTACAGCGGCGATCCTGACGGGCGTTCTTGTGGAGCGAAGGATGGAGATCGTAGACGCCAAGATGTCAGAGACCCAGGAGACGCTGGCAAAAGAAGTATTTCGGTTCCATGTCCTTGCCAACAGCGACAGTGAGGAAGACCAGGCGGTCAAGCTTAAGGTCAGGGACGCCGTGATCGATTACATGAGAGAGAGTATGGATTCGGAATTACAGGAAGAGCCGGACGCCGTTCAGACGAAAGCCTGGGCAAAGCGTCATCTGGGGGAACTTAAGCAGGTGGCGGATCAGGTGGTCCGGGATGAAGGCTATGCATATTCTTCCGAGGCAGAAGTGGCGGTCTGCTATTTCCCGGATAAGTTATACGGGGATATCTTCTTCCCGCAGGGAGATTATGAAGCGCTGAGGATCCGGCTTGGAGCGGCGAGAGGACAGAACTGGTGGTGCGTCCTGTATCCGAACCTGTGTTTTACAGGTTCCACGTGCGCCGTAGTGACTGACGAGGGAAAAGAGGACCTTAAGAGCGCGCTGACTGCAGAGGAATATGAGATGGTAACCGCCGCTGCAGATTTTAAGATAAAATGGTTTTTCTTCGGTGATGATGAGGATTAGGAGGTATTACCTGATTTCGTAAGTACTATTTTGAGAAGAAACGAGGGGGCAAATCATGACTGGATTACTAGTAAAGCATTTCGTGAAAGATTATGAGAAGACAGAAAGAGTGTCTGTCAGAACCGCTTATGGTGTGCTGGCGAGTGTGGTAGGTATCTTTTGTAATATCGTATTATTTGCGGTGAAGTGGACGATCGGATATCTTCTGAACAGTATTTCCGTTATGGCAGATGCGTTTAACAATCTGTCAGACGCAGGATCCTCGGTGATAGGGCTCATAGGTGTGAAGATGGCGGGGAAACCTGCCGACAAGGATCATCCTTTTGGGCATGGAAGGATTGAATATATTACGGCGCTTGTCGTGGCGTTCCTGGTCCTGCAGGTGGGATTTCGGCTTTTCCGGGATTCAGTGGGGAAGATCAGAGATCCGGAAGCGCTGAACTTTCAGACAGGAGCAGTGATCGTGCTTGCGTTGTCGATCGGCGTAAAGCTGTGGTTTGCCCATTTTAATAATACGCTGGGAAAGAAGATAGATTCAAAGGTCATGATGGCTACTTCGGCGGACGCCATGGGGGATGTGATCACCACTGCGGCGACGATCGCATCGATCCTGTTCTTTCGGCTGACCGGGATCAACGCGGACGGCATCGTAGGGCTTGGAGTCTCGCTTGTAGTCATGTGGGCGGGTGTCGGGATCGCAAGAGATACACTGGAACCGCTGATCGGAGAAGCTGCCGAACCGGAAGAATATGACCGGATCACGAAGTTCGTGGAAGGGTATCAGGGGATCCTTGGCAGCCATGACCTGATCGTACATAATTATGGGCCGGGCAGAAGTATGGCGTCCATCCATGCGGAAGTACCGAATGATGTGGATATAGAGACTTCCCATGAGATCATCGACCGGATCGAGAGAGATGCGGTGAAGAATATGGGAATCTTCCTGGTTATCCATATGGATCCGGTGGAGACGCGGGATATCCGTGTCTTACAGATCCGAAAGCAGGTCGAAGAAACGGTGGAAGCGGTAGATTCTCTGGTGTCTATCCATGACTTCCGCATGGTAAGCGGAGAGGATCAGATCAATCTGATCTTTGATATGGTCGTGCCTTATGAGTATGACAAAGAGAAGCAGGAAGAGTTAAGGACGATGCTGACGAAGCTTCTTCAGATCACTGACCAGAGATATCGGTGTGTTATTACGATAGAGAGGAGTTACATAGCAGGTGCAAAGGAATAACAGATATACATATGGCAGCAGGATCAGGTTCAGCGAGGTGGACCATACGAACAGGATCACGCTGCCGGGGATCATTAATTATTTTCAGGATTGCAGTACGTTCCATTCCGAGAAACTGGGAGTGGGAGTTGCGTATTGTAAGGAACGCAAGAGAGCATGGGTCTTGTCTGCATGGCAGGCGGAAGTGGAGCGGTATCCGTCCATGGGGGAGAAAGTAGAGATCAGCACCTGGGCGACGAAGTTTGACGGGTTGTATGGGCTGCGTAATTTCTGTATGGAGGATGAAGAAGGACGGAAGGTTGCATACGCCAACTCGGTGTGGGTCTATGTGGATATGGAGAAGGGAAGGCCGGCGAGGCCGGATCAGCATGAAGTAGAATTATACGGTACGGGCGAGCCGCTCAAGATGGAGTATGCGCCGCGGAAGATCGCGCTCCCGGAGGAGATGCTGCCGTGCAGAGAATATCCGGTCAGGAGATATCATATTGATACGAATGAACATGTAAATAACTGCCAGTATGTCCGGATGGCGATGGAAGAGCTTGAAGGAACGGAAGAGATCCGCGGGCTTCGGGTGGAGTATAAGAAGTCTGCAGTATATGGAGACGTCATCTATCCTAAGGCGGCGTTCGAAGAGGGCAGGGCGGTGATCTGCCTGTGCGATCAAGACGGCGGGATCTATGCGGCGGTAGAATTGAAGTGAAAGAACAGGTGAGAGGAACAGATATGACGTTAGTGGAGAATCTGGGAAAAAAAGTGAGATTGATGATCGTTAAGCAGGTGGATTTCGGAGTCTATTTGGGAAATAGCCAGGAGAAGGTGCTGCTTCCGAAGAAGGAGGTTCCGAAGGGAGTCGAGCTTGGGGATCCGGTGGAGGTATTTCTATATAAGGATTCGTCGGACAGGCTGATCGCAACTACCGGAGAACCGAAGATCACACTCGGAGAGCTTAAGGTACTTAAGGTGGCGGATACGGGGAAGATCGGGGCATTTCTTGACTGGGGGCTTCCGAAAGACCTGCTGCTTCCGTTCCGTGAGCAGACGGGGAAGGTCAAGAAAGGCGATGAGATCCTGGTGTCTCTATATGTTGATAAATCAGACAGGCTGTGCGCGACGATGAAGGTCTACGAGAAGCTGCGGCAGGATCCGCCCTATCAGAAGGACGACCGGGTGGAAGGCATCATCTATGACAGCAGTGATAATTTCGGTATGTTTGTCGCGGTAGACGACTGTTATTCCGCGTTGATCCCGAAGAGAGAAGTATTCGGCGACATGAGGGTAGGAGACCGGATACAGGCAAGGGTCGTACGGGTCAAGGAAGACGGGAAGATGGACCTTGCCGTGAGAGAGAAAGCCTTTATGCAGATGGACGCGGATGCCGAGATGGTTCTCAAGAAGATACAGGAAAATGGAGGAAGGCTGCCGTTTACAGATAAGGCGGAGCCGGAACGGATCAAGAAGGAATTCGGATTGAGCAAGAACGCATTCAAAAGGGCGGTCGGAAGACTGTTGAAAGAGGGAAAGATCGAAATCGGCGAGAAATCCATTGAAATCCGCTGAATATAGGTTATAATGATAAAGGGCAACCAGTAATGCTTTCAGATAGAAAAGGAGAGAATAGATCATGAAAGTACAGAATATTACGAATATAGACAAGTTTTTCAGTGTGATCGACGACTGCACAGGCAGGGTAGAGCTGGTAACAGGAGAAGGAGACAGGCTGAACCTGAAGTCCAAGCTGTCCCAGTATGTGTCGATGGCGAATATCTTCTCGAACGGGGAGATCCCGGAGTTAGAGCTCATCGCATATGAGAAGGAAGATATTGACAGGTTGGTGAAGTTCATGGTGGACGGAGAATAAGGCGCTGTGATAACGTCGTCGGCAGGCATGGACAGTATGACGGGTGTTCCTTAAGGAGCACCTTTTCTGTTATTTCCGTGAAGCAACGAGTCAGGCAGCTATAAAAAGCCGCGCGTTTTTCCAGGAGGAGTAAATATGAGTTTTGCGCACTTGCATGTCCACACAGAGTACAGCCTGTTGGACGGTTCGAATAAAATTAAAGAGTGTATATCCAGAGTTATGGAATTAGGCATGGACAGTGTGGCGATCACAGACCACGGCGTGATGTTCGGTGTGATCGACTTCTACCGGGCGGCGAAGGCGGCGGGCATCCGTCCGATCCTTGGATGCGAGGTCTATGTGGCGCCGGGTTCCCGTTTTGAAAAAGAAGCGATAGGAAACGGAGACGACCGGTATTATCATCTGGTCCTGCTTGCAGAGAATGATACGGGCTACCATAACCTGATGAAGATTGTATCCAGGGGATTCACGGAAGGATATTATTATAAGCCGCGGGTAGACTTAGAAGTCCTGCGGGAATTCCATGAAGGGCTCATTGCGCTGAGCGCCTGTCTGGCAGGCGAGGTACAGCGGAATATCCTGCGCGGGATGTATGAGGAAGGGAAAGAAGCCGCTCTGCGGTATCAGGAGATCTTCGGAGCAGGGAATTTCTTCCTGGAACTGCAGGATCACGGGCTTCAGGAGCAGAGGCTTGTGAACCAGTCTCTGCTTCGGATGTCTCAGGAGACAGGGATCGAGCTGGTGGCGACGAATGATATCCATTATACTTATGCAGAGGATGAGAAGCCTCATGATATGCTTCTGTGTATCCAGACGGGGAAGAAGCTGGCGGATGAGAACCGGATGCGTTATGAGGGAGGGCAGTATTATATCAAGTCGGAAGAAGAGATGCGGTCGCTCTTTCCCTATGCGCTGCAGGCGGTTGAGAATACGCAGAAAATAGCCGAAAGGTGTAATGTTGAGATTGAATTCGGCGTGACGAAGCTTCCGAAGTATGATGTGCCGGAAGGGTATACATCGTGGGAGTATCTGAAATACCTGTGTCACGAAGGTTTGAAGAAGCATTATCCGGAAGTGGATCAGTCCTTGGAAGACCGGTTGGAATACGAATTATCGGTCATAAAGTCCATGGGTTATGTGGATTATTTCCTGATCGTGTGGGACTTTATCAAGTATGCCAAGGATCACGGGATCGCGGTGGGCCCGGGACGCGGCTCGGCGGCGGGAAGTATCGTGGCATACTGCCTGGAGATCACCAGTATCGACCCGATCCGGTATCAGCTGCTCTTTGAGCGGTTCCTGAATCCGGAACGTGTGTCTATGCCGGATATCGACGTGGATTTCTGCTATGAACGAAGGCAGGAAGTGATCGATTATGTGGTGGAGAAATACGGCACAGACCGGGTGGTGCAGATCGTAACCTTCGGTACTATGGCGGCAAAAGGCGTGATCCGGGACGTGGGAAGGGTCATGGACCTTCCTTATGCGTTCGTAGACGGGATTGCGAAGATGATACCGAGGGGGCAGAATAATCAGCCTGTTTCTCTGGAGCGCGCTCTGGATATGAATCCGGATCTTAAGAAATTATACCAGGAGGACGAGCAGGTACGGGAACTTATAGATATGTCGAAGAGGTTGGAAGGCTTGCCCAGACATACCTCCATGCATGCTGCCGGCGTGGTGATCAGCCAGAAGGCGGTGGAGGAATATGTGCCGTTGTCCCTGGGATCCGACGGTTCGGTCACCGCACAGTTTACGATGACGACATTGGAAGAGCTTGGGCTTCTTAAGATGGATTTTCTTGGGCTTCGCACTCTGACGGTGATCCAGGATGCCGCAAGGCTTGCAGGGGAGAGCGCCGGGCAGGCGATTGATATGGAGAAGATCGACTATGATGATAAGAAGGTCCTGGCATCTATCGGAACAGGCAGGACGGACGGGATCTTCCAGTTAGAAAGCGGCGGCATGAAGAGTTTCATGAAAGAACTGAAACCGCAGAACCTGGAGGATGTGATCGCGGGAATATCCTTGTACCGTCCGGGACCGATGGATTTCATCCCTCAATATATCAAGGGAAAGGACAACCGGTCGAGTATCACTTATGACTGTCCGCAGTTAGAACCGATCCTGGCGCCGACTTATGGATGTATCGTCTACCAGGAGCAGGTCATGCAGATCGTCCGAGACCTGGCAGGCTATACGCTTGGGCGGAGCGACCTTCTGCGCCGCGCCATGTCCAAGAAGAAGGGGGACGTCATGCTTAAGGAGCGCCAGAGCTTCGTGTACGGGAACGCGGACGAGGGGGTTCCTGGCTGTATTGCCAACGGGATCGACGAGAAGACGGCGAATAAGATCTACGATGAGATGGTGGATTTCGCCAAATATGCGTTTAACAAATCCCATGCGGCGGCATATGCGGTCGTGGCGTATCAGACGGCGTGGCTTAAGTATTACTATCCGGTGGAGTTCATGGCGGCGCTGATGACTTCTGTGATCGATGTGCCTAGCAAAGTGGCGGAATATATCTATACCTGCCGCCAGATGGGGATCGAGATCCTATCACCGGATATCAACAAGGGAGTGGGGGATTTCTCCGTAGACGGCGGAAACATCCGTTATGGGCTTACTGCGATCAAGAGTATCGGGCGGCCGGTGATCAACGGGATCATAGAAGAGCGGAAAGAAAGGGGCGCCTTTAAAAATCTTAAGGATTTCATAGAGAGGGTATCGGCAAAAGAGATCGTCAATAAGCGTGCCATCGAGAATTTTATCAAATCAGGAGCCTTTGACAGCCTGGGCGGAACCCGGAAGCAGTTTATGGTCATCTATGTGCAGATCTTAGACCAGGTGAACCGGGAGAAGAAATATTCCATGGCGGGGCAGATGACGTTGTTCGATATGGTGAGCGACGACCAGAAAGCAGAATTCGATATTCCGCTCCCGAAGATAGGCGAATACGGGAAAGAGACGAAATTTGCCTTTGAAAAAGAAGTTCTGGGCGTATACTTAAGCGGTCATCCGATGGAAGAGTATGAGGAGAAATGGAGAAAGAATATCACCAGGACGACGTTGGATTTTCAGTTAGATGAAGAGACAGGCAGGACGAAGGTTCATGAAGGCGCCAGGGAAGTGATCGGAGGTATGATCACCTCCAAGACGATCAAATACACCAAACAGAATAAGGTGATGGCGTTTGTTACTCTGGAGGATCTTGCCGGATCTGTGGAGGTGGTGATCTTTCCGCGGGATTATGAGAAGAACCAGCAATATCTGAACGAAGAGGCGAAGGTATTTATCCGGGGAAGGGTATCGGAGGAGGATGAGGCGGCGAGCAAGCTGATCTGTGAGAAGGTGGTTCCTTTCGAGCAGACGAAGCGGGAGCTGTGGCTCCAGTATGAGGATAAGGAATCTTATCTTGCCGCCGAAACAGAACTTCTCGATATGCTTAAGGATTCCGACGGCAAAGACACGGTTGTGATCTATTGCAGGAAGGAGAAAGCAGTCAAGAGGCTGCCGGCAGGCAAAAGCGTCAATGCCGATCGGCTTCTGGTGAACAAAATGACGAATTATCTGGGAGAATCTTGTGTAAAAGTGATAGAAAAACCCATTGAAAACCTTTGTTAATTCATGTACAATGTTTTCAAAATGACTGCAATGGAGGAATGATTATGGCAAAAATAGTACGTACAATCGGAGTATTAACCAGTGGAGGCGATGCGCCAGGAATGAACGCGGCAATCCGTGCCGTTGTTCGTACGGCGCTTGGCAAAGGGCTCAGAGTCAGAGGGATCAGGAAAGGTTATGCCGGGCTGTTGGACGAGGAGATCATTGATCTGTCTGCAAGAGATGTTTCTGATACGATCCAGCGGGGCGGTACGATCCTTCAGACCGCACGGTGCGAAGAGATGCGCACGGAGGAAGGCCAGCAGAAGGCTGCGGCGATCCTTAAGAAGTACGGAGTTGACGGGCTGGTGGTGATCGGCGGAGACGGATCCTTTGCCGGAGCGCAGGCGTTGGCTAATCTTGGGATCAATACCATCGGAGTACCGGGAACGATCGACCTTGACATTGCATGTACGGAATATACGATCGGGTTTGACACTGCGGTTAACACAGCGATGGAAGCCATTGATAAAGTACGTGATACGTCTACATCCCATGAGAGATGCTCCATTATCGAAGTAATGGGACGTGACGCCGGATATCTGGCTCTGTGGTGCGGTATTGCCAATGGTGCGGAGCGTATCTTGCTGCCGGAGGAACACGGTTATGACGAGGCGGCGATCGTGGCGGACATCCAGGAGTGCCGGAAGCGCGGCAAGAAGAACTATATCATCATCAATGCAGAAGGAATCGGCGGTTCTATTGAGATGGCAGAGAGGATCGAAGAGGCGACCGGTATGGAGACCAGGGCGACGATCATCGGACACATGCAGCGCGGCGGAAGCCCTACCTGTAAGGACAGAGTCTATGCATCTATCATGGGCGCCATGGCAGTCGACCTTTTGATCGAAGGGAAGACGAACCGTGTCGTAGGATATAAGCATGGTAAGTATGTAGACTTTGATATCAACGAGGCTCTCGGCATGCAGAAGGGAATCCCGGTTTATCAGTATGAGATAGCGAAAGAGCTGGCTCTTTAATATGTAACGTCAAAACGGACGATGATCTTGGAGGAGATTACCGCCCGTTTTTTCGCAATGCAGCTTGCATTTATGAAGGGGAGGCGGTACAATGGGTAATACGAATGACATAAAGGAGATTCTGAGTGTGAAGAGTATTTCGAACAGTACGGCTCCTGTGGGAGTCTTTGATTCCGGGGTGGGAGGCCTGACGGTCGCAAGGGAGATCATGCGCCAGCTTCCCTGTGAGAATATCGTCTATTTTGGGGATACGGCGCGCGTGCCGTACGGAAGTAAGTCGAAGAATAATATTATCCGTTTTTCCGAACAGATCATCCGCTTCCTTAAGACAAAAGGGGTGAAGGCGATCGTGATCGCCTGTAATACGGCAAGCGCCCTGGCGCTTGAGGCGGTACAGGAGGAAACAGATATCCCGATCCTGGGAGTGATCGCGCCGGGCGCGCGCGCAGCCGTACAGGCAACGGAGAATGGGATCATCGGCGTGGCGGGTACGGAGGCAACGATCCAGAGCGAGATGTATACCAGGGTTATCAGGAAGATGGATCCGGGGGCGGTTGTGATAGGCAAGCCATGTCCGTTGTTCGTGCCGCTGGTGGAGGAAGGATTTGCAAAGCACAGGATCACGGAAGAAGTGATCGACATCTATCTGGCGGATATGAAGAAGACGGACATTGACACGATGATACTTGGGTGTACTCATTATCCGCTGCTTCGGTCAAGGATCAAGGCATATTTCGGAGAGAAGGTACATATTGTGAATCCGGCGTATGAGACGGCGATGGATCTGAAGAAGGTTCTGGCTGAACGCGGGATAGAGAATCTGTCCGGGAAGGCGGCGTCTTATGAATTCTATGTAAGCGACGCAGCGGAGAAGTTCACCAGATTTGCCAACGGGATTCTCTCTTATGATGTAGCAGCAACGAGATTAGTCAATATAGAAGAATATTAGGTGATGTTATGACGAAGGACGTTTTACTGAGTATATCAGGATTACATTACGAGACGGTGGGAACGGCGGAAGAGGATGCCAATGAGCCGATCCAGGTGATCACACCGGCTACATACTATTTTAAGAATAACAAGCATTATGTGATCTATGATGAGGTTGTGGAGGGAATGCCCGGAATCATCAAGAACAAGGTGCGCATCGCAGAGGCAGGCAAGCTGGAGATCTTAAAAAGCGGGCTGTCGAATACCCATATGGTATTCGAGAAGGATAAGATGAATATCGCCCAATATGATACGCCTTACGGAGAATTGCTTGTAGGAACGCATACGAAGGATATGCAGATTGATGTGACGGACAAGAATATCGACGTGCATGTGAATTATGCGCTGGATGTCAATAATGAGCCGGTTGCCGATTGTAATATTGTGATGAATATAAAAGCATTGGATCGGTGATCCAATGCTTTCTTAAACCAAGATCATTTATTTTTTTCCTGCCTTGTCCCGCATCCTTGCGAAGAACCCCTTTTTCTTCTGAGGCGTCTCAAGCGGTCCGCGAAGTCCCTTGACGGAAGTGATGTAGATACCGCTTACACTCGCCTTGACTTCCTTTTTCACGGGAACAAGGGGGAAGATGTCGGCGTCGCACATCAGAGTCATGATCTTTGGACCGATCTTTGCCTTTACGATCGGGACTTTAGAGCGGCGAAGATACTTGGGTGTGTTATTGACAACCATCTCAGGCAGCCCGGCGTCTTTCAGGGGGAGCCGTCCTTTATCGATGATCAGCATCGTCATGGTCTGTGATGCGGCTTCTAACTGAGCCTGCTGTTCCGCCTGCTTTTTCTCTGCCTTTTTCGTTAAGAAGATCAGGGCGATGATCGCGGCGATTAAAATGATAGTGATTACAATCATAACAATAGAAAATGTACTCACGGGAAAACCTCCTGTATTTTGTCTGATTCTGTTTGATATTGTACCATTCTTTGACAGCAAGTGCAAGAGCTTTGGACAACAATTCAGCCCAACGATCCAGCCATATATATTATCACGTTTTTTTTCGTATTATCTTAACTTTAGGGAAAATGCAGTCGATAGATATAATAGTGAGCAAAAGGGCGGAAACATAGCATATGTATCAAGTATATATCAATGGTGCATAGGATGGAATGCATAGGAATAGTAACGAGACGGGAGAGAGTAAAGAGATGAAGATATATGGAGATTATACATTTTTGCTTGATAAATTAAATGTCTGGAATAATTCTCAGGTTAAGGTCTTTCAGAATGGAACGAAGATTGTGGAATTCGCCGATCATTTCGTGGAGCAGCAGCGTGCGGCGTCGAAGGATGAATTCACTATCTCGAAAGAGGGACTTGATTATATACGGGACCAGATGTCGGATCTGAGCGCTTCTAAGGGCGGCGCTCCCGCGTCTGACAGCAGCTTTACCAAGCTGACAGGCGACGGATTATCTCTGATGGACGGTCTCTGCCGTACTTATATTCTGCAGAGGCTTGACTGTCCCGGAGAAGACGGTGTAAGCGCCAAGATGTATAATGAGATGTCGGCGAAATATAAAGAGAAGATGTCGGCGGATGGGGGTTCAGACCTAAGCAGCCATGCCCAGAGCCTTGCCGCGGCATATCTTGCCGTGCGTGATAAGATCGAAGACGGGTATGCTAACGGTACGAGAGAAATGTGGGTTGTGGATCACAGTACCGGAGAGGATTTCAGCGGTGTTGAGTTCGAGATAGACGGACGTACGGTGCGTTACCGTAAGGTGACGATGGAGGAAGAGCTGCGTACGGCCGAGAAGACGTTCGAAGAGCTTGTGAAGAATGTCTCCATGCAGATCGCGAAGGAGACGATGCCAAAGAGCCAGGAGGCAGGGATGCCGGGTATGCCGGAAGATGGAGGAGAGATCGACGAGAATACGCAGGCGTTCTGGGATCTGTCGAAGAGGGCTTCGAATGTATTGGATGAACTGGAGGGGCTCATTAAGAAGATCCTGGAAGAAGAGATGCGAAAAAAGAAGGCGAAAGAACCGACGCTGGGGGACAGGCTGGCGGCGGAACAGATTGCTTACAGGGCGGAGGTTTCAGCAAGAGGAAAGCAGCAGGCACAGTATGCGAACTACAGGAAGATCAGCCAGATGACGGCGGATGCGCAGACGGTGATGGGATACATAAAGGCATGATCAGTGAAGAAGAGGCACTTAATAAAGTGTTTCTTCTTTTTTAATCTGATGCGTCTCTGAATGTACTAGACGCACAAAATTCTATCATGTATAATGGACAGATAATCATATTCATAGTCAGGAGGTATTGAATGTTTGATACGGCAGGAGAGAGTTTCCTTACGGCATATAGATGGACGATGGAGCATCTCTTTGTTATCAATATTATATTTTCACTTATTATCATATTCTTCCGGCGCAGGAATCCAACGACCGTCTGGGCATGGCTTTTGCTGCTTTACTTTGTTCCGATACTGGGGTTCGTATTATACCTGCTCCTGGGACAGGATTTCCGCAAAGAGCGGATGTTCAAGATGAAGGAGATCGAAGGAGAGATAAAGTATGCCGTCCGCAGGCAGGAGGAGTCGATCTACCGGAAGAAACTAAGGCTGCGGGATCCGGAGCTGGAGAGGTTCAAGAGGCTTATTCTGTATAACCTGAACGAAGGGGAAGCCGTCTTGACGGATAATAATGATATCCGGATATTTACAGATGGAAGAGAGAAGTTCCAGGCGCTGCTTTCGGAGATGGATCATGCCAGAAATTATATCCATGTGCAGTATTATATCATAAAGAATGATGAACTTTGGAAAGAGATCGAGGAAGTGCTTGTGCGCAAAGTAAGGCAGGGGGTGGAAGTGCGGGTTCTGTTCGACAGTATGGGATGCAGAGGGATGCACCGTTCCGACTGGGCAAGGCTTGAGAGAGCGGGGATCAAGGTGGCAGAGTTCTTCCCTGCGCTGCTTGGCAAACTGCAGCTTCGTATCAACTACCGTAACCACAGGAAGATCGTTGTGATAGACGGACGTATCGGATTTGTCGGCGGCTTCAATGTGGGACGGGAGTATGTGGGGATGGACAAGAAGTTCGGATATTGGAGAGATACACATATCTGTATCGAAGGATCGGCGGTGACTTCGCTTGCCGTCCGTTTTGTCCTGGACTGGAATTATGCGGCGAGAGAGAATCTGTTCCTGGAAGACAGGCTCTTTGAGATCCCGGAGTATGTGCGGGGCGGCAGAGATCCGGTGCAGATCATATCCAGCGGCCCGGATTCGAGCAGCCAGGAGATCAGGGATAACTATCTGCGGCTGATCCACATGGCGAGGAAGAATATCTATATCCAGACACCGTATTTTATACCGGATGACGATATCAGGGACGCGCTTCTGATCGCAGCCAAATCAGGGATAGATGTGAGGATCATGATCCCGTGCAAACCGGATCATCCCTTTGTATACTGGGCGACCTATTCCTATCTGGGAGAGATGATCGAGGCAGGAGCCAGGTGTTATACCTATGACAATGGTTTTCTTCATGCGAAATGCATGTGTATCGACGGTCTGGTCACCTGTATGGGAACGGCGAATATGGATATCCGGAGCTTCAGCCTGAATTTTGAGGTGAATGCGGTGGTGTACAGCGCGCGGACTACGGAGAAGCTGATGGAGGCATTTGAAAATGATATCACGAAGAGCACTCTGGTCACGCGGAAGATGTATGAGCAGAGGGATCTGGTGATCCGGGTCAAGGAACAGTTCTGCCGTCTCCTGTCGCCGGTATTATAGAAAACCTTGTAAAGAGAGGGTAAATGTGTTATAACATATAATATGTGTTTGTAGTAAATGTCTGAAAATAGCTTTCTGACAGATGTAGTCCGCAAGTTGTAGGAGAATTATGCCAAATGAAGGGCGCATAGTGGATCATGAATCTGATACGAATATCGTGCAAAATGGGGATGTGGATGGCTGGAGTAGATTTTCAGACACACTCTGGGATACATGCCGTGGTATAGGATAGACAGGAATACAAAGAAAGTTTATATGAGGTGTAATATGAAGAAAAAGATTATGATGTTATTGACAGGGATATTGGCATCGGCAGCAGTGCTGACGGGTTGTTCGGGAAGCAAGGGGCTGGAGACAGATGCATTGTCGATCTCCGTATATAAGGGAGTGGAGATTGATGAAGTTGCGAAGCCGGCAGAGATCACGGATGAGGATGTGGATAATGCGATCACTTCTAACCGTCAGATGAATGCGGTTCAGGAAGAGATCACAGACCGTCCGGTGGAGGAAGGCGATATCGCTGTGATTGATTTTACCGGTAAGATTGACGGTCAGGAGTTCGAAGGAGGATCCGCAACCAACTATTCTTTGACTATAGGCAGCGGCATGTTTATCGAAGGATTCGAAGACAGCGTGATCGGCCATAACACCGGCGATACTTACGATTGGTCAGGAAAGTTTCCGGAGGATTATCCAAATGCGGATTATGCAGGAAAAGACGTCGTATTTACGATCACTGTGAATAGTATTGTAAAGGAGAAGGTTCCGGAACTTGACGACGATTTCGTAAAGAGTGTATCTGAGAAGTCTAAGAATGTGAAGGAATATAAAGAAGAAGTCAACAAGCAGTTAATCGCCGATAATGAGAGAAGCTATGAAGACCAGATCAGCCAGACCGTATGGCAGAAGGTCTTAGATAATACGGAGATCAAGAAATATCCGGAAAAAGAAGTGAAAGAGATAGCAGATAACTTGATCGGCCAGTATAAGTCTATGGCAGAGTATGCCGAGCAGGATTATGAGACGTATATCCAGGAGCAGATGGGGTATAGTGTAGAAGAGTTTGAGAAACAGGTTGAGGAGGCTGCGAAATCCAGTCTTAAGCAGGTCATGGTGACAGAGGCGATCGCAGAAAAAGAGCGGATCAAAGTAAGTGATAAAGAATACAAAGAGCAGCTGAAACTGATCGCTGAGAATTTCGGATATGAAGATGTGGACGCGCTTAAGGAAGCTGCGGAGGAAGAGGACCTGAAGGATATCGCGTTAAATAATCTGGTAAGAGACTGGCTGAAAGAGCATAGCGTACAAGTGGCGAAAAAGTAATGCTATAAAATATTCTGGGGGGATTGGAGTATATGATATATGCTACCGGAGACTGCCACGGAGACTACCGTCGGTTTGCCACGGAGATCTTCCCGGAGCAGAAGGAGATGACGAAGAATGATTATGTCATCGTTTGCGGAGACTTCGGATACTGGGATGAATCGAAAGAGCAGAAATATTGGATGAAGTGGTTGGATAACAAACCTTTTACGACTCTGTGGGTAGATGGGAACCATGAGAATTTCGACCTTTTGAAAAAGCGGAAGGTTACGAGATGGCATGGCGGAAATGTTCAGTATATTATGCCCTCGGTCATCCGGTTGATGCGCGGGCAGATCTATGATATAGAAGGACTTAAGATCTTCACCTTCGGCGGAGCGAAGAGCCATGATATATCCGGAGGTATACTGGAACCGACAGACCCGAGATTCAAGATAAAAAAGAGGAAACTGGATAAGAACCAGGAACTTTACCGTATTAATCATGTCAGTTGGTGGAAGGAAGAGCTGCCGGAAGAGGAAGAACTGGCAGAAGGGCTGCGCAATCTGATCACGAATAACTGGAGTGTGGATTATATCATTTCCCACTGCTGTGCCACCAGCACCCAGGAGAGGATAGCCGGGGAGGAGTATCAGCCGGACATTCTGACCAGGTACTTTGAGAAGATCAAGGAAATGTGCAGATACAGAAAGTGGTTCTTTGGGCATTACCATGACAATAGGAATGTCAATAGCAGGGAGATCCTGCTGTATGAACAGATTATCCGGATCCATTAGTATCATACATGGTAAAAACAGTATAGAATAGTTATTGAAAGCCATCTCTGGGAATACGGCAGTATTCAGGAGGTGGCTTTGCTGTTACAGGCTTTGTTGCTGCTCAATGGAAACAGATTGTGAAACAGAGGGAGATAGGGTATAATATGGAAAATGGTATCATGATGGAGGTGTAATAATGAAGAAATCATTGCCGGTTGGGGTGGAAAACTTTAAGGATATTGTGGAGTCTGGTTATTACTATATAGATAAATCGTTATTTATAAAAGAATTGTTGGATATGAGAGGGAAAGTGAACTTATTTCTTCGTCCAAGACGTTTTGGAAAGACATTAAACTTAAGTATGCTCCGATACTTTTATGAGGATACGGGGGATATGAGGAAAAACGAGGAGCACAGATCGCTGTTCAAGGGCTTAAAGATCATGGAGCAAGGCGAGGAATATACCGGACATATGGGGAAATACCCGGTCATTAAACTGACGCTCAAATCAGCAAAGCAGCCAGGATTTGAATCGGCATATAATAAGCTTAGAAAAGCGATCGCGGACGAATTCCAGAGACATCAGTATATACTGTCAAGCGGGAAAATAAATGAAGAGGATAAAAGGCTTTTTCAGAAGATTGCTGACCGGAAGGCGGGATATGATGATTATTCCGGAGCGTTGGAGTTCTTAAGCAAATGTCTTTACGAGGCGACGGAGGAAAAGACGGTTATCCTGATAGATGAATATGATGTGCCGCTTGAGAATGCTTATTTCCGGGGATTCTATGGCGAGATGGTGGATTTTATCCGTTCAGTGTTTGAGTCTGCGCTGAAAACGAATGATCATCTGCAGTTTGCGGTTATTACGGGGTGTCTGCGTATTTCAAAAGAGAGTATATTTACCGGATTAAATCATCTGAATATCATATCTGTGCTTGATAAAAATTACAGCGAACATTTTGGCTTTACAGAAGAGGAAGTGCTCCGGATGATGTCTTATTATGAAGTGGAAAGCCGCTTTCCGACAATGAAAGAATGGTATGACGGATACTTGTTTGGAGAAACAGAAGTCTATAATCCTTGGAGTGTGATCAAATTTTTGTTTGATTTATATTCAGATGTGAATGCATTTCCGCGTCCCTATTGGATCAATACCAGTTCCAATGACATTATTAAGGACTTGATCGTCAGGGCAGATCGGGAAACAAAAGGGCAGATCGAAACGCTTTTAGGCGGCGGAATGTTAGAAATCCAGGTTCATGAAGAAGTTACCTATGGGGACATGTATAGTAATGGTGAGAACTTGTGGAATTTTCTTTATTTTACAGGGTATCTTACAAAAGAGAGTGAATATTTTAAGGAATCGTCGATCTTCTTACGGGCGCGTATACCAAATATAGAGGTAAAAACAATTTATCAGAATACGATACTGAATTGGCTGAAAGCCGCTATAAAGAAAGAAGATTTCCATGACTTGTACCTGGCAATGGAAGAGGGGGATGCCTGGAAGATGACAGAGATATTAAGCGGTCAGCTTTTCCGTACGATTAGCTTTTATGATAGTGCAGAAAATTTCTACCACGGATTCCTGACAGGAATATTAAGCCAGAGTGAGAATTACCTGGTGAAGTCTAACCGGGAGTCAGGGAATGGGCGTGCTGATATTATGGTGAAGAGCCCATCGCTGCGGGGCAGGTCATTTATACTGGAAGTCAAGGTATCAGAGGATATAAATGATCTGGAAGATGATGCAGAAAAAGCGCTTGGGCAGATCTATGATAAAAAATATGCGGAAGAGCTGTATGCAGAAGGATATAAGAAGGTTGATTGCTATGGGATATCATTCTTCCGGAAGGATTGTGAAGTTCGGTTTGGGACAGGACAGAAGCGATGAAGGGCGTATAGAAGAGAATAGACAGATAAGACAGGAAGCGATGAAAAAAGGAATATGAAAATAAACCCCTGCATACATTGTAAAAAAATGAGTGCAGGGGTTCATATATGAAAGATTATATTGAGGAGCGGGCAGTAGAGATCGCATATTATATCATTGAGAATAAGGCAACGGTGAGGCAGACGGCGAAAGCGTTTGGGGTTAGCAAGAGTACCATACATATGGTTATAACAAAATAGAACGAAGAATGTAAATAAAACCAAATAGTTTTTATGTTTAATAATTTTTATTGTAAAATAAATGAAAAAATGTTATTATGAAAATAGATAAGAATCTAAAAAATAAGTAGGAGGATTATAGTTATGTTCAAAGTAATCAGTACGGAAAAGGCTCCGGCAGCAATCGGGCCATATTCACAGGCAATGGTATTCGATCATCTGCTCATTTCATCAGGACAGCTTCCGATCGATCCGGCGACTGGTGACTTTGTCGGAACGACGATCGAAGAACAGGCAGAGCAGGTAATGAAGAATATTGGCGCTGTTCTTGAAGAAGCAGGAGCGAAATACTCGAATGTTGTGAAAACGACATGTTTTCTTGCTGATATGGCTGATTTTGCAGTATTCAATGAAGTGTATGGAAGATATTTTACAGGTAAACCCGCACGTTCCTGCGTTGCAGTAAAGACGCTTCCAAAGAACGCTCTCTGTGAAGTTGAAGTAATTGTTGCCTTGATGTAGTTTTCTGGCGGAAAATAATAAGATGAAATAGGACTAGTCCGTGGAAATCTGTGCTTTAAAGTATGGGATTTTCCTCGGACTATTTTTTAGTGTCTGTATAATGGGGGGTAAAATCATCAAGTATCATCATCTGGTTTGAATTTGTAGGGATTGTGCTTTTTGTTGGATAGATAAAAGATAGTTGGGCAAAATACACAAAAATGAAAAGGGATTATCTACTTTTTTGATAATTTACAATAATATAACTTTTTGTTATACTATCCATATAGTTAAACGTTTAAACTAATTAACATGTAAACTAATTGTGCTTTTTTTTTTACCACGTGGAATTAAAAATAAAGTACGCAAAGTAAAGGAGGAAGAGGTTATGCTCGTTACAAATGGTCTGGAATACTTAGCAGTATTGGCATTAGTAAATGTCGGAGTAACATTTTTTTGCAAGAAATTTCCATCAAAGATTTATAAATATGTACCTCCAGTTCTGATCATGTTTCTGATTATAGTTTGTTTTAATACGTTCGGTGTGTGGACAATGGAAAACGAGTCGGTTAATAATACAAGATTACTATTAACAAACTATGCGATTCCATTTCTTGTATTTTTAATTGGAGCTCAGACTGACGTTAAAAGAATGATCAAAATCGGACCGAAACTTACAGGTGTATTTTTAGCGACTATATTTAGTGTTGTTCTTGGAATGACGGTTACTTATTTTATTTTTGGCGGCCGGCTCGGAATAGATAATGTGCCGGGTGCGTTTGGAGCATGGACAGGTTCATTTGTCGGAGGTCCTGAAAACTTGTATGCGATTGCAGACGGTATAGGCCTTGGCGAAGAAGGAACAGCCAATGTGCTCCTGTTAATTAATTTATGCTTCCGTCCATGGATGACATTTTTGATCATTTTAGTTGCTGCAGTTCCGGTTTATAATAAGTGGACAAAAACGAATACGGCTGAAATTGAAAAGATTGCTGCTAATATTGATGAAGAAGAAAGCAAGAATGCAGCGTCAATTAGTCCTTTTGATATTTTCTTGATCATGGGTGTTGGACTTGCGGTTGTAGCTGTTTCACAAAAGATCGGGCCAGTGATTGGACAATTTACCCCAAGTGTTCCGGCAAGTGTATGGGCTTATTCATTTGTAACTTTGCTTTCTGTACTGCTTGGTACATTTACAAAGATTAAACACGTGAATGGCCTGGGACTATTAGGCGGTGGATTTGCTGCTTTTATGTTAATGGTTAACTGTTCATCCGTAGATTTGAAAACATTTGCAAATGCAGGAACATTCCTGGTGTGTGGGATAACAGTCCTTCTAATCCATGCATTAGTTATGGCTATTTATGGAAAACTTGCAAAAGTAGATCTTGGAACATTAGTTATTGCATCAATTGCGGCGATTGGCGGTGTATCCAGTGCGCCTGTTGTTGCTGCAACATATGGAAAAGCATATATTTCTATTTCAGTAATTTATGGCGCAATAGGTTCTATGGTTGGAACGTTTGCAGGACTTGGAGTGTATTATCTACTCAATATGTTATAAAAATGAGGGACTGTCTATTAAAATAGACAGTGCCTCTCTTAGGCTTAAATAGTAGGTTTATTTTCTAAAAGAGTTTTTAAAAACAAATCTATAGAAGTCAGTTCTTCGTGGCCGAAAGCGGATAAAAGCTCAGAAAAAGAAGAGCTCCATTGGTAATCCATTTCGCTATGATGATTAAATATTGTGTTTCCTTCATCAGTGAGATTTAATATTATTTCTCGTTGATCTTGTTCAGAACGTTTTTTGCTGATAAGTCCAAGTTTGATTAACCGCTTTACTTGTAAAGAAATTGTCGGAAGATATGTATCTGTATCAGCGGCAATTGAGCCAAGACGACATCCAGGATGTCGGCCAATATAGTCGATTATATGAATTTGGTCAATACGAAGTTCTTGATCAGTACCATAATGGCGTACATTTTTTCCGTATTCATACATTCTTCTATTATAAGCGATGAGTTTTTCGATAATGTCTGAAATGAGCATTTCTTTCATTGTCAACTCCCTCCTTTATTGATATTAAATCTATCATAAGTGATTTATACAGTAAAAACAAGAGCAGAATTGGAAAAATTAAACATTAAAAATAAAAATCATTACTAAAAAGGAGAAAAACAAAATGTATAATTTTGATAAAGAATTTGACAGACATGGGACAGAGGTGATTAAGTGGGACAGATTAGCTCAGGATTTTGGAAAAGAAGATTTAATTCCCTTAGGAATTGCAGATATGGATTTTGAAACACTTCCTGAGATTGTAGAGGCATTGAAAAAAAGAGCTGAGCATCCTACATACGGATACACATTCCAATCAAAAGAATACTATAATAATTTTATTACTTGGAATAAAAAAAGGAATAACATGGATCTAAAAAAAGAGGAAATTTTAAGTATGCCAGGTATTGTTTGTGCAAATGCTTTTATTGTAGCCGCACTTACGGATCATGGCGATAAAATTTTAATGTGCACGCCAGTATATGATCCGTTTTATAAAGTTGTAGAACAACAGAAAAGAACAATTGTAAGAAGCAGTATGGTCTTAAGGAACGGGCGGTATGAGATGGATTATGAAGATCTAGACCGTAAAATGGGAGAGGGCGTAAAATTATTTATTCTTTGTAACCCGCACAATCCGGTAGGACGCGTATGGGAGAAAGAGGAACTGGAAAAATTGAACGCACTTTGTAAAAAGCATAATGTGCTGGTTTTTTCTGATGATATTCATTCTGATATTATATTTAAAGACCATAAGTATATCCCGTATATAAATATTTCTGAGGATGCTGCTCAGAGAACGGTTTGCGCTGCGGCTCCATCAAAAACATTTAATGTGGCAGGAATAAAAACTTCGGTTATTTTTTCTAAGAATGTAGAGATTCTTGCAAAAATTAATGAAATAGTAACAGCATTTCATGTTGGCGTTAACTTATTTGGCTTTAAAACATTTGAAGTTGCTTATCAATTTGGAGAACAATATGTAGAAGAACTCTGTGACTACTTAAAGTCAAATGCAGAATATGTAACAGAATATATAGAAAACAATATTCCAAAAGCACATACATACGTACCGGAGGGAACATATTTGATGTGGGTTGACTGCACAGAATGCGGGTTATCGGCAGAGGAATTAATGAAAAAAGTTGTTGGATCAGGCGTGGCGCCGAATGATGGAGCGCATTACGGTGAAGAAGGCAATGGATTTATACGTATCAATATTGGCACGCAAAGAAGACGGTTAGAGCAGGCGATGGAATGTTTGAAAAAAGCGCTTGCCTAATATGCAAAAGAGGGATTCATATGGACCGGGCAAAACACATTTTATTGAATTCAAAAAAATATGAAAACGATATAAAAAATTGGAGACACATTATTCATAGATATCCGGAAATAGGTTTTGATCTCCCAAGAACGCAAAAATTAGTTACTGATGTTCTTCGGGAATTGGGATATACGGTACAGGTTGGTTTTGCAAAATCGGCAGTATTAGGTGAGTTAGACACGGGAAAACCCGGAAAAGTAATTGCAATCCGCGCTGATATGGATGCGTTGAGTATGAAAGAAGAAAGCGGAGTGCCTTTTTCTTCGGAAATTGAAAATGCCTTCCATGCATGCGGACATGACGCACATACTGCAATTCTTCTGGGGGTGGCAAAATATTTGTCAGAAAATAAAGACGAACTGCCCGGAGGAAGAATCAAACTAGTATTTCAGCCGGCCGAAGAAGGACCGGCGCCAGGCGGCGCTAAATTGATCATGGAATCAGGGGTATTAAATGATGTTGACGCTATGATAGGCGCCCATTCTCAGCCGCTATATAAAGCCGGTCAGATTGGATGCAAATACGGAGATGCATTTGCGAGCGGAGATTTTTTTGAAGTACGCCTGAAAGGAACGGGGACACATGCCGCGTCCCCTCATAAAGGAAACGACATTATTATAACAGCGATGGAGATCATAAATGCTTTGCAGAATATCCGCTCGAGAGAACTTCCTCCATTAAAAAGCGCGGTCATTTCTGTTTGTTCCATTAATGCAGGTTCTCTTCCGGTAAAAAATGTTCTTTCAGATGAATGTACATTTGGCGGGACATTCAGAGCATATAACGATGAGCATCGTTCGTATATTGCGAGAAGAATAGGCGAAATAGTAGAACATATAGCGTCTATGAATGGGGTAACTGCAGAATACACAGATAGCTTTAACTATCCGTATTTTAGAAATGATGATGATGTGATTGATATTGTCTTTCATTCTGCGCAAGAAGTATTAGGGAACGATAATGTAATTAAGAAAGAAGACCCTGAGATGGGTTCTGAGGATTTTGCTTGGTATACCAAGAAGTTGAAAGCAGCTTTTTTCTTTATTGGGATAAGAAATGAGGAAAAAGAATGTATCTATAGTCTTCACAATCCTAAATTCCGAATTGATGAAGATGCTTTTGTTCCGGCGCTGGCTGTTTTTATAAATTCTATTTATCGCCTGATGGAGGATGAAAGAATTCATGGAAAATAATAAAAGATTACAATTGTTTGCGATTTTAAGTTTATCAATGGCGAATGCATTTGTTGGAACCGGAATATCACCGGCATTGGAAACGATACGAAACAATTTCGTAGGCGCTCCTGATTTGTTGATACAAATGATCGTTTCACTTCCTTCTTTAATGGTCATCGTCGTATCATTTGTCTTTTCTGCAATGTCAAGACGCATTTCTATGAGAGGACTGTGCCTCATAGGGCTTGGTTTATATACGGCGGGAGGTCTTTTAGGAGGGGTCTGCAGTTCAATTGTTACAATGATAATTACACGTATGATAATCGGCATTGGTTATGGCATTCTAATGCCATTATCGATCGGTATGCTTCCGTATTTTTATGAAGTAGACGAACAACAAAAGCTGAATGGAAAAGTAGTTATATGGTCTAGTATTGCTTCGATCATATGTATGATAGTAGCGGGGTATTTAGCAAGTATCTCTTGGAGAATGGTGTTTTTAGTATACTTGTTTGGTATTCCCTGTATCGTGCTCTGTTGGAAATATATTCCGCCGGTCACACTGTCTGCAGGGGGAAATCAGGTTAGTGTTTCTGTTATTAAAAAAGTTAGTATTTATGCGGTTGGTATATTTGTAATTTTTGTAAGTTACTTTGCAATACTTAATAATTTTTCAGGAATTGTGATCAACGAGGGGGTGGCGTCTAAAGCAAGTGTAGGAATGATTATGCCGATCATGACAGCCGCATCTTTGATCACAGGACAATATGCTGAATGGTTCAAGAAAAAGTTTAAAAAAAATACGATGCTGTTAATATGGATTTTCGGTTCGATCGGTCTGATCGGTCTGATCATGAAAGGAAATTTGTTATGCGCCATTATAGGATTAATATTCTTTGGAATGGCGCTTGCATTAGCAGCTGCAACATTAAATGCAGAGGCAGGGGTTTCCTGTAAGAAAGAAGAGTCGCTATGTGTGGGTACTGTTATGATGTTTATGAGAAGCTTTGGGCAATTCATTTCACCGGTTTTATTTACCGGAATTGGAACGGCATTGGCAATTGAAAATATCAGGCTTCCTTATATCGGATCATTGCTCATGTGCGTAGTTATGTTGTTTATTTATTGTATCTTCTTAAAAGCAAAGAAAACTGTGAGCGAGCAGGGAGCATAATTTGCAAGAGTGCAGGACAAAAACGTAGGCGCAGCAGTCTGTGCTAGGGCTTTTTGTCCTGCGTTATCAGAAGCATAGACAAATACCGGATCCATCAAAGCTCCAGCTGCTTCAGCTCTTGCTTTGCTGCTTCGTACAAATAGACCTTGTTAGACAGGGTTTCTGACGGATCGAAGGTTTTGTTCATCTGCTTGATCCGCATAAGTATATTCCGCGGTTGTATCGTGCCTTTTTTATGGAGCCTTGCCTCGCTGGTGCCTGTGAAGGCTATATAATAATCGTCTCCGAAAAGCTCGGCTATACGCTTCATTACTCCGGGATAGAACATGGCAATCGCGCCGTTTATCTGCGCTGTCGTTGTCACAGTCGGCACTGCAAGCGGTGAAAGTGAAGTTATATCACTGTTCAACGCCATAAACGCGCCTTTGTGATAAGGTGGATTTGCTAAGTCCGCCGGATTTAAGTATATACGCGGCGGCGCCATGATGTATGTATTGCTCATCGCATTCTCCCACACTTCTTCTTCATCTATCCCCCATGCCTGCATGGAGGATCTAGGTACCTTAACAGACAATACGTCATGCCTTTTGCCGTCATTTTCATCACTTGCAAGAATATAGAGAACCAACACCATATCACCGATGCATTTGTAAATATGGTTTTTCAGTTCATATCGGTGGTCTTTGAAATTCAGAGGACGGATGAAAAGCTTGTCTTTTAGCAGATCATACTCATTTTTTTCAATCAGATCTATGATACCCAGTTCCATGAATTTTCTGCTGGAGTCGATCGAAGAAAGGATCGGTTCCCACACAGCCGCCCAACTGCCTTTTTCATATTCCTGGTACAGCTGCATGCAGTTAAATCTGCACATCTGTTCTCGCTTGTCCTTATACTGGTACAGGATGATATAATCGCCAATTAGTACATCTGACTCCGTTTTTTGATACTTGATGTTTGTTTCACGTATAATAGAAAGCTCTTTCGCATCAGTCGATGTGGATCCATCCTCGAAGAAGGCAATTTTGCCATAGCTCAGTTCCTGTTTCTTTTCCTCAAGCTTTTTTTGCAGTTCGTTGATAAATTCCTTATATTCCATTTCATACCTCCGTTTATTATTTAAGCTGCTAAGTTAAAACAGTTCTACATCATGAAGCAGGAAGTCTCCTGTGAGTTTGAGAGACCAAAGTTCCGCATCTTCCTTTTCATTATAGATAATGTTCTCCATGATATGACCGGGGTCATATTGTCTGTAATTAAGACGTGCATTACGCAGTCCAAGATCTGTGTAGTAATACAAGTGCATTATTAATAGGCTCATGCCGCATGGAAGTCAAGGCATTGGCATATTGGTTGGATTGATAAGAGAGATGATCTGTTCTTCCTTTATATTCTGGGAGAGCAGGTACTCATAGGATATGTCAAACAGTAAGACGGATTTCCCGCAGCGGCGGATTCCGGTGATCACTTTTATTTCTCCATTCCACATATTGCGGATCAGGCGATTCGGGTAATAATCTCGCTTGATCATAATTCTTGCCTCTAACTTTTGCCGTATGTGTCATAAAATTTAGATAAGTATAGCATAATGCGTTTGGGACTTCAATGGGATATCTCTAACTTATGCCGTGGGTGGCTTAATGAGGGTGTGAAGATAATTGATGAGAGAAGAACGGATTGTGGAATAAAAAAAGATAGGGTATAATATGAAAAACAGAGTCAGATGGAGGTGGCATGATGAAAAAAGCATTGCCAGTTGGCGTGGAAAATTTTGAAGATCTGGTAAAATCGGAATATTACTATGTAGATAAAACAATGTTTATAAAAGAAATGCTGGATTTGAAGGGAAAGGTGAACTTGTTCACCAGACCCAGGCGTTTTGGAAAAACACTGAATTTAAGTATGCTTCGGTACTTTTTTGAGGATACAGGAGACAAGCCATGTATGAACGCCGTCGTACCCTTGTAAGTAGAGTATTTCTTATCTTCATGGCTGTTATTTTCCTTATCAGTGGGTTCCTAGGTTTACCTGGAACCGGCTTTCAACCAGTAGCGATTGTGAGTGGCTCAATGCTTCCTACTATTAAAATCAATGCCATCTGTGTAGTACACGAATGCGATATAGCCGATATCGAAGTCGGCGATATTTTGATGTATTATCATCCTAAGCTAAACGAAAATGTAACCCACAGATGCATAGAAAGGGGCCCTGATTGGATACTCACAAAAGGGGATAGCAATGATGTGGCTGATGATATCTATGTCATACAGGATAATTTCAGAGGCAAGGTTGTTTCTATATGGAACTGGGCCGCACCTTTAATGAATACGTTTGTGCATGACAGAGAGTTTGACACGGCAGCGGCTATCATTGCAATTTATTTCTCTGCAACTCTGCTCTTATTCATGGCTGTATTTGCTCGCTACATATGGTCACGTATCTATGGCCTCTATATGATCCTAGGGAAAAGAACACGCAAGCTGGAAGAAGACCTCACTCGCGCAGAAGAAATGCATCAGGAAATGCTTCGGATCGCTAAACTTTTAGATGCTCGAGAAGGAGATACCGCATCCTCTATTCGGGCAAAGATCAGAGCATTAGACACTCTAAAGTGCCACATCCGTGAGATGAACGAAACACGCTATTTGTTTGGGAAACTGAACATATATATCAAAAATGACAAGGAGATATAAACTATGCACGAAGAATATCCTCGCTGGTATACCCCCTACCTGTTCCATGTACCGGTAGACAGAGACGGTACTCATATCGAACATATTTGCCCCAGCCTCCATGGCAAGGCAATTGGGGATGCCGATTCTCCCTTCGGCTTTACCCATGCACCTATCCGCGCTAATTGCTGGGATGGATACCGTAAACAGGCCCAGCTGCTAGAAGAATACCTAGGAATCAAGGTGTTTTACATTACTGCTGGCGATTACAGGCATCTGCAATTCGTCATGGGCGAGGTAAAGCCTTTCTTCTCTTGGGACAAAAGCTGCAATCAGCTTAATATCATCAAGGCAGGAGAATTCGCACAGGCAGCGAACGCAGCGATCCTCCCCTGGCTCAACTATTGCCAGCAAAACAATCTACCGGCAGGACGCAACTTGATCCTCCCCAGCCCTATGTCTTTGGATATGGGCGTGTGGACTTTTGAGGAAG
>OFGR01000333.1_pt1 | contig 49803 bp, 54 predicted proteins | sample 1521811 | NCBI WGS metagenome assembly OFGR01 (sample SAMEA3504098, study PRJEB24116) | mouse gut metagenome | biome: mouse gut; feature: mouse-associated habitat; material: faeces | place: Denmark | collected 2011 | reverse complement strand
GATGCAGTCGCTTTTTTCTTGCCTGTTTGCCCTCCTGTTATATGCGGGCAGCAGGACACGGATTCGTGCGATGTCTGCCCGCCTCTTGTAAGAGCATGAGGCAGCAGGAGACAGAGGACAGAGAGGAGTTGAACAGTGTGCTATTGAAACAGTGTAGAGGATGCGGTCGCCTCATACCGCAAGCAGTGAGCATGTGTACAGAGTGCGAGGCGAGGCAGCAGTCAAGACATGTAGTTTATAACAACACACGCAGAGACCCACGGGCAGCAGAGTTCTACATATCAAAGGAATGGCGGGAGTTGAGACCTGTCATCATGAATGTGTTTGAGCATGTGGATATATATGCACTGTATGTCACACATGAGTTGATAACACTGACGGATTCCGACCCAGTCCATCACATCATAGAACTTGAGGAGGACTGGGAACAGAGGTTGAACCCGTTGAACTTGATACCACTAAGCCTCAAGACACACAACACAATCACAGCACTGTATAAGAAAAGCAATGCAAGCATGAAAGCAACACAGGCACAGTTGAGGTCATTGATTGAATACCATTTCAGAGAGGCAGGGGGGCATGAAAAAGTTTTGCGTGACCGTTTTCTAGTCGCACCCCCCGAAAGATTCGGAGAAAACTCCCCACGAGAATTTCAGCAGATGGGGCAGGTCGGAAAGGGTGTCAGATTGTGACACGAAACTCGTGAACACTGGACGGAAAGGGGGTTTGATGCTGCATGGCAGGACAGAGACAACCCACCGATTTGGTGGTCATGAAAGGGAAAAAACACCTCACGAAAGCAGAGATTGAGGCGAGAAAAAATGCAGAGGTCGTCGCACCAAACGACAAAGTCAAGCCTCCGGCATATTTGACAGCAGAACTCAAAAAGAAATTCCGGAAATTGTCAAAAGAACTGCTTGAAATCAAGCTGATTGCAAATGTGGATTGCGATGCACTGGCGAGACTACTGATTGCACAAGAGCAGTACATCGAAGTGACGACGAAAATCAGAGAAACACCGTTGATGGTTGATGTTCCTGTCTACGAGGACAGGATGAATCCGGACACAGGAAAAAACGAACGTGTGCAGGTCGGAACACGGGAGGTTGTGAACGGGGAGCGTGAGCGTCTCATGATAATTCAAGACCGCTGCATGAAACAATGTCGGCAGGGTGCATCGGATTTCGGAATGACGGTGAGCAGTCGGTGTCGGTTGATAGTTCCAAAAGTAAAGGACGATAAACCGGAGAACAAATTTGCCAAGTATGCGGGTGGATAAATGGGAGCAGGGGCAGCAGTGACCGACCGTTGTACACAATATGCTCTTGATGTCGTTGCGGGAATCATGCACTCCGGAGAATATGTCAGACTGGCATGTCAGAGGCATCTTGACGACCTTGAAAAAGCGAAAGCAGCACCGTACAGATATTATTTTGACGTTAAAAAGTCCGAGGAAATCATCAATTTCGCAGAGGAACTCACGATTGCGGAGGGTGAGGAACAGGAGAATGTGACAGCGTACCCGTTTCAGTGTTTCATTTTGGGGTCACTCAACGGGTGGAGGACAAAAGAAAAGGGCCACAGGCGGTTCAGAACGTCCTATGTGCAGTTAGGGAGGCAGAACGGAAAGTCATTCATTAACGGAATTTTAGCATGTTATTATGGCAATTTTGACGGTTACAAGTACGGGAAAATATACTGCACAGCAACAAAGCAAGACCAAGCAAACATAGTGTGGGAGGAGATTGAAAAATTCATCAATTCCGACGAGGAGTTGTCAGAATGGTTCAAGATTCATGAGCACAACCACACAATAGACTGTCTTTTCACACATTCGGAAATCAAGGCTCTGTCCGGCGACACAAAATCGCTAGACGGACACCGTGCGTATTTAGGAATTGTTGACGAATACCACGCACACAAGACGAATCAGATGTACAAGCTGCTTGAGGGAGGCATCAAAAAACTCAAGTCTGCTCTGATTTCGGTCATCACGACCGCAGGATTTGACTTGAAATCACCTTGCTACAAGCTATATGAGTATTGCTGCAATCTACTCAAGGGAGTGTTCGAGAATGACAGTCAGTTTGTTTATATCGCCCAGTTAGACGCAGAGGATGACTTATACAAAAAAGAGAACTGGTTGAAAGCGAACCCGATTCTCGAATTTGACGAGGATGCACTGGAGAACCTTGTTCCGATTGCGAATACTGCCCGTGACATGGGCGGTGAGGACTTGCGAGACTTTCTCGTCAAGCAGCTCAACATGTGGATGCAGTGGTCAAATTCACTGTACATCAAAGACATAAAGGACTGGAAACGGTGTGCGGTCTTGAAATCACTCAAGGATTTCCGAGGTTCAAAGTGTTATGTCGGTGTTGACCTCTCCTCCGGAGGAGACTTGACATCAATAGCAATCGTCATTCCGTACATGGTTGACGGTGTGAAAAAGTATTTTGTTCACACACATTCGTTCATTCCGGCGAGCAGGGTGGACGACCACATCAAGACGGACAAAGTTCCGTATGACGTGTGGATTGCGAAAGGTCTTGTCACAGTCACGGAGACACTGGGAGGAATCAAGACAGATTATAAATATATTATCAAGTATCTTGAGGATTTGATTAAACTTTACGAATTGAAACCGCAGCTAATTTGTTACGACCCGCACAATGCGTCCGCTTTTCTGTCAGACCTTGAGGCACTGGGATTCGATTCCGTATCTATCACGCAGACAGCAAAGGAACTCAACGACGCAACTGTTGATTTCAGACTGGAGGTCAGAGCAGGGAATGTTGAAATTGAGGGTGTTGAGGTAGGAAAGGACAAAAAGAAAGTCGTTCCGTTCGATGAACTGCTGACATGGTCGATTGCAAACGCAAAGACCATCTCAAACAGTTATGGGGAAATCAAGATTGATAAGGCGGTTGACGAGGACAGAATCGACCCGATTGACGCAATCATCGACGCATGGAAAGCAGCAATGAAAGAGGAATACAAGCCGGACACGAACGAAGTCGTGAACGAATGGCTTGAAATGTATGAGAAATACATGGGGAAAGGCGGTGAGAAAGAATGAACCCATTGAGAAGATTTGCGGACAGAGTGAGGAACTGGTGGAGAGGAACAGACACGACCGGAACATCCGGAGGAGTGATGACGCTCAATTCACCGTCATTCCTTGAAAGTATGGGATTGAAAAAGCGGAGAAAGACAACATCAGAGGTGACATATTTTACATGCCTAAAGATGTTATCAGAGACGCTTGCAAAAATGCCTATCAAATTTTATCAGAGAACAGACAAAGGAATCATGGAGGCAGAGCAGACGGAAACGTCAAAGCTGCTGACAAAGAGACCGAACCCGTTCATGACACCAACAGTATTTTGGAACACGGTTGAAATGAACCGGAATCATTACGGGAACGCATACGTCTACATGAGAAAGAAATTCATCCGGAAGAAATACGGAGGGGAGGTCAGAGTTCTTGACTTGTGGGTGATGCAGTCAAATTGTGTTTCCATTGTCGTAGATGACGCAGGGATTTTCGCAGGAGTAGGGCGGTTATGGTATGTCTACACAGACCCGACATCGGGTCGCCAGTATGTATTTGATACAAACGAGGTCATGCACTTCAAAACATCATTCAGTTTTGACGGGGTGACAGGTCTCCCAGTGCAGCAAATATTGAGAGACACAATCTCCGGAGCATCCGCATCACAGGCATATATGAATAGTCTGTATGAGAGCGGACTGACAGCAAAGGCAACACTGGAATACACCGGAGAACTGAACGAGGGGGCAAAGACCGCACTGATTAAGTCGTTCGAGGAGTTTGGGAGTGGTGCAAAGAATACGGGCAAAATCATTCCCGTTCCGTTAGGAATGAAACTGACACCGCTTGACATCAAACTGTCAGATTCCCAGTTCTTTGAACTGAAAAAATACACAGCGTTACAGATTGCAGCAGCGTTTGGAGTAAAGCCGAACCAAATCAATGATTATTCAAAATCATCATACGCAAACAGCGAATTGCAGCAGTTGTCATTTTATGTTGATACGGAACTGTTCGTCATCAAGCAGTATGAGGAGGAAATCAACTACAAAATGATGACCGAGGAGGAACAGGACAACGGATTTTATTGCAAATTCAATGAAAAAGTCTTATTCCGGACAGATTCAAAGACACAAATGTCATATCTGAAAGAGGGTGTCGCAGGGTCAATCATGATGTCGAACGAGGCAAGACGGAAACTTGACCTCCCCGATGCGGAGGGTGGCGATGTCCTGCTTGCAAATGGCAATGTTATTCCGCTGACACAGGCGGGTGCAGCATATTTGAAAGACGGTCAGACCGAGGCAGAGGAGACCGACGAACCGGAGCAACCGGAGGAACAGGCAGAGCCGGACACAGAACAGCCGGACGAAAATGAACCGGACGAAACCGACAAGGCAGAGGACGAGGAAACAGAGGAGGGAGGTGAATAAAATGGCATTAAAAAAGCGTTTTGATTTCACAAAAAAGAATAAACGCACAGGAAAAACCGAGAATGTAGGCTATTTGGATTTTGAGACCAGTGAGGAACAGAGCAGATGTTCCTTGTACTTCTACGGAGACATTGTTTCAGCGACATGGGAATCAATGTGGTACGAGGAGGACAAATGCCCGCAGGACATTGCGGATTTCCTAAACCAGTTAGAGGGGTATGAGGATATTGACATCTATTTTAACAGCGGAGGCGGTGACGTATTTGCAGGACTGGCAATCTACAACCAGTTAAAGAGGTTTAACGGTCACAAGGTCGGATATGTAGACGGGATGGCAGCGTCAATCGCATCGGTCATCATGTTTGCATGTGATGAATTGCATTTTGCGACAGGAGCACAAGCAATGATTCACAAACCGCTCTGTATGGCATGGGGGAACGCAGACGATTTCAAGGAAGTCATCAAGCAGCTTGATTTGTGCGAGGAATCCATTCTCGACGTTTACGAGGAGCACACAAAAGAGGGTGTCATCCGTGACAAAATCAAGTCTTTCATGGCAAAAGAAAAGTGGTTTTCCGGTGCGGAACTGGCACAGTATTTCGATGTTGAAATCGAAGAAAAGGCAGCAGCCGAAGCGTGTGCATCCGATTATTTTGAGAAATATGCAAATATTCCGGAGCAGTTGCAGAAAACAAAAACCGAGGACATTGTCAACGCAGTCATCGCAGAGATGGAGCAGCGGGAACAGGCAAGAATTGAGGCAGAAAAGCAGGATATTCTTGCGGATTTAGACATGTACGGAATCTAAAAAAGGAGAAAAGAGACATGAACAAAGAAATGCAGAAATTATTGAAAGCAATCAACGAAAAAAAGAACGAGATCAAGAGCCTCGTGGCAGAGGGGAAACTGGACAAGGCAAAGACAGCGAAAGAAGAACTCAAGACCTTGCAGGAGAAATTCGACCTCCTCTTTGATTTGGACGAGGAGGAGCACGAGGAAATTGAGGACAAGGTGGCAGCAGGAAAAGCAAAGACCATCAGCGGAGGCAAGGCAGACAAAAAGAACCTCGTCAAGTCGTTTGTGAACATCATCAAGGCGGGATTCTTACACAGGGAGCCGGACGAGGACGATGTCAAGGTGTACAAAGATGCACTGACCTCCGATGCGACACCGGACGAGGACGGAGAGAGCGGAATCGGTGTCACAATTCCGGACGACATCAGAACAGACATCATCGAACTGCGTCGCAGCGATGACAACCTCGAACAGTATGTCAATGTGGAGGGTGTCACCACAAAGACTGGAACTCGAAACATTGAGGTCGATGCGGAATCTGTACCGTTTGACAATGTTGACGAGGCTGCTGATTTTCCGGAAATGGACGAGCCGACATTCAAGCCTGTCAAATACGCAATCAAGAAAAAGGGTGGCATCTTAAAGATGACAGCAGAACTGCTTGAGGACACAGCAGCGAACGTCATGGCATACATAAACAAATGGATTGCCAAAAAGACAAAGGCGACCCGAAACATGATGATTCTGAAAGTGATGAACACAATGACCGCAGGAAAAGAGGTGGTCGTTTCCAACATCGACAGCCTCAAGGATATTTTTAACGAGACGCTCGACCCTGCAATCGCAGCGACTTCAATGGTCATCACGAATCAGAGCGGGTTCAATTACCTCGATAAACTGAAAGACAGCGACGGGAACTATATTTTGCAGAAAGACCCGACGCAGAAAACAAAGGGGAAACTGCTTTTTGGTGAGTACCCGATTGTGAAGATGTCAAAGAAAGTGCTGAAATCCAAACAGATTCTTGATACGGACGGGAGCACAGTAAAAGGCTACAAACATCCGATTTTCTGCGGTGATATGAAAGAGGCAATCACGCTCTTTGACCGCAATGTGATGACCATTGACATGAACGACAAGGCAGCAGGTTTGTGGGAGAAAGACATGACCGGAATCAAGGTTCGTGACCGTTTCGATGTGCAGCCTGTTGACGAGGATGCAATCGTCAAGGGTGAAATCACGGAGGTTGTGCAGGGATAAGTGAGAATGAGGCAGCAGGGCAGGGGCGAAACTGCCCTGCATATGAGAGCAGGTGAGAAGAATGACGGACGAGGAGAAAAAGGAATATAAAACGAAACTGCTTGAGGAGTGCAAAAAGTACGACCACATCGACTATGACGACGACGAGGACATTGTTGAAATCATGCTTGAGGCAACATTTGAGGAAATGTCGGACTTGATTCCGGATTTCGACCCGTACAATCTGACATTCCGTCAGAGATTGCTTGTTTTCTCATTTGTCAAAGAACTGTACGACAACCGTGAAAAGTATCAAAAAGATTCAAAGAGCGTAACAAATGCAGTCTCCTCAATGCTGCTGAAAGAAATCTATGGAGGTGGCAGGAAATGACGACCGGACGGGTGAAGATTATCAGAACGACCACGGAGGTCACGGATGGCAGGAAAAAGCCGACGACAAGCGTGTTCTATGAGTGTTGGTGCGAGGTTCAGAGTTTGGGAACAAATGAGAAATACGCAGCTTTGCAGACAGGTCTTGAGAACACGATTGTGTTCAAGGTTCGGAACTGTAAAAAAATGAAAGAGGTCAGACTGAAAATGAAAGAGTTTTCTGCGGAGTACGACGGAACGGAGTTCAAGATTTATGACGCATCACCGATGTTCACGGACAACGGGTGGGTGATGCTGAAATGTCGTTCGGTCGCATAGTGTGTCACATTCTGACACGGAGGTGGTGAAATGAAAGTTGAAATGGAGTTCAAAGGACTTGAGGAACTGGTGAAAGCATTTGAGGAATCAGCAAGCGACGAGGAAATCAAGGAAGTAAACAGGACTATTGCAGAGAAAGCCGAGCCAGTTGTTCAAAGAATCATGTCCGGAAAAATGCCAAAGTCAGCAGACATTTCAAAGAGCGGTCGTGGATTTGGTTCAAAGTCGTCAGTGTCCGCACATGCAGCGGATGAAATACCGATGGGAAAAGTCAAAACAAAAGGAACGGGAGCGACAGCAGATGTCGGGTGGGAAAAGAACACACAAGACGAGGGCGGTCACTTTTATGTCCGTTTCATAAACTGGGGAACGATTTACAGACCGCCTCAAGAATTTATCTATGCGACAGGCAGGGAGGCAGATGCAGCACTGCAAAAAATCGCAGAACAGGAATATCAAAATTATTTAGACAGGACAGTGGGGTGATAGCATGGGCAGCAGTACGGACATCATAAAAGACGCATCAGAGGCACTCGAACCAGTCAGCAGCAGGGGAACTATTGTGATGCAGGGATGGTATGACAAAGACATAAAAGAGTGTCATGTGACCTTGTGGGATTTAGGGGAGAGCGACGACAATTTTTCGGACGATGATGCGGAGGGAGTAACGCTTTCCGTGCAAGTCACTATTTTCTCAAGGGATGACGAGGTGGAACTGGCGAGGGAAATCAAGTCTCTCATGAAACAACACGGTTTTTCGTTCGAGGGAAGAAACGGAGACGATTCAAAACCGGAGGACGGAATCTATATGAAAGCACAGAGATTTTCAAAATACTATGAAAGCGAGGAATAATCATGAGCGAAGTCAAAGAAACAGTTACAGCGATAAGTGATACTGTATCAAAAATCGTGAGGAGCAGGACATGTGGATGCAAGGACATTCATATCGCTTTAATCGAAGAAAACACATCAACACAGTACGTTGCGGGAATCCCGCAGAAACTGGCAAGGGCAATCAAAATCAAAGTTGATGAAAAGTGGACATCAGAAAAAGTCTACTCCGATGACGAGACGGAGGAGGTCATCACATCGTATGAGGGAACAGATATTGAACTGGAAATCAATGCTCTTGCACCACAGGACAGGGCAATCGTTTTCGGGCAGTTGTACAAACACGGTTATCTTGTGAAAAATGCAAACGACAGAGCACCGGAGGTCTCAATCGGGTGGAGAGAAAGAAAACTCAACGGAAAGTATGATTTTAAGTGGTTGTATATTGGAAAATTTGCAGAGGGTATCAGCGAGGAGGCAAACACAAAAGAGGGTAAATTGTCACCGACCACAAAGAGCATCAAGGGCAGCTTTTACGAAAGAGCACTCGATGGGAAATATGAGATTTCGGTCGATGAATCGAATCTTGTGACAGAGGACACGGACGCAGCGACAGCACTCAAAAACTGGTTTTCTGCGGTGCAGGAATATCCGGACGCAGCGGACGTTGAACAGAATCCGGAAACGGAGCAGGGTGAAACCGCATAGCAACAAAACAGAGGACAATATAACAGGAGGCTAATTCAATGAGTAGAAAAATAATCGTAAACCACAAAGAGTTCAAAATGGGGAAAATGCCAGTAGATACATACACGGAGTATTTGGAACTGGCAGAGAAAATCGACACTGCATCCGGAGAACGTGTGAGCAAACGCTATTCGAGAGAAGAAATCGAGGCGATGATGTTATTTATCTGTAAAGCATACGGAGACCAGTTCACAGTTGAGGAACTCAAGGACAAAGAGAGTGGACTGGATGCAGCGGGAGTTATCATCGAATTTAACATGATTGACATGGGGATTGCGGATGAAATGAACACCCGTATGGAGAAGATGATGAAAAATTTTCAGAATGGCAAGTGATTCCGGAAATAACAGTCACTTGCAGGAATGAAAGAATATTCGTCAATCACATTACAGTGGAACAGTACAAGAAATATGCTGCGTTCATGGAGAAAAACAGTTCCGGAAGAAAATCAGATGCAATGTTTTTTAATAAGAGAATCATTCAAGAGATTTTCAGAAACCGGATGTCGCTTGAGGAACTGGGGGCGATGGATGTCATCGAATTTCTGACAGCAGCAAAAGGGATTCATTTCATCATGCAAAACATTGTCTCCGATGCACTGTTGAATATCGTCGAGGCAGAACCAGTCGAAAAAGAGGAATCGGCATTTGACGAGTATGACAAAGAAAATGGGTATGAGGACGAGGAGCAGGAAGAACAGAACACATGGAGAGTTTGCGGAGAGATTATCGACCGTGTTGTCAAAATCGCAATCCGTCTCCTGCGGGAATCATATGGGCAGTGCATGAAAGAGGACATTGTTGCACTGTTGAATTATTTAAAGTTTGAACTTGAGACGGTGAACGAGAGCACATAAACAGAGAGGAGGAGAACAGGTGGCACATACAAGTGTGAAGATTTCCGCAAATTCGTCTGACTACAAGTCGCAAATGAAGTCGGCAGCACAGCAGATGAAAGAACTGTCAAGCGAGTTCAAACTGGCACAGGTACAGGCAAAGTCGTTCGGTTCAGCAGCAGACGCATTAAAGGCGAAAGCACAAAGCCTCACAGCAAAAATTGAAGTACAAAAGAACATCGTTTCGTTGACAACAGAGAAGCAGGAATTGTTGACAAAAAAGCTTTCAGAGCAAAAAACAGCACAGGAGGAATTGCGAGGAAAAATCGAGGCTGCAAAACAGGCTCACGAGGATTCCGTCAAGGCGACGGGAAAGGATTCCGAACAGTCAAAGGAACTGAAAGAGGAACTTGAAAAACTTGAGCAGAAATTTAAGGCAAACGAGACTGCAATCGGAAAGACAGAGACAGCACTGTCAAAACAAAATATTGCGGTCAATGAGGCAAAGAGCAAACTCACCGAGATGGAGAGTGAACTTGAGAATGTCAACAAGGAATTAAAAAATCATAAACTTAATGAATTTGCATCCGCTTGTGAAAAAGCGGGTGAGAAAATAGAGAGTTTCGGAAAAAAGATGACCGTTGTTTCTGCGGGAATTGCAGGAATGGCGACCGCAGTTGCAAAAAACGCATACGATGTCGAAAACGACTTGATGTCGATGCAGGGGCAGTTGGGATTGACAGCAGAGGAGACAGAGAAACTCAAGACGGTCGCTCAAAATCTTTACACAAATGGATTCGGGGAGAGTTTAGGTGACTGTTCGTCTGCGGTTGTCACACTCGTTCAGAATATCAAAGGGGCGAAAGACATGTCTGTTGAACAGCAGCAGGCAATCGCCGAGCAGATGATGACCATGTCCGACATGTTCGGAACGGAGAACGAGGAACTGGCGAGAACTCTGACGACCATGAAAAACAACGGAATTATTGATGACATCAGCGATGGGATGGATGTGCTGACGGTCGGATTCCAAAACGGAGCGAACTATTCGGGAGAATTGCTTGATACCATGCGGGAATATTCGCCGAAGTTCCAAGCGTTAGGAATGGATGCAAACACCGCAATGGCTTATTTGATTCAAGGAGCACAAAACGGAGCGTTCAATCTTGACAAAGTCGGCGACGCAATGAAAGAGTTCAGCATCAGAGCGGTTGACGGTTCGGACACGACAGTGGATGGGTTCAACAGAATCGGACTAAATGCGGACGAGATGGCGAAAAAGTTTGCAGCAGGGGGAGACACAGCGTCACAGGCATTTCACGAGACCCTCGTTGCACTGAAAAACATGGACGACCCTATTTCGCAGAATATCGCAGGTATAGACTTGTTTGGAACGATGTGGGAGGATTTAGGGAAAGACACGGTGTTGTCGCTTGCAGATATTGAGGGAGGACTTGAGAACGTCGAGGGAGCGACGGTCAAGGCAGGGGAGCAGGTGAACAACTCTTTTTCTACGCAGTTAAAGACCCAGTTCAGAGAATTGCAGACCTCTCTTTTGCCTTTAGGAAATGAGCTGTTGCGGTTGGGAAAAGACATCATGCCAACCGTGAAAGAGGTCATCGGAGACGTGACAGATGTACTCAAGAACATGGATTCCGAGACCGCTCAAAACGTCATCAAAATTGGAGCGGTAGTCGCTGCAATAGGACCCGCAACGACAGCGTTCGGAAAGATGACAAAAGGTGTGAAAGATGTTGTTGACGGTTATCGGAAAGTGAAAGAGTTCGGAGGAACAGCAGCAACAGTAATCAAAACATTCGGAACAAATGCGTTGAGTGCCGGAAAGAGTGCAGGAACATTCGTGTTGAATTTGGGAAAGTCGGCAGCAGGGTTTGTCGCACATGCAGCAAAAGCGACCGCAAGCACCGCAGCAATGGCAGCACATAAAGCAGCAAGCATCGCCGGAACGGTAGCAACAAAAACGATGACCGTAGCACAATCCGCATTGAACGTCGTTATGTCAATGAACCCGATTGCACTTGTTGTTATAGCAATCACAGCACTTGTCGCCGGATTCGTGCTTTTATATAACAAATCAGAGACTTTCAGAAACGCAGTGAACAAGCTATGGTCAACGGTCAAAGAGGGATTCGGGAAGATAAAAGAGACCATCACGGGAGCGTTGAACAGTGCGAAAGAGAAAATCGAGGAGGTAAAGAACAAATTCCTAAATTCTGGAATCGGACAGGCTGCGTCAAAAGCGTTCAGTGCAGTCAAAGAGACCGCATCAAATATCATGGGGGCAGCAGTTGACACCGTAAAGGAGAAACTGGGGAACATGAAAACTGCCTACGAGGAGAACGGAGGCGGTATCAAAGGAATCGTTGCAGCAGGTTGGGAGGGAATCAAAGGATATTATTCCGCAGGATTCACATTTGTTGATAATCTGACTGGAGGAAAGCTGACAGACCTCAAGACGAAGTTTTCAGAAAAAACCAATGAGATAAAGACAAAAGTTCATGACGGTTGGGAGAATATGAAAACGACCGTCACAAATAAAATGACCGAGTGGAAAACAAACGCATCCACAAAATTGACAGAAATTCGGGAAAATTTCAATGAGAAAGTCTCCGGAATACAGACTTATGTTGCGACGGGATGGTCGCACATGAAATCAACGATTTCAACCACTATGCAGCAGTGGAACACGGATGCAAGCAACAAACTGTTATCACTCAAGACTGATTTCACGAACAAAGTAAATGAAGTAAAGACAAAGATTGCGACTGGTTGGGAAAATATGAAAACCTCTATTTCGACAAAAATGTCGGAGTGGAACGCAAACGCATCCTCAAAATTAGAATCATTAAAACAGGGATTCAGTTCAAAAGTTGAGAGCATCCGGTCGGGTTGGTCAACAAAATTCACAAATATTAAGGACACAGCGACCAACCTCATGGAGACAGCAAAGTCGAATGTATCGGCAAAACTGGAGAACATGAAAGCTGCATACACCGAAAAAGGCGGTGGGATGAAAGGAATCGTCTCCGCAACTTTTACGGGCATAAAAGACACTATGAACTCACTCATGTCGGCAGCGAACACATTGACAGGGGGAAAACTGGAGAGCATCCGGTCGTCGTTTTCTTCAAAGTTAAATTCCGCATTGTCAACAGTCGGTTCGATTATGGAGAGCATCCGGTCAAAGTTCTCTGAAAAAATGGAGGCTGCAAAATCCGTTGTTTCCGGAGCGATTGAGAAAATCAAAGGTTTTTTCAATTTTTCGTGGTCATTGCCTAGGATTAAGCTGCCTCATTTCAAAATATCCGGTTCATTTAGTTTGAACCCTCCGTCAGTTCCGTCGTTCGGAGTAGAGTGGTACAAAACAGGTGGTATCATGATGAATCCGACCGTTTTCGGGATGAACGGAACGAGGCTCATGGTAGGAGGGGAGGCAGGAGCAGAGGCAATCTTGCCACTAGCGGAGTTTTATACGCAGTTGAACTCAATGCTTGACAGGAAACTAAAAGCAATCAATCAGAATGTGAACGCTTTTATTGAGGTTCACAACTATATCGACAGTGACGAAGTGGCGAGCCGGACAACCGAAAAGGTCAGTGACAATCTTGCGATAGCAACAAAGAAACGGAGGTAAGACATGAAAATTGATGACAAGGACATTCGGTCATTCGATGCGAAACAGTTGACAGTTGATTTCGAGCCTCCGCAGACGAATGTGACGGTGGAAATGTTCGACGGGGCATTGACACCGTCAGAATCGGAGACATATACACCTTTATCCGGACTGACGGTCAAGGTGTTATTTAGAGGCAGGAACAGAGACGAAGTGCAGCGACATGTCAGTGATTTCAACGCAGAACTGCAAAAGGGAGTTGTTCTGACACTTGACGGATATAGCAGACACTTCAAAGGGTACATGACGGGGAACACGCTGAACAAGACCATCACGAAAGAACGGTACACAGCGGAGTTCAAATTCACGGGTTACTGGTTCTGCAATGAGGTGGAACTGAAATGGCAGAACACGCATGAAATGAAATTCGAGGCAGCAGGGAACAGGACGACACCGTGCAAGCTGACAATCACAGCGACGGAATATATTGAGGAATTGAGAATCAACGGTTTTCCGTCCGGAGAAATAGTCATCAGCACGATTCCGAGAGGCTCAACGGTCATTATCGACGGTGAGACCGGATTCGTCACAATAGACGGTCAGAACAAGTTCAGAGACGTGTATTTGATGGAATTTCCATATCTGCTGACAGGAGCAAAAAAAGCACATCACCTCATATTTTCAGACCGGAACGCAATCATTACATTGCAGTACAAGCCTATGTGGTTATAGGAGGCAGCAGAATGGAGTTATACAACGATTTGCATGAGAAAGTGTGTATATTGTCCGGAATCAAAGCCACCTGCATCACGAGCACACTGAAAACCGGAGACAAGGAAATCACGTTTGAGTTTCGCAGGACGAACCGTTTTGCATCCTCAATCAAAGAGGAGGGGTATATAAGAACCGACAAGGATGAATTTGTTATAAAGCAGGTTGAACCGAGCGGGGAATGGTTCAAATGCACCGGAACATTGAATGTTGAGGAATTAGAGGGCAAGCAGTACCCACAGGGATTTGAGACGATTGAAAAGACGGTGGAGCAATGTCTGACCGAGACGGTGTCCGGAACAGGATGGAGGGTCATCCGGTGCGATGTCACGAAAAAAAGGACAGTCCGGATTGAGCAGAATTGTTCCGCATGGGATGTCGCACAACAGGCAATCACAACATACAGATGCGAGATTGTGTTTGATTCTATTCGCAAAGAGATTTCAATATATGAGAAATACGGTGAGGACAGGGGAGCATATTTCATCGAACGTCTGAATCTCAAAAAATTGCAGGTGCAGTCAAATTCATACGATTTTGCGACGAGGCTCATTCCGGTTGGGAAAGACGGGTTGATGTTGAATGTAGACGGGAAAAACTACATCGAAAATTATCAGTATTCAAAAAAAGTGAAAACAATGACGTGGAAAGATGAAAGATACACGGATGTTGAATCACTGAAAGAGGATGCAGAGGCGAAACTGGATGAAATCTCAAAGCCTTATAAATCATACACAGCGGACGTTGTTAATCTTGCGGAGCAGTCAGAGGAGCACAAGGAAGTGTTCAGCATCGCACTGGGAGACACGGTGCTGCTGATTTCAAAGTCAACGGGAATCAGAGAGAGCCACCGCATCGTGAAGTTTTACGAATACCCACAAACACGGGAAAAGAACAAGGTCGAACTGGCAAACACAAGGTTGTCATTCGAGGAGGTTCAAAGGACGGAGCAGGAATTGTAGTGAGGAGGTGAGACAGTATGGAGATTATAAGACACATTAAGGTTGATTTGTACGGAGATACACAACATTTTGCGGTTGCAGCGAAACAAATGGACATGGGAACACGCTATGTCGGGGTAACGCTTATGGAGGACGGTGTCGTGTATGAGATACCGGACAATGTAGAGGTCATTATAAACATGACAAAGCCGGACAGGACGCATGTTCATAATGACGGTGAGAGGTTAGGAAACGAGGCTCTCGTTCCTCTCACAAGGGGGATGTTGATGGCACACGGAACAGCGGTTTGTGAGGTGCAGTTATATCAAAATGGTGCGTTGCTGACCAGTGCAAATTTTGAAATGGAGATTTTTCCGTCACAGAGAGACGATGCGGGAATCATGCACTCCGGAGAATATACGAGGCTTGAGAACACTATTCACGCAGCGAGAGAGGCTTTGCAGATTGCACAGGACACACAGAACGCTATTGAGGCAGCGGAGGCAATCAGAGAGGCACAGGAGCGGTTGAGAGAGACCGCAGAGCGGGCAAGGGAAATCAGAGAGAACCGGAGAGAGGACAACACTGCAAAAGCAATCGCAAAGTGTGTCGATGCGATGGAGGCAGCAATCGAACAGACGGAGAAGTGTTTGGCAGCAACGGAGGAGGCAAACAGAATCATCATTTCACAGTCTGGACTTGATGCGATTCTGCTTGCAGTAAGAGACTATTATGACCGCATCCGTGAACTGGAAAAGGACATCAATGTCAATGTGGACGGGGGAACACCGTCATCAACCGACCTTTTACTGGTCAAGGGAGGAACACCGTTCACGACGGACTACGATAAATACATCGCAGGAACATCACACACAATTTAGAAAAGAGGTGAAAGGATATGGCGACAGCTACAATCACAATCAAGAAAGGCACGACCGCCGAGTGGATGGAGGCGAAAAGAGTTCTCGACGATGGGGAACTGGGTCTTGAGACTACAACGAACGGTCACAGAATCATCCGCATCGGAAACGGTTCAACCGAGTTCATGCAGTTACCCGTTGCATTTGACATCGAGGAGGTCAGAGAAATCAAAGAGGGAATGGACATGGATGCAAAAGCCTACTATGACGATATGGTCAAAAGAGGCGAGGAGTACATTGCAGAAATAAAGGCGATGGCGACGACCGTTGAATTGACGGACGATGCAACAGCAATCAAATACCGGATGGGAATTTCAGCGGGTACACTCTATTTTGAGGAAATAGAGAAAGAACCCGCATCAGATAACACCGGAGAAAATGAGGAGGTAACTGAATAATGGCAGCAGGTGAAAGGATATTTATGGCGAAAGAATCGACATCACAGGAGATTCTTGAGAATACAAGGAAAATCATCAAGGGGGCAGAGGAAAAGCCGAAACGGTATGGAATGAGAATCAACCGCCTTGACAGCAATCCGTCAACTCGTGTCACCTATTTGTTTGATGCGGTCGGGATGACACCCGCCGGAATGAATTTCTCCGGAGGCGGGTGTGACTATGGAGACTGGGGAGACATTTGGTTTGTAAAGAATAACCGTCCGGTCATGGTAAGGACAGACGGAACAGTTGACTATGAATTGAATCATGAGAACCATGCACTCAAACTGGACGGAACACCCTCCGACATTGCAAACACATCATACGGGGGAAATGCGATGTCAGAGATTCCGTTGATTTGGGTCAAACGGTGGTCAAAGAACAATTATGATTTTGTCGTGTTCTGCGAAACCCAGTACGATGACACATACAAGGCATACGCACACACTGACGCAGACGGGAACATTCTGCCCGTGACATATTTCCCGATGTACGAGGGAGCGGTCATCAACAATCGTCTGCGTTCTCTGTCCGGACAAACACCGACCACATCCATGACAGACGAGCAGGAGACGACCGCAGCGAAACAGAACGGAGAACGGTGGGATAAGCAGTCATATTCGGAAATCAACCTCATGTATGAAATGTGTACTTTAATTTCAAGGAGTACCAATTCACAGGGCAAGTTCGGAGCGGGATGCAGTACCGCAGACAATTTCTTAAAGACTGGAACGTTAAACGGAAAAGGACAATTTTTCGGAAGTACCGGAACAACCGCAGCGGTGAAGATGTTCTATTGTGAGAACTTTTTCGGGAATTACTGGAAACGTCTGCGGGGGTTGTTGTTGATTAACGGAATTTATTATGTCAAAGCTGTTCCCCCGTTCAATGTGACGGGTGAGGGGTACATCAACACCGGAATGACCGTGACAGGAACATCGGGGGGATATATCTCAAGAATGGAAATGGCAGCAGATGTCGGCAGGATTCCGACCGTTGTGTCCGGAAGTGAAACAACCTATGAGTGCGACGGATGTTGGTTCAATGCGACCGACATTAGAGTTGCCCTGTTCGGTGGCTCCCGCGGCTACGGGTCGAGGTGTGGTTTGTCGTTCTGGTACGTGAGCAACCTTGCGTCGGACGCGTCCACGGGCATCGTGGCGAGCCTTTCTTGCAAACCGCCTGTTGCTGCGTAGCAGCAGAGGGGGAACGGGGGAGTTTACTCCCCCGCAAAGGGAGGTTCGGAGGGTTTACCCTCCGAGGCATTGAGCAGAGCGGGATTTTCCATGATTTTGGAAAGAGGGCGAGCGACCGACACAAACGGGAAAAATTGTGATAAAATCTCCGACATGAAAAATGATGACCTTGACATGACAGGGGAATCGGTGTGCGTCCTTGCCCTGTTCGGTGGCTACCGCAGCAACGGGTCGAAGTGTGGTTTGTCGTACTGGTATGTGAACAACCTTGCGTCGAACGTGTACACGAGCATCGTGGCGAGCCAATCTTATCAAATGACGGAGCGTTTAATCAAAAGCACACCTTTTTCCTACACCGCAGGGTGTTGAAATACATCTAACCAGTGGAAATTGTACCGATGCAGGCAGGGTCGAGTAAGAGCATCAGAAAGACCTTGAGGTGATAAGAAAGAATGGGAAACAAATCCGTCAATAACCTGTACAAGCCTATGCTTGAGCATAGCAATGTTGAGAAGAAATTTCACAAGGCAGCAAAGGGCAAGACAGAGCGTCCGGACGTTGCAGTGATATTAGACCCGAACAACATTCAAAAGCATGTCGAGAATGTCATTGAGCAGCTTGAGAACACAGCACCGGAATGGTACGACGTACCGCATCCGGAAAAGGCATGGAGACCGTCGAGACACGGAAAAGTGTGCATCAATGAGGGAACAACCAAGAAAACGAGAATGATTGAAAAACCTCGTTACAATTATGAGCAGGTGGTTCATCATATCGTTGTCGCTGCCTGTTATGACATATTCATGAAAGGAATGTATGAGTTTTCCTGCGGGAGCGTTCCGAACCGTGGAGCACACTACGGGAAACGGTACATTGAGAAATGGATTCAGACAGACAAAAAGAATTGCAAATATGTCCTCAAGATGGATATTCGACATTTTTTCGAGAGTGTTGACCATGATGTCCTCAAAGGGTGGATCAAGAGGAAAATCAGAGACGAACGGATGTTATATGTTCTCGAACTGATTATTGACGGGAGCGAGGTGGGGTTGCCTTTAGGGTTTTACACATCGCAGTGGCTATCAAATTTCATGTTGCAGCCTCTTGACCACTACATCAAGGAACAGTTGAGGGCGGTGCATTATATCCGGTATATGGACGACATGGTCGTGTTTGGGAAGAATAAAAAAGAATTACACCGGATGCAGCAGAGCATCGAGATGTATCTGCATGAACATTTCAATTTGCAGATGAAAAGAAACTGGCAAGTGTTCCGGTTTGATTACATAGAAAGAAAGACTGGAGCGAGAAAAGGGAGACCGCTTGATTTTATGGGATTTCAGTTTTATCACGACAAGACAATCTTGCGGGAATCTATTATGTTAAGCTGCACGAGAAAGGTGAACAGGGTTGCGAAGAAACCAAAAATCACATGGTATGACGCAACCGCAATATTGTCATACATGGGGTATATATCAAACACGGACACCTATGACATGTATTTGCAGCGGATAAAGCCTCATGTGAATGTAAAGAAGTTAAAGAAGATAGTGAGCAAACATTCAAAGCGAAAGGAGAGAGAAAAGCATGAAAGAATGGAGAGAAGTGTTCGGAACGGAGACGGTCAAGCCGGAGGAGTTCGACACGACACTGTCACCAACGACAGTATATCAAAGGAGAAATGTCCGGCAGGAGACCAAGACCGAGGCAGACGGAGCAAAAGTGACCGGATGGCAGAGAGAGGAACGGGAGTTGACACTGGAGGAATACGAACAGTTGAGGCTCATGCAGGAGGTTGTTGCGAATAACACAGCGGGAATCGTGGAATCAGTGACAGAGTTCAATGAGAACGCAGTTATTGACAAATACACAGAACAGTTGATTGAGGAGGGGTTGATTTGATATGAGAATGTTAGTCGAAAGTCTGAAAAGGTTATACGGGAAGAAACTCACGAAAGAGCAGGTTGCGGAGCGTGTAGCAAAGGGAAGTATTTCAGCGGAGGAATATGAGTACATCACAGGTGAGGCATATCCGGAAAGTGAGAATGTATGAGTCCGCTTGAAATAATATCACGGATGTGCGACGTGACAAACACATTGTCGAACATCGTGAAGAAACAACAGGAAATCATTGAACAGTCGAAAATCGAGGAGGCGGTGAGAGCAGACCTCCGGCAGCAGGTGAAAGAGGCAGACAGGGAACTGGATGTCATCGAATATCATTCACGGAGATTTTGCGACACCGATGACATCGAGGCGACGTTCGGAAAGGAGTAGACGTTGACGGTCGAGTTATCACTGCTATTGTCCGGAATCTCCGTTGCATTTGCAATCTTTTTCGGTATTTCATCAAAAAATAGGAATGACAGAAAAGATACAGAGCAGGAGACAGAGGACAGGGCATCAACACACACACTTTTGATGACGAAACTGGAGAACATCGCAGATGATGTCAAGGACATCAAACGTGATTACCGTGAGACAAACGCAGAGGTGCAGAACCTCCGTGAACGGGTTGTTGCGGTGGAGCAGTCATTGAAAAGTTATCACAAGAGACTGGACGGGATAAAAACCGACCAATAACAGGAGGGCGGGAACAGGCAGGAATCAACTCACAGTAGGAGGCAACAAATGAATAGAAACAGGATGACGAAAGCAGAGCGTCGCAGGTATCTCCGGCACAAGCGGAAAATGTACCGGATAAAGCAGCGGGCAGCAAAGCGGAAAAACAAAGTCGCCGGTCAGTTCATGAATCGTGTTGTTATCTGTATGATTCTTGCAGCTTTTATTTTTACAGTCGTGATGATAATTGTGTTTGTGAGGATAGGACAAGAACCGTCAACACTGATTGAAAATGTATTCCGTTTTCTATCAGTGGAGGGAGGAGCACTGGCACTCATAAAGTCAGTAAAAACGGTATCAAAGAAAAAATCAGATAAACAGCACGAGAACGAACCGGATGACACCAACAACGAGGAGGTGCAGGGATGAAATTCATCACAGAAAACTGGTTTGTTATCGTGGCAATAGCAGCAATGGGAGGTTCAATCGGGTACGCAATTTATACTTTTTGCAAAATGCCCTCTGAAAAGCAGTTGAACAAGGTCAGAGAGTGGCTCTTGTATGCAGTCACGACAGCGGAAAAGGAACTTGGAGCAGGAACAGGAAAAATCAAACTGCGGTATGTATATGACATGTTCGTGGCGAGGTTTGACTGGCTTGCAAAGGTTATCACGTTTGACATGTTCAGTATGATGGTTGACGACGCTCTTGAGCAGATGAAAACAATGCTTGAGGGGAATGAGGCAGTACAGAAATTTGTGACGGGTGATGTAAATGAATAACATCCGGACAATCGGGTTGATTTACGTCATCGGTGCGGTGATTGTGTTCCTCGTCGTGCTTTTGTTTTTCAAGTACATCGAAAGAGCAGAGGACGAGGAACAGGAACTTGCAAGATACGACGACACAGAGGAACTCAAGAAGTGGATGCAGAACGCAGTTGCGTTCATTATCGGGTTATTATGTGCGGTCTTGTGGGTGCTGATTCCGGTCGTTATTTTCGGAGTGTGGGTGTATTACCTCATAACGGAGAGATTTCCGGAACTGGCAGGAAAACTCAAGGGCGACGATGACGAGAGAGAAATGGAGGAATAAGCATGAGTATTTCAAATTGTGGACACGACGAAAGAAACAAATATAGCGGAGGGAAAGCGGGAGACCAGACCGGAACAGAATGGCAGGTCATAAACTGGTACAATCGCCCGTGGAAATGCGTCCTCCGGCATCCGGACGCAAAGGTTCGGAAAATGATTGCTGACATGGCAAAAGCAGCAGCAAAGAACAATCTTGTCGGTTATGACCAGTCACAGCGGTACACGTTTTGGGAGCACTTAAAAGCGAGCAACTACAAGCCGGAAAATATCACGGTTGCGTGTGAGGCTGATTGTAGTTCTGGAGTGGCAGCGGTTGTCAAAGGTGCAGGGTACAGACTGGGGATTCAGAAGTTGAAAAACGTGAGCATCTATCTCTATACCGGAAATATGCGGGCAGGTCTCAAGGCAGCAGGGTTCGAGGTACTCACAGCGAGCAAGTATCTGACATCAGATGCGTATTTGCTTGAGGGTGACATCATTCTAAATGATTCCGCTCATGTGGCGACCAATCTGACAAACGGTTCAAAGATTTCCGGTGTAAAAGAACCGGAAGTTGAGGCAAAGGTCAAAGTGGACTATGCACGGGGATTTGACAAATCGCTTGCGGGTAAGTATAAGGTTACTGCATCGGATTTCCTTGCATTAAGAGCCGGAGCAGGAACGGGAAAAACATTACTTGTAAAAATGAAACCTAACGAGACGGTGCAGTGTTGGGGATATTACACGGACGTTTCCGGAGTGGACTGGTTATATATTGAATACAAGGGTGTTGTCGGATTTGCGTCAAGCGAGTATCTCAAAAAACAGTAGGAGGACAAGAGCATGTTATATTATTTCGGAAAAGGAAAAGAGTTCAAGAAAGAGGAGTGCAAGGAATATAAAACACTGGACGGGGCGAGAAAGGCGTTCGACAAGGCAGTGGCAACAGGAACAGAGGCGACCGTGTGGGATGAAAACGGTGTTGTCGTTATCGGGATGACTGACAATGTTCCGGAGGGAGCATTGCAGACCAATCCGGACGGGAGCGTCAACGCATACGACGCAGACGGAAACAAGGTCGGCACGGTGGACGCAGCAACCGTCGCAGCAGTGACGGGGAACACCGGAGAGGGAGACGGGCAGCAGGAGAACGCAGGAACGTCCACAGGCGACGCAGGAGCAGCCACAGACAGCGGAAATGATGACGGGCGGGGGAATAAGCCACCCGAACCGGAAAACGGGCAGAATGGGGCAAGTATGCAGCCACAGCAGGGCGAGAACACCGGAGCAGGAGACGGGCAGCAGGACAACACAGGAGCATCCGGAGACGGTGACAGAGGGCAGCAGAGGGATGTGTCGGAATCTGACACGGTCATTGTTCCGCAGGGTACAATGAAAGTGACAGTTATTTGTGACGGAACACTCAATCTGCGACGCTCTCCGCACTGGAGGAATACAAGCGTTTGCGGACGTGCCTCAAGAGGGCAGTCGTACTATGTGAAAGAAATTCACACGGTAGACGGAAAGAAGATGGTCAGAACAATCGACGACCTTTATTTGTCCGGAGCGTCCGAACACGTTCAGTTTGAGCAGCTTTAATCATGAAAAAGCAGCAGGAGAACGCTTGAAATTTTTTCGGTAACAAACAGGTAACTGACAAATGCCTTGAAAATGCCGGAAAATAAGGGTTAGGAACTATGCAAGCGATAGGCAGAAAAATTATACAGATTCAAGAATATGGACTCCGCAGGTTTTCCTGCGGAGTTTTTATCTTAACTTTTCAAGAGAATAGGGGTATAATAAATTTAATGTAATACGAACTAAGGAGGTGCTGTTATGTGTGATGTTAAAAAGTATGAAAAAATCTATGAAGATATACAAAAACTGCAGCCGGAAGACACTTTACAGCTTGTACTGGAGGCCGAAACAGAAGAACAAAGAAATTTTTATGAAATGGTTGGTGATTTTCTTCTGCAAAAGAAGCAGAGGCAGGTAATCGAAAGGAATCTCTTTTAGTGAAAAAATATATTTTAATAGCAGGAGTCAATGGGGTTGGTAAATCAACTTTGTATCAGTCATTGCAAAGTCTGCATGACATACCAAGAGTGAATACAGATGAAATATTGAGAGAATTTGGCGATTGGAGAAATATGATTGACGTTATGGCTGCGGGAAAAATGGCGGTAAGGAAAATTGCCAGGTATTTTGATGAGGGCATTACATTTAATCAGGAGACTACATTATGTGGGAAATCCATTTTAAGCAATATAGCAAAAGCAAAGAAAAGAGGATATTTTATCGAACTGCATTATATCGGGGTTGAGAATGCAGATATTGTAAAAGAAAGAGTAGCCAGGCGTATAAAACAGGGCGGTCATGGTATTGCAGAGCAGGATATAGAAAGAAGATTTGTGGAGACATTTGATAATTTGAAAAAAGTTTTGCCGGAAAGCAATCTGGCAGTATTCTATGATAACACAATAGAATTTCGCAGGTTTGCAATATATAAGAATGGAAACCCGGTTAGGGTTTCGCATAATGTGCCGAAGTGGTATGAAAAATTTATGGCAGATATGGAGTAAAAATCTTATAAAAATCATCGTGTGATTTTATAAATCATTATGGGTAACTGACACGTAACTTACAAATGCATAAATAATGTTGAAAAATCAGGATTCTAAATTCTCCAAGAGGAGATATGGTACCGAAAAATGTCTTTTATTGTCATTGATTATATTGTATAATGATAAAAAGTACAAAGGAGAATTCCTATGAAATTGCTTAAAACAAGTGAACAATTGATATCTCATATGAAAATAAAGGGAATAAAATTTGATATAGTAAAGGAAGAAGATGCAAAGATTTTTCTACAAAATAATAATTATTACATGAAACTGGCATCTTACAGATCGAATTATGATAAACGAAAAAGTAATGGTGAGTACATAAATCTTGATTTTGCGTATTTGCAGGAATTGTCAACAATTGATATGCATTTGCGTTATTTAATATTACAAATGTGTCTGGATGTTGAGCATGCTCTTAAAACGAAGTTGCTAAAAGATATAGAGGATAATCCGGAAGAAGATGGGTATGATATTATTAGAAGATTCGTTACAAAGTATGAGAGAAGTTGTCAGAACATACAGAAGCATAAATCCAGTGAATATTGCAGAAAATTGATAGAGAAGTATTATCCATATTTTCCAGTATAGGTATTCGTGGAATTAATATCTTTTGGAGATATGGTTAAGTTGTATGAATATTATACGGAGAGATACTCGGGGCGTTTAAAGAATAGTGAGTTGTTGTACTCTATCAGAGATTTAAGAAATGCAACTGCACATAGTAATTGTCTGATAAATAAACTGCAAAAAGGAATAAACAAGCCGTCTGTAAAAATTATAAAATTTGTTTCAAATATAGACGGAATAGGTGCGTCTATGAGAAAGAGCAAATTGAGTAATGAGTTTTTGTATGATTTTGTTTCGTTACTTTATGTTTACAACGAATTTATCAATGTAGATGTTGTAAAAGAGAAAAGATTTAAGCAAATACAAGAATTTATAGATGGTTGTGCAGTAAAAAATAAAGAGTATTTTGATAAAAATGAGTGCATAAAAACAGCATATACATTTGTTAAAAAAGTTATTGACTATATATATGAACCGTGTTAATATAAATACATGATAAAAAAATTAAATTTTTGTAGGGAATGGGTTTTTACTCGTTCCCAATTTTTTTTGTAAAAGCGGGTTATATAGCCAGGAGATATTTCCGGTAACGAACACGTAACTGATAAAATGTATTAGAATGGCTTAAAATCAATATTTAAGGTTCAGCAAGAGAAAACACGGACGAGTATTTTAAGCCTATAAAGCTACAGAGGGCAGCGATCTGCTACTTTCCCAGGGGTTTGTATTAACGGTATTTATTCTGGAATTTATCCAGGGATTATATTACAAAAATTATGAATGCCTGTAACTGTTAAACAGATAAAATTTCATGATACATCCGGAGGTACCCTGAATGCTGCACCTGATCATAACAACTCTCCTGGGCTTCGCCCTGAGCGGCCTGTGGTTCGCCAGTTTCCAGTTCCTGGGCAGATATATGGCGAAGAAAGACAAAAACAGTGAAATCAGCAGATGTCTGCTGCCGCTGTTTGCTGCCCTGGCGCCTGCAGTTCTGATCCTGTACTGGAAGGGCAGCTGGTCTTTACATATCCACAGCCTGAAAAACCTGGGCTGGTGGGGGATTACCCTGCTGACCACAGGGGTGGTCTGTATGCTTATTTCCTTCCGTCAGAAAAAACAGGCCTCCTGTACCCGGCGGGAACTTCTGTTTCGATGTGTGGAAGCCGGCATGATGGAAATTCCCATGCGGCTTATGATGCAGAACTTTGTGTGTCTGCTGTTAAATCTGTGGAAAGAAGATATTCTGTACGGAATTATCATAAATGGACTTATCTGGTGTTTTTCCGTTCTTGTCCAGGAAGCCATAACAAAACAATACGAAGGAATTATCATTGATCTGGCTGCGTCTTTTGTATTTTCACTGGGAATCGGATATGTATATCTGGAGTCGGAGTGTATTATTTTTGCTGTTACAGCACATATGCTGGAGCGCTTTATCGGAACAAAAATGAACCGGTAAAACAGCTGTATTTATATAACAGTTACTGACCGGATACTTTCAGTCTGATGGCAGAATTTTCTTGACATGAATCCGAAATCGGATTATACTAACAATTAGTCCGATTTCGGATTCAGGGAGACTAACTATATGAAGTCAAGAAAAAATTGATAAGATTTTATAGTTTTTCTTAACAGATAAAAAATTGCATGACAAATAAGGCAACGGAAGTTGCCTTCAAAAAGGATATTTTATTTGTTACATTTGTGGAACAAATGCAGTGTTGTTTTTTAACAGTGAATAGATTACTCGAATCAATTTTTTGCCTACATGGCTTTGAGCTACATTAAAGTGTTTTCCTTCGGATCGCTTTTTTGCCATATAAGCGGCAAAAGTGGAATCCCTCATAGAAACCAATCGTGCAGCTTGCATGACAGCCCAACGCAAATATGTGGATCCTCTCTTAACCATAGGTGTTTTAGACGCATTGTATTTCCCAGACTGGTAAGTAGAAGGTTCCATTCCTGCAAATGCCAGAAGTTTCGCTGGTGATGAGAAATTATTTATATCACCAATCTCAGCAAGTATGATGGCAGCAATTGTATATCCTATGCCAGGAATGGTCATAAGTGGCGTGTTAAGTTCATCTACGACAAGTTTGATTTGTTTATCCAAAGTATTTATTTCAACCTGAACGGATTGAATTAATCGAATTGTCTGTTGCAACTCAAAAGTTAAGGATCTGTTGGATGAGCCGATAGAGTTAGCTGCAAGCTCCCGTAGCTGAATTGCTTTTTCACGGCCATATTTTCCACGGGAAGCCTTAGAAATAACATTTGTTAAATGAGTCAGATGACATCTGCGTATTTCGTCCGGGCATGGCAATTCAAGTAATAACTGATAACTGGAAGATTGGTGGATAGACCATACAAGGGCAGGCAGTTCAGGGAAAATGATATCTATTAATCGAGTAACAGAAAGCTTAAGTTTGGAACGGTAACCAATCATACGATAACGATGCCTTGTTAGTGACTTTAGCTCTTGGATTTGGTATGATGAAGGTGAATAGGATTTTGATTCATCAGAAAAGAGCATAGTTGCAATGACTTTGGCGTCACACTTATCTGTTTTGGTTTTTCTAAGGGTTCCAGCCTTACGAAAAGCATTTGTTGCTAAAGGGTTCAGTACAGTAATATGAAAGCCTTTGGAATACAGATAGTTTGTAATGTTTGTGCTGTAATGACCTGTTGATTCAAGTCCTGTTTTTACGTTTGAAAAATCAGTTGACTCAAGCGCAGAGATGATTGAGGTGTAAAGTGTATCGAAACCTTCTTTTGTGTTTGAAATACGAAGGGAATCCGTAATGATAATACCATTAGAATCAATGATACAGCAGTCATGTTTGGATTTGGCTACATCAATGCCAACAAATAACATAAAGAATCACTCCTTTGTAATAAATTTACGCTGTGTTTCCGCAAACTCTATGTTGAAGGTATCCTTGCTATATATAAAACGTCATGCGTTATCTAACTAATTAACAACTAAACATAGAGCTGTGGTTAGAGCCTCCAAAGGAAACAGTCAGCTTATAGGGAAGCTGCCGTAGGTGATATTACTAATCCACAGCGTCTACAACTGATTATATAGAAAATAATCAAGAAAGGAAAATGTGTAGTGAATTTCCCTATGAGTTCATTATACAAGGTGAAAGCATGAAATTTAATCCAGGAGAACATCTGGAAGAATTTAACCGTCTGTACCGGGAAATGGACCGGATTTATCATGAGCTTGCGGTGAACGCAGGAATGTCTGACAGTGCTTTTTTTATTCTGTATGCCATTGTGGAGATGGGAAACGGATATCTGCAGAAGGACATTGCGGAGCGTTATTCTATCAGCAGGCAGACGGTGAATTCTTCCGTGCAGAATTTAAAAGCAAAAGGATATGTTGAAATGGAACCGGGAAACGGACGGGACAGGCATATTTATCTGACCCCTGCGGGGCAGCAGGTTGCGGAAAGAAATATATATCCGGTGATGAAAATGGAAAAAGATGCTTTTCAGGAAATGTCTGAACAGGAAAGCAGAGAGCTGCTGAAACTTACCAGGAAGTACGTCCGTATTTTTCAGGATAAGACAGAACACATGCGATAAACGCAGCTGGGGTGTTTCGTGACGGAAAAGTATCTTTGGACAGTCTGCAGCTGTATTTTGCCGGAGCGTAACAGAAGAATAACGGAATAATGACAGAATGGAGGAGACAGAATGAGAATACAGTTATCGGATCATTTTACTTATAAAAAATTACTGCGTTTTGTGATATCCCCTGTACTGATGATGATCTGCACGTCTCTGTACGGAATCGTGGATGGATTTTTTGTATCCAACTATGTGGGCAAAACGCCCTTTGCGGCAGTGAACCTGATTATGCCGGTCTGCATGGCATTTGGCACCACAGGTATTATGATTGGTACAGGAGGCAGTGCAGTGGTTTCCAAAACCCTGGGTGAAGGCAAATCCAGAGAGGCGAACCAGTATTTTTCCATGTTGGTGTACTTTGCAGCAGTTTTAAGCCTGGTGTTGTCAGTGGTGGTATTTGTCTTTGCGAGGCCCATTGCCGCTGGCCTGGGGGCAGAAGGGGAACTGCTGGAATATTCAGTGCTTTACAGCCGGATTCTGGCATTCGGGCTCACTGCCTTTGTGCTGCAGAATGTTTTTCAGAGTTTTTTTGTCACAGCGGAAAAGCCAGGACTGAGCCTGAAAATGTCTCTGCTGGCAGGAGGCACCAATATGGTACTGGATTACCTGTTTGTGGCGGTATTTCGCTGGGGACTTGCGGGAGCGGCTGCGGCCACGGTGGCAGGACAGATTGCAGGAGGTATCATTCCTCTGGTTTATTTTGCACGGAAGAATGACAGTCTGCTGGGGCTGACCAGAACCGGAATCCACTGGCAGGTGCTGTGGAAAACCTTTGGAAACGGTGCTTCAGAGATGGTTACCAATCTTTCCACTTCCATTGTAAATATTCTGTATAATTTTCAGCTTATGAAGCTGGCGGGAGAAAATGGCGTGGCCGCATATGGAATTATCATGTATGTGAATTTTGTTTTTATGGCCATTTATTTTGGTTATGCAATTGGCAGCAGCCCAGTAGCAGGCTATCACTATGGAGCGGGCAACAAAAAAGAACTGAAAAGTCTGTTTCGGAAAAGCCTGGTGCTGATGGGCACAACCGGACTGGTGCTGACTGTACTGGCAGAGCTGCTCGCCGGTCCGCTGGTGGCGGTATTTGCCAGCTATGATAAGGAGCTGTCTGACATGACCTGTCATGGGTTCCGTCTGTATGCACTGGCATTTTCCATGATGGGAATCAATGTATGGGGTTCGGCATTTTTTACAGCATTGGGAAAGGGGGGCGTGTCAGCGGCAATTTCATTTCTCAGGACCTTTGTGTTTCAGATTGCAATGGTGCAGCTTCTTCCCATGTTTTTGAGCATGGATGGAATCTGGCTGGCCATTGTGGCTGCGGAACTGCTGGCCCTTATGGTTACCACAGGCTTTTTTATCTCATGGGAAAGGACTTGTCACACGAATGCATGAAAGAACCTGTCACGCTGACGGGTGAAAGGGATGGTTTATTTGTTCCGGTAAAAAGAACCCCTGTCTTTGGGGAAAACCCGTGTTTTTTCTTCTGTTTCTGTTAATACTAATGAAAAAAACAGAAATGAGGAAAAACCATGAAAACATTTCATCAGCTATATCTGGATATTTTAAAACAGGAAGCAGGAAAGGGGCGTGTACTGGAGGAAGAATACGATCCGTATCACATGGATTGTCTCCTTCATCCGGAGAAACACGCCCCTGTGATATTTGCAGAGGAATGTGAGCAGTGCGCCTATGAGAAAGCCTGTGAGAGAAGCTGCATTTTTGATGCGTTTGAACAGGATGAAAATGGAAAAGTCCATATTAACCGGGAAAAATGTGTGGGCTGCGGCGCATGTGTGGAGGCCTGCAGGCTGGAAAAACTGGCGGCAAATAAAGATGTGGTCCCGGTCCTTCGGGCGGTCAGAGGAAAGCAGCAGGAAGTGTATGCCCTGGTGGCTCCGGCTTTTCTGGGCCAGTTCGGGCCGGACGTCACCACCGGAAAGCTGCGGGCGGCATTTAAGGCCATGGGATTTCAGGGGCTGATTGAGGTGGCTGTGTTTGCGGATATTTTAACGCTGAAAGAGGCGCTGGAATTTGATGCGAATATCCGGGAAGAACAGGACTTCCAGCTTACAAGCTGCTGCTGTCCTGTGTGGATTGCCATGCTGCGTCAGGTGTATCAGGAGCTGATGCCCCATGTGCCAGGAGCAGTATCTCCCATGATTGCTGCGGGAAGGGTGGTGAAAAAACTTCATCCTGACAGTGTAACCGTATTTATCGGCCCATGTATGGCCAAGAAAAAAGAAGCCAGAGAAGAGGATATTGCAGATGCGGTGGATTATGTGCTGACCTTCCAGGAGGTACAGGACATGTTTGAGGCAGCGGACATTCATCCGGAACAGTTAGGAGAAGACGACAAAGAACATTCCTCCAAAGCAGGACGGATTTACGCCATGACAGGGGGAGTCAGTGAGGCTGTAAAATTAACGGTGAAGCAGCTGCGGCCGGAGCGCAGCATTGAAGTCCGGGCAGAACAGGCAGACGGAGTGCCGGCCTGCCGGGAAATGATAGAGCGGTTGAAAAAAGGAGAGACAAAGGCCAACTTTTTTGAAGGAATGGGATGCCGGGGCGGCTGTGTGGGAGGCCCGAAAATCATCATAGACAAAGAAGAAGGAAGAAAAAATGTGGAGCGCTACGGGGAAGCGGCAGAGTACCGGACGCCTCTGGAAAATCCCTTTGTGGGGGAACTCCTGGAACGTCTGGGATTTCACACCGTGGAAGAATTTCTGGAAAAAAGCGATATTCTTGTAAGGAAATTCAGTTAGACCTTGTGGGAAATGAAAATTTCCTGTAGAATGAGGGAGGAAGTGTTTTGTCCGGAATACAGAAGGAGGAAAGGTAATGAAATTATTTATTGACACAGCCAATGTGGAAGACATTCGCAAAGCAAATGATATGGGGGTAATCTGCGGAGTGACCACCAACCCCTCTCTGATTGCAAAAGAGGGCAGAGATTTTAATGAAGTAATCAGAGAGATCGCAGCCATTGTGGACGGACCCATCAGCGGGGAAGTAAAGGCAACCACCACGGATGCGGAGGGCATGATAAAAGAGGGACGTGAGATTGCGGCAATTCATCCCAATATGATTGTAAAAATTCCCATGACTGTGGAAGGTCTGAAAGCTGTTAAGGTACTCTCAGAAGAAGGCATTAAAACCAATGTGACGCTGATTTTTACAGCAAATCAGGCATTGCTGGCGGCCAGGGCAGGAGCCACCTATGTATCGCCTTTCCTGGGACGGCTGGACGATATCAGTCAGCCCGGCATTCAGTTGATAGAAGATATTGTTACCATTTTTGATAATTACGGACTGGAAACGGAAATCATTGCGGCCAGCATCCGCAATACCATCCATGTCCATGACTGTGCGCTGGCCGGTGCAGATATCGCAACCATTCCCTGGAGCGTTATTGAGCAGATGACGAGACATCCGCTGACAGACCAGGGGATAGAAAAATTTCAGAAAGATTACAAAGCAGTATTCGGGGAGTAAAAGGGGTGAATGAGGGGAACCAGACAGCAGTATCTGTTTCCGTTACAGGGAGTTTTCCGGTTCCTGGAGCAGAGAGAAACAGTCAGCACATTCTTTTATACAACAAGGAGAAATTATATGGAAAATTTAGAACTTCAGAAAGCAGCCAATGAAGTCCGTAAAGGAATTATTACTTCCGTACATGCGGCGAAAGCCGGCCATCCCGGCGGCTCCCTTTCCGCTGCAGAGGTGTTTACTTATCTGTATTTTGAAGAAATGAATATCGACCCTCAGAACCCGAAAAAGCCGGACCGGGACCGGTTTGTACTTTCGAAAGGCCATACGGCTCCGGGACTGTATGCAGCTCTTGCAAACAGAGGCTATTTTCCGGTGGAAGATTTAAAAACACTGCGTCATATCGGTTCTCATCTGCAGGGACATCCCTGTCTGCAGCACACACCGGGGATTGATATGTCCAGCGGTTCTCTGGGACAGGGAATTTCCGCGGCAGTGGGCATGGCAGTATCGGCCAGAATAAGCGGCGACAGTTACCGGGTGTACACGCTGGTGGGCGACGGAGAACTGCAGGAAGGCCAGGTGTGGGAAGCGGCCATGTTTGCAGGACACCGGAAACTGGACAATCTTGTGGTGATTGTGGACAACAACGGACTGCAGATTGACGGTAAAATCGAAGACGTATGTTCGCCCTATCCCATTGATGAGAAATTCAGAGCTTTTCAGTTTCATGTGATAAACGTGACAGACGGAAATGATTTTGATTCTCTGCGGGCAGCTTTTCAGGAAGCGCGTACGGTGAAAGGACAGCCTGTGGCCATTGTACTTAAGACATTAAAGGGAAAAGGCGTTTCCTATATGGAAAATCAGGCGGGATGGCATGGTAAGGCCCCCAATGACGAAGAATATGAGATTGCCATGAAAGAACTGGAGAAAGCAGGTGAAGCATTATGCCGGAAGTAAAGAAAATTGCAACCAGAGAAAGTTACGGAAAAGCGCTGGTGGAACTGGGAAAAGAACATGAAAATCTGGTGGTGCTGGATGCAGACCTTGCTGCCGCCACCAAAACAGGGCTGTTTCAGAAAGAATTTCCGGAGCGCCATCTGGACTGCGGAATTGCAGAATGTAATATGACAGGTATTGCGGCAGGCATTGCCGCAACGGGAAAAGTACCTTTTGTAAGTTCCTTTGCCATGTTTGCAGCAGGCAGAGCTTTTGAGCAGGTGCGTAATTCCATCGGTTATCCCCATCTGAATGTGAAAATAGGAGCCACCCATGCGGGCATTTCCGTGGGAGAGGACGGAGCCACCCATCAGTGTAATGAAGATATTGCCTTAATGCGGACGATTCCAGGCATGACCATTATCAATCCCGCCGATGACGTGGAAGCCAGAGCGGCCGTAAGGGCAGCTTATGAAATGGACGGCCCTGTGTATCTGCGGTTTGGACGTCTGGCAGTGCCTGTGATCAATGACGAAGCAGATTATAAATTTGAAGTTGGCAAAGGCGTACTGCTGCGGGAAGGAACGGACGTGACCATTGTGGCTACGGGACTGTGCGTGGCAGCTTCTCTGGAAGCGGCAGAAAAACTCGCATCCGAAGGCATCCATGCGGAAGTGATCAATATCCATACCATTAAGCCTCTGGACGAAGAACTGATTCTCCGGTCCGCAGGCAAAACAGGAAAGGTGGTTACCGTAGAAGAACATTCGGTTATCGGCGGTCTTGGCAGCGCAGTCTGCGACTGTTTATGTGAAAAAGCCCCTGCACCGGTATGTAAAATCGGTATCAACGATGTGTTCGGCGAGTCCGGACCGGCAGTAAAACTGCTGGAAAAATACGGGCTGGACGGCCAGGGAATTTACGAAAAAGTAAAAAAATTTGTCTGATTGAAAGATTCAGAATCAGGACTGTCATGAGCCCGTGGGCTGACAGGCAGATCGGGGCGGCAGCCCAGGAGAAATGGAGGAACCATGTACACAGCAGAAATTGTTTCTGTGGCAAAACGGGATAACAATAAAAAGCGGAATTATCTGGTGCTGAACCGCTATCAGGGAAAGCACATTCCCGCATCTCCGGAAAAAGCGCTGGACATGTTCTCGGCTCTGGCAGAGCTGGTGCGCCGGCGGTATCCCGGAGAGCGTCTGCTGGTGGTGGGATTTGCAGAGACAGCTACGGCCATTGGAGAAACCCTGGCGGCAGAGCTGAATACCTATGCCATACATACCACCAGAGAACAGATTCCGGATGGAGAATATCTGTATTTTACCGAGTCCCACAGCCATGCCACAGAGCAGAAGCTGGTGAAAAACGGGCTGGAGGAAATTCTGGAACAGACAGACCGGGTGGTATTTGCCGAGGATGAGGTGACCACCGGGAATACCATCAGAAAAATTATCCTGCTGATGCGGGAGACTTACGGAGAACATCTCAGGTTTTCTGCGGCCTCCCTGTTAAACGGCATGGATGAGGATTCCCTGAAGATTTATCAGGAAGATGGAACAGACCTGATTTATCTTGTGAAAATGGATTACAGCAGCTACCCGAAACAGGCAGAATCCTTTAGAGGCGACGGCACTTATTATGACTGCCGCTTCAGAGCAGAAGCTGCCGGTTCTGATTCTGGCTGTATTCCGCCAGGCTCCCCTGGGCTTTCAGGAGACAGCCGTTTTGGGAATCTCTGCAGCATTGCAGAGATTCCCGGCGCTGTCAACACCAGAAAACTCCATCATGGAAAAACTTATCAGGCTGCGTGTGAACAGATGTGTCAGCAGATTTTCCGGGAAATTTCTGTGGAAGCGGAAGAAAATATACTTGTGCTTGGCACCGAGGAATTTATGTATCCCGGTCTGTATCTTGGCCGGAAACTGACAGAGCGGGGACATCGGGTGCGGTTTCATGCCACTACCCGCAGTCCCATTGAAGTGAGCCGGGCTTTGGAATATCCCCTCCATGAAAGGTATCAGCTGGCCAGTCTGTACGATGCTGACCGGGTGACTTATCTCTATAATCTGGCGTCCTGCCGCAGGGTACTGGTGCTCACGGACGCGGCGGTGACAGAAGAAGGGCTGGCTTCCCTGCTGTATGCACTGAAGTGTGCCGGCAACGATAATATTCAGGTAATCAGGTGGTGCTGAAATGAGAAGTTCCTACAGAGAAGACGATGTGATCTTTCTGCTGAAAGATATTACGGGAATGGTGAAGCCTCAGCCTGCCCGGGAGCGGGAAAAGGCAATTCAGGCGGGGCGCCATTACTGCGAAATGCTGCCGTTAGAATACGTTCCCACCCAGGCCTATATGGAGGCCTATCAGGAAGGGCTTGAGCAGTTTGCCGGACTTACCGCTCAGGCAGTGGGCATTCTGGCAGATAAAATCATGGAAAAAAAGGGCAGCCAGGCGGTGCTGGTTTCTCTGGCGCGGGCAGGAACTCCTGTTGGGATCCTGTTGAAACGTTATATCCGCAGAAAATATGGGGCTGAGGTAAAACATTATTCCATTTCCATTATCCGGGGCAGAGGAATCGACGCCAACGCCATGAAATTTCTTCTGGAAAAATATGAGGCAGAACGTCTTCTGTTTGTGGACGGATGGATTGGAAAAGGGGCCATACTGGGAGAACTTAAGAAAGAGCTGGCCGCATACCCCGGCGTTTCCGATGAGATTGCCGTTCTGGCAGATCCGGCCGGTGTGACAGAACTCTGCGGTACTCACGAAGATATTCTGATTCCCAGTTCCTGTCTGAACTGTACTGTTTCCGGACTGGTAAGCAGGACGTTTCTGCGGGACGATATTATCGGCCAGGAGGATTTTCACGGGGCAGTTTATTATAAAGAAATGGAACAGGAAGATCTGTCATATGATTTTATTGCATCCATAGAACAGGAATTTGATTTTTGTCTGCCGGCAGAAGAAAGCCGGAGCCATTTTGTTTCTGATGTAAAAAGCAGGACAGAAAGCGCAGGACTGCGGGAAGTCAGAGCCATTGGCCGTAAATTTGGAATTTCAGATCTGAATCTGATCAAGCCGGGAATTGGGGAAACCACCAGAGTGCTTCTCAGGCGGATCCCATGGAAAATATTAATCAGCAGCCAGTGCAGGAAAGACCGTTCCCTGAACCACATTGTAAGGCTTGCGGAAGAAAAACAGGTGCCGGTGGAATATTATCCCCTGGTGCGCTATAAATCCTGCGGAATCATAAAGAAGCTGGCAGATACCTGATATTTCAGATATTCTGCCGGGGCTGCCTGGTTCATTTCAGGCCATAGGCTTCTGCCAGTGCAAGGGTCCGCAGGGCCCAGTTGCAGTGGGTTTTATATTCATTCATACGTTCTTTTACAATACTGCCCGATACCAGGGAAGGGGCATCAGCGTCCCAGTCCAGAATGGATCTGGCGTCATTGTAGTCTTTGAGAGGTACTCTGTAGGCCTCGTTTACCAGTGGAATCTGCCGGGGATGAATCACAGTTTTGCCGATAAATCCGCATAACCGATCGTCATTCAGTTCCTGTTTCAGTCCGCTGTCCCAGTTTTTTCCGCTGTAATATTCCCAGACAGGACCGGAAATGACATAGTCCATACCGAATACTGTGACAATATCAGAAAAAATACTGCCGATGGGCCGGATTTTGTGAATGGATTCCGTACTGTGCCTGCGGAACCCGAACTGATGGCACAGGTCGTTACCGCCTACCCGGATATTCAGCACATACCGGGAAACAGAATCCAGCTTTTCCTTTAATTCATACAGAATTCTGTATCTGTTCCGTAAATCAATGATGGAAGGGCTCTCCAGAATGGGCATCATGTAAAAGGTCTGATTCGCATTTTCGTTGATATCGCAGATTGTCCGGATATAAACATCTGCATTTTCCGGGGAAAATTTCGGAATATTAAATCCTGCGATAAGTTTCCCGGAATCTCCCAGACGGTGCAGCAGGCTTTTAATCTGGGTGTGGTTTCGGACTCTGATAAAGAGTCTGGGCATGAAAAAAGGCTGGCGGGACCGGATGCGGTCCAGGGACTTTACAGAGGCAATCAGTGTCTCCTCTGCTTCGGCCACCCGGTCGTCCCGTATGGCGTCCTCCAGACACAGGGCCAGGGAAAACTGTCTGCCGAATTTTTCATGGGTCAGTGAACTGACAATGGTTTCGTTGCTGGCGGGGCAGTAGAGCAGCGGGCCAACACGGTATGCGTTTACAGAATGATTCATATGAAATTCCTCCTCAGAAGAGGATTATACCACAGATGCGGGGAAAATTACAGAGCATGAAAGGACGGATATTTTCCCGGCCCTTGAATTTGAGCCAGGGGAGTGTTATCCTTTAGACAGTGGAAAATTCATAAGATTCAGGTAAGATAATGATAAAAGGTGGCCCAAAATGCATACAGAGAAATTTAAAACCAGAAGAAATGTGATAAAGCTGTCTTCTCCGGAAGAGTTCCGGAATGCGAAGGGAAGCTGCAGCCAAAACTGCAGAGAGGTTTACTTTTTACGGATTGAGGGTCTGAATGGACAGGTGCTTCAGGAAATCCTTTCCATGGACCGGATTCTGACAGAAGATATGTATTCAGGAAACGGGTATTATCACAGATGGAGCAGTCTGCCCAGACTGGCAGACACAGAAGATGCAAACTACTATGGAGGCTGTTATGAGGAGTGGAACAGGAACGGAAGACAGAGAATTCCATTAAAATTTGCGGAACATCAGCAGGAACTTTCTCATATTCTGAGCTGTGCATGTGAAGAAGCCCTGGATGTACTGCGGAAATGCAAACCCGGACTGAGCGTTTCCATGGAAAAAAATTTTGTTGTGAAGCTCCTGTACTGGCTGGACCATACCGTAGCTGCAGCCCTGGAGAACTGGAAGCTGCAGGACACCAGGAAGGTGGTATTTGAAAATATCTGCAGACAGCAGGAATATCTGTTTTGCTTTCTGCTGACACTGCTGGGATTTGATGTGCTGCTTATTCAGAGCCATCAGGATATTGACCGGGAACTGGAAGATCTTGGCCTGTCTGTCCTGTGCAGAACAGAACACAGAGAGGAGATTTCCCTTCCGGAATACATGGACCGGTCCCGCCGGATCAGTCCGGGGCAGGGGACAGCTTCTGCCTGTCAGCCAGAAGGAAAGGCCAGTCCGGGCCCGGCCCGTGTAAAGGTGAACACCAGAGTGCCGGAGCGGGACAGAAGAACCAGAGAAATGATGGACGCCGGGCAGGAGAACACAGTGGCAGGCACCGGACGGGGGCAGAGTGTTTCATTGCAGCCTTCCGGCAGTTTGCAGGGAAATCATACAGGAAATGCACAGCGAAGAGAGCTGTCTTACGAAGAACTGGCCACGCTGGCTTCTTCTGTGGTGCAGATTATGATACATGATGACAGGGGGGACGTGATTGGCGGGGGTTCCGGTATTATGATTGGCCGGGATGGGTATATTCTTACCAATAACCATGTGGCCTGCCGGGGCAGATACTATTCCGTGCGCATTGAAGAGGATGAGAAAGTATATCAGACGGACGAGATGATTAAATATAATTCCGTACTGGATCTGGCGGTTCTCAGGATACAGCGGAAACTGCAGCCCATTCCCCTTTACGGAGGAGAGAAAAAACTGGTCAGAGGCCAGAAAGTAGTGGCGATTGGAAGCCCGCTGGGACTGTTTAATTCTGTATCAGACGGGATTATTTCAGGATTTCGGGTAATCGAAGGAGTGGACATGATTCAGTTTACCGCCCCCATTTCCCACGGAAGTTCCGGAGGGGCAGTGCTTAACATGTATGGTGAGGTGATTGGAATCAGTACCGCAGGCTACGATGACGGCCAGAACATCAATCTGGCAGTGGGATATGAATACATACGGGCCTTTGTACAGGGATTTATAAGGTAATTTTGTGAAATTCTTGAAAAAAACCCGGAAAAACGCTATAATGATAATCATACCTGAAAAGGAGATGAAATCTGTGTCAGAACATAAAAAACTGAAACTGTCTTTTAATTCTCCGGTTATTCTCAGCTTTACCATAATCTGTTTTCTGGCAATGCTTCTGAATATTGTCACCGGAGGAGTTACCAATCACATATTCTTCAGCGTATACCGTTCCTCCCTGCTGAGTCCCCTGACCTGGCTGAGGTTTTTTGGTCATGTACTGGGCCATGCAGGATGGGAACATTTTTTTGGAAATATTACGCTGATTCTGGTGGTGGGACCGCTGCTTGAGGAAAAATACGGTTCCGCCAACCTGCTGTTTGTCATACTGGCCACGGGGCTTGCTACCGGGGTGGTTCACTTTATTTTCTTTCCCGGTGTGGGACTTCTGGGCGCCAGCGGCGTGGTGTTTGCCCTGATTCTTTTGTCTTCCTTCACCTGCGTGGAAGAAGGGGCCATTCCCATTACCTTTGTGCTGGTGGCGGTAATCTATATGGGCCAGCAGGTGTATCAGGGGATTTTCATAAAGGATAATGTATCGAATCTGACCCATATCCTGGGCGGTGTGGTGGGAGCAGCACTGGGATATGTTATGAATAAAAATAAAATGACAAATTACAGTAAAAGCAGAAAACGCTGATTTTTGCTGTAAGGACGGTTCCGGGCCGGGCAGATGTCAGGCAGAGCAGATAAGATAAGGATAAGCGGAAAGCGATTGTGAAAGTATATGTTTGAGCGAAAAGAACTTCAGGATTTACAGGATTATTTTCTGAATCTGGACAGCAGGGGAGCACAGGGAGTATTTTTCTGCCGTATCAACGGATACAGCAGTGAAATACAGGCGTTTATTCAGAAATATTACGAGGCGGCAAGAACTGCAGGTGTGGTGATTGAGGGGAGAATTCCGAATCCGGATGAGCGGAATCTGGATTACTATGAGGAAATCATGGGAATGGAATTTCAGATGAGCACGGGGTTTATTTCCGCAAGCCTGAAGAAGTGGCTTCCCAGAATGAGAGACTATCAGAGGAGCCAGATGGCCCTGTCCATTTATGATACACTGGAGGACATGCGCAGGGAAGGCAAAAATGAAAATATGCTGAAAAATGCATATATCAAATTTATGTGCTGGCTTTACTATAAGTTTGAGCGTATTGTCAACCGGCTGGGAGAAAATAACCTTCCCAAAATACTCTATGAGGGAGAAGTCAGCAATTATGAATTAAAACTCCTGACCATACTGTCCGGTGCCGGCTGCGATATTGTGCTTCTCCAGTACAAAGGTGATGAAAAATATTTAAAACTGGATACGGCATCCAGATTTTCCCATGCGTATCAGGGAGACCATCTGGTTCCCTTTCCGGAGGATTTTTCTCTCCGTCAGCTTCGGCAGCAGATGGAACAGGAGAGGAACATTCAGCGGCTTTACGGGCCGCCTCCGGGAATTTTGCCCTGTACCAATGCCTGGATTGAGGGACAGGTACTGGAGAATATCCGCAGGAGTCCCGGAAGCCGGGGGAAGGATGAAAAACTGTTTTATAACTGTTTCTGCCGGATAATCGGAGTGGAAGATAAACTGACGTATCTGAATGAGTGGTATCAGTTCGGACAGGAAGTAAAAAAGAAAGGCAGAAACCTTCTGATTCTGGAACATGGGATTTTGGCGCCTTCTCCGGAGGAAGTCAGCAGAATACGCAGGAAAACCTATAAGGATGAGGAACAGATGCTGCTGGATTTGTCAGTGAGCAATATAAAGTCCGGTGCAGAGCCGGAACTTCAGAAACTGATGCACCGTGCATTTCTGGATGTGATGCTGGAAAAATCCCCTCAGCCGGAGGGCGGCAGCAGTCAGGCAGACAGAAATCTGAACAGGCTCACCGGGCAGGCCGTGTATCTCCTGTGCTGGCTGCAGAGGTATCAGTCTCAGTTATTTTCCCACTGGCACATGCCGGAGATTGGCTGCGTGATTTATCTGGGGGGATGCAAAACGGAACAGGAAGCCATGTTTCTGCGGTTTCTGGCAAAACTGCCCACAGATGTACTGATTTTAAATCCTGATTTAAGTACCAGGTGCTGTCTGGAGGATTCCTGGCTCTGTGAAGTCCATTTTACCCAGTCCCTGACTGTGGACAGATTTCCCCAGGACAGCTCCCAGGTTCAGATGGGGACTGCCGCCTATCATGCGGAGCGGGAACTGGATGCCATTATGTATCAGGATTCCGGAATTTACCGGAATCAGCAGTACGGAAAAGCCAGTGCGGTAACGCTGCAGACCATGTATGAGGAAATCGGGCTTTTGTGGGACCAGGAGCTGAAATACCGGCCTGGTTTTGGCGTCACAGAAGGCGTGGTCAGCCTTCCGGTTATTTTTGCCAAAGTGTCCGGGGTGAAAAACGGGGTTTCCGAATACTGGAGCGGTATCCGAAAGCTGGTGACAGAGAGCACCATTGTGGTGAAGAAAGCGCCTTATATCAGTTCCACCGAGGCAAATCCCATGAAATCTTATGCCACAGAGTTTTTTAAAAACGGGAAGCTGCAGAGAAATAAAATAAAAAACCATCCCAGATATCCTTATGGGTTTCTGCGGGAGGAGATGCAGGAGCATATTCTGGACAAGCTGCAGCTTCTGATTGAACAGAAGGTTATAAAGGGGACGTTTGAGAATGGAATGGAGTATACCATTATTTCCACGGTTCTCAATCTGAACAAAGAGATACTGCGGCTGATACAGAAATTTGATTTTACCAGGAAAAACCCCAAATTTATATATATCAATACAACGGAGGAAATGATTTCCCTGGAGGATTCCATTCTGGTGTCCTTTCTGAACCTTGTGGGATTTGATGTGATATTTTTTATTCCCACAGGCTATCAGTGTATCGAAAAGTATTTTAACAGGAAACTCATGGAAGAACACCAGACAGGCGAGTATATGTATGATTTGCAGATACCGGATTTTGGAAGGCTTCCATCTAACCCGCGTCAGTCCTGGCGCGACAGATTATTTAAGAGAGGTAGTTGAATATGGGACTTGATTTTAGCAAAACCGCAGTGCAGCAGCCCGTAACCGTACCGGACACCAAAAATGAAATCGAAGTGGTGGAACAGTATGACATTGCGGCGGACCGGCAGCAGATGAATGATACGCTGACCAATTCTGCGGAGGTGGATGCCCTTGTCAGCACCATTGAGGTGCACAATCTGGAAACTATTGTGTCTTTCGGCTCGGAAGCGGCAGAGGAGATTTCCAAGGCTTCTGATGTGGTATTGAACAGTATGAACATGTCGCAGCTTGATGATTCCAGCGAGATGCTGAATACTCTGGCAAAAGTGATGGCCAAATTCGATATTGATGAGCTGAAGGAAAATCCGGGGCTCTTTGGAAAAATGTTCGGTAATCTGAGAAAACAGCTGGATAAAATTCTGGCCAAGTATCATACTATGGGGGATGAAGTAGATAAGATCTATGTGCAGCTGAAGCAGTATGAATCAGAAATCAGACAGTCCAACCGGAAACTGGAGCAGATGTTTGAAGCTAACGTAAATTATTATCATGAACTGGTAAAATATATTCTGGCAGGTGAACAGGGCTGCCGGGAACTGGAGGAATACATTGCAAAGCTGCAGGCTGATTTTGAGGCCACCGGAGATAATTCCATTCAGTTCGAGCTTCAGAGTATGCAGCAGGCTCTGATGATGTTAGAGCAGAGAACCCAGGACCTGAGAACTGCGGAAAGTGTGGCCATGCAGTCCGTTCCCATGATCAGGACCATGGAATTCAGCAATATGAACCTGGTGAGAAAAATTAATTCAGCATTTATTATTACCCTTCCGGTGTTTAAACAGGCGCTGGCACAGGCAATTATGCTGAAAAGACAGAGAATTCAGGCGGAAGCCATGTCTGCGCTGGATGAAAAGACCAACGAGATGCTGGTGAAAAATGCCAGAAATACGGTGGAGCAGTCTAAGATGACCGCACAGCTTGCCTCTGGCAGCTCCATCAAAATTGAAACACTGGAAACAACCTGGAAGACCATCGTAAACGGTATTGACGAGACAAGACAGATTCAGGAAAATGCCAGAAAACAGCGGCAGCAGGATCAGATGAGGCTTGAAGGTATCAAAACAGAGTTTAACAGGATGTATCATATGCCGGAAAAATAAAACTGACCATAGTAAAGGAGGATTTGTACTATGCCAATTAATTTAACCAAAGGACAGAAAGTTGATTTAACCAAAGGGAATCCCGGTTTAAAGAGCATTATGGTGGGACTGGGCTGGGATGTGAATGCATTTGATTCCGGTGCGGATTTTGATCTGGACGCAGCAGCGTTTCTGTTAGGGCCCAACGGAAAATGTCCCAGTGAAAAAGAATTTATTTTCTACAGCAATCTGGAGCATTCCAGCGGCTCCGTAAAGCATATGGGAGATAACCTGACCGGAGAGGGTGAGGGAGATGACGAACAGATTCTGATTGATCTGTCTCAGGTGCCCATGGGAGTTGACAAAATCGCATTTACCGTAACCATTTATGATTCTGAAACCAGACGTCAGAACTTCGGACAGGTATCCAATGCATTTATCCGGATTGTGGACGACGCCACCGGACAGGAGCTGATCCGCTACGATCTGGGAGAGGATTTCTCCATTGAGACGGCAGTGGTGGTAGGAGAGCTGTACCGCCATGGCGGAGAGTGGAAATTCAATGCCATCGGAAGCGGATTCCAGGGCGGACTTGCCGCGCTGTGCGGCCATTTTGGCATTGAAGTTGCATAATACCTGGTCAGGTATACAGACAAGGAGGAAAACAGATGTCGATTAGTTTACAGAAAGGTCAGAAAGTCAGCCTGTCAAAAGACAACGCGGGACTTTCCAGGATACTGATAGGATTGGGCTGGGATGAGGTGCAGCGCAAAAAGAAAGGGCTGTTTGCCCCAAAACCCCAGGAAATAGACTGTGATGCCTCCGCACTGCTTTTGAGCAGCGGCCGACTGGCAGGAAAAGAGGATGTGGTATTTTTCGGCAACCTTCAGCACAAATCCGGTGCAGTGCTCCATATGGGAGATAACCTGACCGGAGCCGGAGACGGGGACGACGAACAGATTGTGGTGGATCTGTCCCGTGTGCCTCAGCAGTACGACAGAATTGTGATTGTGGTCAACATTTATCAGGCAGTACAGAGAAAACAGCATTTTGGCATGATTCAGAATGCGTTCTGTCGTCTGGTGGACGAAAGGAATAACAGAGAGATGTGCCAGTACAATCTGACCGAGGATTACTCCGGAATGACCGCCATGATTTTCGGGGAAGTTTACCGTCATAACGGAGAGTGGAAATTCAATGCCATCGGGCAGGGAACCACGGATACGGGAATCGGTGAACTGGCCGGCCGGTACACATAAACACCACAGGGACAATACAGTCATGGAGTCCGCAGAAAAAGCGGGTCCATGACTGTTTCTATGGAATATTAAAAAAGAAAATGGAGATACAGAATGAAGTTTAAAGGACTTACAGATAAGGAAGTGGAACTTTCCAGAGGGCAGTATGGCTCCAATGAGATTCCGGATTCAGAACCAACCACTTTCTGGGAGGAATTCAAAGAAACCTTTGGAGATCCCATGATTAAAATACTGCTGGCCATTGCAGCCCTTATGATTGCAATGTTTTTCTTTGGATATGCAGAGATTTATGAGCCTCTGGGCACCATTGTGGCAGTATTGATTGTGGCTGTTGTGTCAGCCAAAACAGGGGTAGCCAGCGATACCAAATACCGGGAGTTAAAGGACAGCACCAAAAAAGACCAGTGCAAAGTGCACCGGAATGACATGATTACCGTGATTGACGTGGACGACGTGGTGGTTGGCGACAAGGTACTGCTCCAGTCCGGAGACAAGATTCCTGCAGACGGGATTCTGATTTCGGGAAGCCTCAGCGTGGATAACTCCGCTCTGAACGGTGAAGCGGAGGAATGCAAAAAGAAGGAAACTTCTGCAGAGACTGTTCTGGCAGAGGATATTACAGGAGATACCTTTGTGGACTCTTATTCTCTGTTCCGTGGCGCTGTGGTTTTCGACGGAGAAGGCGTACTGGATGTGCGTAAAGTGGGTCTGAAAACCATGATGGGCAAAATGGCCGAGGAAATGCAGGAAAACGAGCCGGATTCTCCTCTGAAAGTAAAGCTGGCCAAACTGGCAAAGCAGATTTCCACTTTCGGCTATATCGGCGCCATTGTGATAGCAGTACTGTACTTTGCATACTTTATAGTTTCCGCAGGAGGCATTTCCGCATATTTTGCATCCGGAATTGAAGTAATTATCAAAGATATCGTCAATGCTGTTTCCCTTGCAGTGGTAATCATTGTCTGTGCAGTGCCGGAAGGACTGCCCCTGATGATATCCCTGGTGCTCATGCAGAATACCAGTAAAATGCTGGATCACAACGTGCTGGTGAGAAAAGCGGAAGGTATTGAGACGGCAGGTTCTCTGAACATTCTGTTCAGTGATAAAACAGGAACCATCACAAAAGGTATGCTGGAGGTAGTGGACTTTTTTACTGCTGACGGTACCTCCATTCCCATTTCAGAGCTTGAAAGCCATCAGAATGTGAAGGAACTGCTGAATCTGGCCATCGGGAAAAATACCCAGTCCATGTTTGACGGAGAGCATCGTGTTATTGGCGGCAATGCCACAGACCAGGCGCTGATGAAGTTTATCGGGGAAGAGACATTCCGGACACTGGAAGCAGACAAAGAGCGTTCCGTATCCAGATCCCAGGGCTTTAACTCCACCAATAAATTCAGTCAGGCCAGAATCGACAGTGTGGGGAAAACCTTTTACAAGGGAGCGCCGGAACGTCTTTTAGCCTTTGCAGGAAAATATCTGGATGGAAACGGAACACTCCGGGACATGGATAAGGCTGTCCTGGATAAGAAAATCGACGAACTGGCTTCCAAAGCCATGCGTGTGCTGGCATTCGGTTATTCCGAAAAAGAACTGGTGGAAAATAAAATCAACGAAGATATTGTAATTATCGGACTGGTGGGTATCCGGGACGATGTGAGGCCGGAGGCAAGAGAGGCCATTGAGGAAGTACAGAAAGCCGGAATTCAGGTGGTTATGATTACCGGAGACCGTCTGGAAACTGCGGTTGCCATTGCCAGGGATGCCGGACTGCTGCGGGCAGATTCGGACAAAGCCCTTTCTTCCACACAGTTAAATGAAATGTCTGATGAAGAAGTGAAAAAGATTATCCCTCATATCCGGGTGATTGCCAGGGCGCTGCCTACAGATAAGTCCAGAATGGTGCGTCTCTGTCAGGAAATGAACCTGGTGGTAGGCATGACCGGAGACGGCGTCAACGACTCTCCTGCTCTGAAACGGGCGGATGTGGGATTTGCCATGGGAAGCGGAACGGAAGCAGCAAAAGAGGCCGGAAAGATTGTAATCCTGGACGATAACTTTAAATCCATCAAAGACGCCATCTGGTATGGCAGAACCATTTACCATAATATCCTGAAATTCTGTAAGTTCCAGCTTGTAATCAATGTGGCGGCAGTGGTGGTCAGCGCTATCGCACCTTTCTTCGGGGTGGAGGAGCCTCTGAAGGTAACCCATCTGCTGTTTGTAAACCTGGTAATGGACGGACTGGGGGCCATTATGCTTGGAAATGAGCCGGCTCTGAAAGAATATATGAGCGAGAAGCCCAGAAGAAGAGACGAGAGTATTGTCAGCAAAAAGATGATGGCTCAGATTGTCACAATGGGCGTCTGGCTTGTAATTCTCAGCTTTGTGTATCTGAAGCTGCCATTTTTCCGGAATCTGTTTGAAACGGAAGAACAGCATCTGACAGGTTACTTTGTGCTGTTTATTGTCAGCGCTCTGTTTAACGGATTTAACGTAAGAGATGAGAAATTTGCCATTTTCCAGGGACTGAATGAAAATACCGGATTCCTGAAAGTATTTTTCATCATTATTCTGGTACAGGCGGTCATTGTCAATGCGGCCCTGATTCCTTTTGAAGCCTTTACCTGGATTGGAAATATGTTCAGCTGTGTGCCCTTTGGAATTTTCGGCTGGATTGCGGTGATTCTCCTGGCAGTCACCATGATTCCTGTGGATCTGGTGCGAAAAGCAGTAGTGGAGCGATAAAGTGACGGAATTATTTCATACGAAGCCAGGTGAACCGATGACAGTGTTTCATGCAGATCTGGATAATACGCTGATTTATTCTTATAAACGCGGAATGGATGTTCCGGGAAAATGGGTGGAACAGTATCAGGGCAGGGACATTTCCTTTATGACGGAAATGTCCTGGCGCCTGCTTAAGCAGGTGCGCAGCCGGGTACTGTTTGTGCCCACAACCACCAGAACGGTGGAACAGTATCAGAGAATTACATTTGGAACGTCTCCGCCGGAATATGCACTGGTATGCAACGGAGGCGTTCTTCTGATAAACGGGGAAAGGGACGAAGACTGGTATCAGGAGTCCAGGGCGCTGATGGCAGACTGCCGGGAAGAACTGTATCTGGCAGAACAGCTTCTGAAAAGAGATGAACAGGTAACCTTTGAAGTGCGAAATATTGAAGAGCTTTTCGTATTTACCAAAAGCGCCGGGCCAAAAGAAACCATGGCAGAACTTAAGACACGGCTGGATGAAAGACTGGTGGAGATAAGCTCTCATGGAGAGAAAATTTACATACTTCCCAGGAAACTCAGCAAAGGGGAAGGGGTAAAACGTTTCCGGGACCGGGTACATTCCCCCCTGGTGATAGCGGCGGGAGACAGCAGGTTTGATATTTCCATGCTGGAGGAAGCAGACATTGCTCTGGCGGAGAACAGCCTGAGGACGGAACATATCCGCCATGACAGTATTTTTTATCCGGAAAAGGGCAGGTGGTTTTCTGAGTTTGTGCTGGAGTATGTGAAAGATTTCACAGAATGAAAATGATGAGTTGTTTTCCGATGTGTCACTGGATGATGAAACAAATACGCTCTTTCTTACGAGTGTTGGTGGGAAAAGGTTTATTGTTACTGTTAGTGCTGTGGCAGCGGACAAAGCAATCATAGAACTGTGGGCAAAGAAAAATCCAGAATAAATGTCTGTTGCTCTCGGTGTAGCATATATGAGGGATTTAGGGGGGTTCACGGAAGAAGAAACAATTTAGGATGATGAAAAGAGTTATCTGATATACTTTTTGATATATCGGTTGGCTCTTTTTTGATGGAATAGATAGTTTGTAATAACTATTTATAGTGTCCTTGAGTTGCATTTTGAAATGAAACAAAAGATGAGAGAGATGTTTTGTGCCAGGTGTTCTGAAAAATTTGTGAAAATACTTTATGAAAGGTAATAATAGAGATATAATTATATCAAAAAAATGATACGAGGTGATATGGATGATTATAAAAGCATCAGCATCATTAAGAAATGATTACACAACGATTTCTAATATGGCAAAAGAAACAAAAGAGCCAATATATATCACTAAAAATGGTGAGGGTGATCTGGTTTTCATGAGTATAGAGGCTTTTGAAAGGCGGGAACAGATTTTACAGCTTCGTGCGAAGGTACTTCAGGCAGAACAGGAGCGGCTGGATGGAGCCGAGACAGTCAGCGTTTCAGAGGCGAGAAAGCGGTTAAGGGAGAGGGCAGATGGCATATAAGGTTGAAATCCTTCCTGTTGCGTGGGAGGATTTAAAACGTATTGAGGATTGGTATCTGGTTCAGTTTGGTGTAGAAACAGCTTTGAAAATAAGTGACCATACATTGAACGTGATAGAACGTTTGGGGGAGTTTCCGGATTCAGGTTCTTTAACACCAGATGAATGGCTGAATCAGCAGGGATACAGAATGGTTATATGTGAAAAGCATGTTGCTATTTATAAGCAGATTGGTACAGTAGTTTATATTTACCATATCGCGGATACCCGGACAGATTATACGAAGTTGTTTTATTAGTTTTGCAAATGCATTTCTAAATTATAGTTGTTAAAATATTAAAGTGATTGATGGACAGATTTGTTACGAAAATACTTAAATATTGCTATAGATAAGTCGGAGCAATTATCGAGAATGAGTTAATCTATTCATAAGTGATATATGGCACTTCTGCGGTATGTGGGAGTGCCGCTCAATTAAGCAAAGGCAGTTCGGAGAATCGAAAAATCTTATAATTTCGTGTATACTTAGAAAAAGAAATTAGACTGAGAAAGCGGAGTTTGTGAGGAAAAACATATGATTAGAATAAGACCATATAAAGAGTTGGATGCAGATATGATATTATCGTGGTGTCAGGATGAAAAAGCATTTTATCAATGGACAGCAGGTATACTCGGTAATTACCCTATAACACAAAAAGAATTTTGTTTTGTTGAATCTCTAATGCCGTTTACTGCATTTGATGAAACAGGAATTGTTGGCTTTTTTACACTAAGAACCCCTGATGAATCATTGGATGAATTACGTTTTGGATTTGTTATTGTAAATCCTCACAAGAGAGGAAAAGGCTATGGAAAAGCTATGCTCCGGCTAGGTCTAAAATTTGTATTTGAAATATATGGAGCAAAAAAAGCATCATTGGGCGTTTTTGAGAATAATCTTCCGGCTTATTATTGTTATAAAGCAGTCGGTTTTAGCGATACTGTTCTTGATACGACAGAAACATATTGTATTCTAGGTGAAGAATGGAAGTGCAAAGAATTGATTATGGAAAAATAGATAAATGTCCGTTTGGCTTTGAATAGACCAAACGCGGCAGTGAAAGGCAAGGGTGTTATTATGTCGATGGATACAGCAGAAGCATTTGAATTGCTGTTTGATAAAAATAATAAGACGGCATACAGGGCATTACAGGAATTGCAGAAAGAAAGCGTGGAAACGGACAAGGTCTATCCTTATATGGACAGGCTGGGTGATATGCTTGACAGTGACAATTCCTATATCCGTACCAGGGGGCTTACGCTGATTGCCTATAATGCGAGATGGGATAAGGATAATAAGATTGATGAGATTATTGACGGATATTTGAAGCATATAACAGACGTGAAGCCGATCACGGCAAGACAGTGTATAAAGCTGCTGCCCATGATCGCGAAGGATAAGCCGGAGTTGAGAAATGATATTTGTTCGGCGCTGGAGAGGGCGGATATATCTTTTTATGATGACAGTATGCAGCCGCTTGTTTATAAGGATATTCAAAAGGCGTTGAAGGAGATACAGAAGTTATAGGAAGGGATAGATTTTGGTTTTTAGCGGGAGTTTATCCTGCTGGAAATATAAACAGCAAAGATAAAAACGCAACGTGCATCTTTTGGATGTGCCAGAGCCGGTAGGTAGCCCGGCCGTCCTGATGGTATCAGGGTAAGTAA
>OFGR01000332.1_pt1 | contig 49838 bp, 38 predicted proteins | sample 1521811 | NCBI WGS metagenome assembly OFGR01 (sample SAMEA3504098, study PRJEB24116) | mouse gut metagenome | biome: mouse gut; feature: mouse-associated habitat; material: faeces | place: Denmark | collected 2011 | reverse complement strand
AGGAGCCCAAGTCCAACCTGGCTTCCATGGGAATTTATATTTTCAATTGGGATGTATTGAGGAAATACCTGATCGAAGACGAGGATGACCCGGAATCCGAAAACGACTTCGGAAACAACATCATTCCCAACCTGTTGCGCGACAACCGCTCCATGTATGCTTATCGGTTCAGCGGCTACTGGAAGGATGTAGGTACCATTTCTTCCCTTTGGGAGGCCAATATGGAGGTATTGGATCCCGAACACAGCGGAATCAACCTTTTTGACGAAAACTGGAAAATCTACAGCCGGAACAGCGGTATGACCGGCCATAAGATCAGCGCCGACGCCGTTGTGGAGAACTCCATGATTACCGACGGATGCCGGATCTCCGGAGAAGTGAAGCATTCCATCCTGTTTGCCGGCGTTCAGGTTGAGCCGGGAGCAAAGGTGGAAGATGCCGTAATCATGGGCGGAAGCATCATTAAATCCGGCGCCGTAGTAGAGCACTGTATCGTAGCCGAGAATGTAACAATCTGTGAGAATGCCGTGGTGGGCGCAATGCCGGAGAATGATGAGAACGGCGTTGCCACCGTAGGACCCGGCGTGCACATTGGCGCCAGAGCACTGGTGGGTCCCAAGGCCATGGTAGAAAATGATGTAAAGGATGGTGAATCACTATGGTAAATACAAATCAGGATGCCCTGGGCATTATTTTTCCCAACAGCTATGACAACCAGGTTCCCGAACTGGTAAGCGAGCGTCTGATGGCTTCCATCCCCTTTGCAAGCCGTTACCGCATGATCGACTTTCTGCTGTCCAGCATGGTAAACTGCGGTATAGACAATATCTCCGTAATTGTGCGCAAAAATTACCGTTCTCTGATGCGTCACCTGGGTTCCGGCCGGGAATGGGACCTGACCCGCAAACATGGAGGTCTGAATATTGTCCCCCCTTTCGCCGAGAAAACCGTTAAGGTTTACAATGGCCGAGTGGAGGCGCTGGCCAGCATACTGGAATTCCTGAAGATACAAAAAGAGAAATATGTGGTTATCTCCGATGCCAACATCGTAGCCAATTTTGACTTTAATGCCATGATTGATGCCCATGTGGCCAGCGGCGCTGATGTGACTATCGCATATAAAAAAGAAGAAATTCCTTACGGTTTCATGAATCTGCAGCCCACCCTGACCACCGATCTGTACTATACTCTGAATCTGGACGGGGACAGCGGCCGGGTGGCACAGATCAAGACCAACCCCAAGGAGCATGGCCCCCAGAATTTCTCCATGAATATCTATCTGATTGACAGGGAATTACTGATCGAGCAGATATCCAATGCATATGCCCATGGCTTCAGCTATTTTGAGCGCGACATCCTGGCTCCCCAGTTGGAGCAGCTGAAGGTCTACGGCTATGAATACACCGGCTACACCGCCCGCATCAGTGACAAAAACAGCTATTTTAACGAGAACATGCGCCTGCTGCAGGACGAGAACCTGAGCGCCCTTTTCGACCGCTCCCCTATCTATACCCGGGTGCGGGATGACAATCCCACACGATACATAGGCAGATCCAGAGCCAGGAACTCCATGGTGGCCGATGGCTGCGTAATTGAGGGCGAGATAGAAAACTGTGTGTTGTTCAGAGGCGTCAAGGTTGGCCGCGGCTCTGTGGTGAAGAACTGCATTCTGATGCAGGACACCACCATCATGGGCAACGTGGAGATGGAATATGTAATCACAGATAAGGAAGTAACCATTTCCACCGGCAAGGAACTCAAAGGGAATGACACCTTCCCCATCTTTGTTCCCGCCTATAAGGAAATATAATCGTTCCTGTGCCCGCCATGGCAGATAGGTAAAAGTCTGCGGGGACAGGGCCAGTGAAAATGACCGAGGCAGAATAGGAGAAAGTGCTTTCCTGTACTGCCCGGTCATTTTTTTAAATAACGCATGGGGAGCACCCGCATCGTGTGCTTGTAGAGAAGATGCGGAACTCTAATCAGCATCTTCTCGGAAAGTACACTGCTCCACAGGCGCACACCACTGTGGGCGCATGGGGAGCACCCGCATCGTGTGCTTGTAGAGAAGATGCGGAACTCTAAATCAGAAAGGAAACTTCCATGTCAAAGGAATCAGATCGTTTCGTACAGATTATAAGAGACAGCCGTCACATCGTATTTTTCGGCGGCGCAGGGGTCTCCACGGAGAGCGGAATCCCCGACTTTCGCAGCGTGGATGGGCTGTATAATCAGCAGTATGACTTCCCGCCGGAAACCATATTGAGCCACAGCTTTTACCGCAAAAAACCGGAGGAGTTCTACCGTTTCTACCACAATAAAATGCTTTTTCCCGATGCCCGCCCCAACACGGCCCATCGGATGCTGGCCCGCCTGGAGGAAGCGGGCAGGCTGGACGCCGTCATTACCCAAAACATTGACGGCCTGCACCAGGCCGCCGGCAGCAAGAATGTCTACGAACTCCACGGCTCCGTACTCCGCAACTACTGTGAGGACTGTCATGCCTTTTACGACCTGGCCTATATAATGAAATCAAAAGATGCGCCCCGCTGTGACAAATGCGGCGGCCCGGTAAAACCGGATGTGGTGCTCTATGAGGAAGGCCTGGACCAGGACACTGTAAACGGAGCCGTCACCGCCATCCGGCAGGCAGATGTGCTGATCATCGGAGGCACTTCCCTGGCGGTTTATCCCGCCGCCGGTCTCATCGACTATTTTCAGGGAAAGCATCTGATCGTCATAAACATGTCCCCTACTCCCAGGGACCGCTTTGCGGATCTGTGCATCCAGGAACCCATAGGCCAGGTGTTCGCCGCGCTGGAAGCAGGGCTATAGGGCAAAAATATCATTCAGCGTGTTCAGTCCGTGACCTCTCTTACTGATCACCACCACCCGGTCCCCGGACTGGATACAGCTGTTGCCATCCGGAATAATCACCTGTCCCTGACGGATCAGCATGGCCACCAAAATTTCTTTTTTCAACTTGAACTCCTGCTGTTTGAAAGCCACCCCCAGCTTTTTGCAGTTGTCATAGGCAACGAATTCTATCGCCTCTGCCATGCCTCCCGCCAGCTGGTACAAACACTGAATATCATTGCCCTTGGCATTGTGAACCGTCACATTCCTCACAAAGCCCATAACCCGGTCTGCGGAAATCACTGCCGGGGAGATAGTGATATCCATGTTTACCTTGTTCAGCAGCTTCTCATAGGCAGTGGCATTGACACGGGTAATCACTGACTTCACACCACAGGACCAGGCAAACAGTGAAATCACCAGATTGGCATCGTCGTTTCCGGTCAGGGAGACACACACATCTGCCTTTTTCATGCCTTCTTCCAGCAGAACTTCGGCATCCACCCCATCCGCAAAACTGATTTCCGCCTGAGGCAGCAGCTGCGCCAATTCTGCGCAGCGCTTGCGGTCATTCTCCAGGATTGTAACGCTCTTCTTATTTTCCAACAGTTTCTTTCCCAGATAATAAGCCACTGTGCCGCCCCCCACCAGCACCACCTTCCTGGCAGTCTTATGGGCCAGACCCAATTTCATGATAATCTGGGGGATTACCGTATCTGCGGCAATGATGCCCACCACATCTCCGGGCTGGATCACAAAATCCCCCTTGGGGATATACAGCTTCTCTCCCCGGGTGACAGTGGCCACCAGCATATCCGTGCCGAAAAATTCCTTCACATCCTTTAGAGGCATGCTGCCGCCGGGGATAATGTTTTTGTCCATGTTGATCCGTATGATTGTGGCCACATCGCTGAAATAAGCATCCGCCTTTACCTTTCCGGGCATTCCGATCTGCCGGTACATCTCCAGCGCCGTATCCAGCTTGGGATTGGTAATATAATCAATCTGAAAAGCCTCCGCAAAATAGTCCCCGTCTCCTGACAGTTCGGGTCTGTGAATCCTGGCCACGGTGTATCGGGCGCCGCATTTTTTAGCCACCATACATGCCATCATGTTGATCTCGTCTATGGGGGATACTGTTATGACCACATCCGCCGTGGCGGCCCCGGCCTGCAGCAGAATCTCCTTGGACGCGCCGCTGCCGCACACCCCACTGACATTGTAAAGGTTGGTGACCGCCTCCACCCTCTCCTTGTCACAGTCTATTACCACTGTGTCATGCCCTTCTGCCGCGATCCGCCGAGCCAGTAAAGTCCCCGTCTGCCCCAGTCCCACTATAATAATTTTCATCTGCTCTTCTCCTTCTGTCCGTAATTATCCGTGAATTTCTATATTTCCTGCCTGCGCTCACTCTGCCGGCGGACCCGGCGGGCCTTGTGCTGCTCAATGAGACGATAGCCGCTTTTTACTGTCAGCCCCTGTACCACCACCGTAAAAAGGATTGTGATATAGGCCGTGTTCAGTACCACCAGGTATACATCCGAATCCAGAATTTCCCGGGTACTCATGGCCAAAGCAAGAGACAGGCCGCCCTTCAAGGCACTCCAGGTCATCAGAGACACGAATTCCAGCAGACTGTAGCTGCTGGGAATCTTGTGTTTTCCCAACAGCAGGCTGGACAGGGCCACACCGGCAAAACGGGACAGGATCACCGCCGCCACCGATACCGGCAGAATAAACAGGATATGGGAGCTGATATGCACATTCAACACCGACAGTCCGATCATCACAAAGAGAACCGCATTCAGTATGCTGTCCAATATTTCCCAGAAGTCCACATACAGGTTATGGGGGTCATATACCTGACGTTTCCGCTCCTGTCCTCCCATTACATAGGCAAAATACATGCCGCAGACCACCGAAGCGATCACCCCGGAAAATCCAAAATGTTCGCATATCGCATATACCAGCGCCACATCCAGTACACTGATCAGAATCTGCCTCACCGGCTCACGGGTCAGCTTTATTAACTGGCCCAGCAGAAAAGACACGGCCAGGGCAACCACCAACGCACCCATCACTTCCTTCAGCATCACCACCAGGAAATTACTCCCCCCGCTGCGACCCACTATACTTTTAAAAAATACAAAAAGCGCCACCCCTGTGCCGTCGTTAAAGAGCGATTCGCTCTCTATCACGGAAGTCACATTTTTGGACAGTCCCAGCTTGTTTAAAATGCCGGTGGCAGCGATGGGATCGGTGGGGGAAACTATGCAGCCCAGCAGAATGCACACCCATATATCCACCGGCACATGGAACAATCTTGCCGCCCCCCAGAACAGCACACCATACAGGAGGGAGGAGAGCACCGTGGTCAACAGTGCCAGCAGACTGATGGCCTTAAGATTCTGACGGAATTTTCCCAGATTTACCTTACTGGCCCCAGCAAAAAGCATGAAGCAGAGCACCGTGTCCAGCAGATATGCCTCAAACTCAAAACTGGCAATCTGATGCAGCGGTTCCGAAAGTGACTCCCCCGGTACCGCCATGTCTATCAGCAGCAGCGCCAGGCTGACAATCAAAGAGAAAAGCACCAAAGAGATATCACTCTGCAGGTGAATCCACTTCTCATTGACCAGACCGATGCCCACAATAAAAATTAAAATCACGATCACAAAGCCCATTATACTCATTTTAAACTTACCTCCCTGTATCCTCCGTAAAAAAGACCTTGACTGCATTCCGCAGCCAAGGTCCTTCAGATCTCTATCTCCTCTTCTCCAGGGCAGACAGTGCAATCGCAAGTACACCCAGCAGCGCAGAAATTACTCCCAGTCCCAGCAGCATATTGCCTACGGGAGAAAAAAACAACGCCATCAAATTACTCCGCATATCCACAAAGCGGTTTACAGCCTCCGCTGCCCATCCGCAGGACACTGCGGCAGCACAGTCCAGTATGCCGACAGCCAGCAAAGCCCCTCCATAAATGCCATGTCCCGCAAAGCTGTGTCCGTTGAGAAACCACAGCCCCACACCTGTCCCTGCCACCAGCAGTACCGAAAGAAACAGAAACCAGCCGGACAATATCATTCCCGCCGCAGAAAACAACCCCGGCCGGTCAATTCGGTAATACTCCAGGGCGGTCCTGTCCGCCAATCCCAGATTATCCCAAATAGTCTCGTATTTTGTCATATCCTCAGCAGTAATATTGTACTGCAGATCCCGGCAGACTTCCTCCCTGTGCGCCTCTTCCAGCTGCCGGATCTCCTCAAAATCAAATCTGCCCTTTCCGTTGCCTGTCAGAAGATCATCCCGGTAATCCCGCATTTTGGCAGCAATATAATCTCTCGTATACGACGCATCCAACAGCTTAATGGCCCCTGCTTCCTGAATCCCCGGGGTGTCTACCATCACCACAAAAAACTGAGCCATGGACATAAACGCCGCAATCTTTGTGATTTGCATCTGGGATAGATCCCACTCCCTCGTCAGTGTATCAACTGCCTTATCCCGTAACCCATAGCGCAGACTGCCCGCCATGCTGCCTGCCAGTCCGATCAGACAGACAAATATACTCAAAAAAATCGTAATTCCTGTTTTCTTCCTGTGGCCCATTACAATCCTTCTCCGTTTTCTCCAATGCTGCAGCAGCAATTTCCATACAGAATCAGAGTTATCGTAAAAAAGGACCCCGAACAGTCGGGATCCTTTCCAGAGGTGCGAGCCGGATTTGAACCGGCGATGACGGTGTTGCAGACCGATGCCTTACCACTTGGCTATCGCACCATATAAAAGTGACTCCAACGGGAATCGAACCCGTGTTACCGCCGTGAAAGGGCGATGTCTTAACCGCTTGACCATGGAGCCAAATCACAGGACGGCATTACAAAATTTGTAGTGTTCTCAACTTTAATGCGACCTAACAAATGTATGTTATCACAGAATCTCTTTTTTTGCAATAGGGAATATCAATATTTATATTTTTTTCTTAGACTATGTATGCAGTTGATATAGGGCAATGTAGCAGAAAAGGTCCGCAAGCACAGAGGTTTACAGACCTTCACGTCTACAGTCTACGGCATTTCTACGTCAAAAACACATCAAGCGGCACTCAATTATCCGTCTCCCACTTTGATGAACCTGAGAATGATATCTCCGCTTCATTTTTCTTCATGAACAGCAGCCCAAACGACCCCGGTCCGCAGTTACAGGAGATGGCGGAGGATGCCTTCTGCAGATATACCCTCTCAAACGGGCAGTGCTGCTGCACCAGTTCCTTGATATACTCCAGGCTCTGCTCCTCCATTCCGGCGTAAGTAATAAACAGGATGCGCCGGTCAATATTCCTTGTGTCCATGAGCACTTTTCGGATATAGCTTCTGGTAACATGCTTGAAACTGCCCATCTTCATGTCCCCGACAACCATTTTGCTATGCCGCAGTTCCAGGATGGGATGCAGCAGCAGCGCGTCGCAGAGAATCTGTACCCTCTTGGAAATCCTTCCTGCGCGGCACATCATATGGGTACTGTCAATGATGAACGCCGAAGAAATATATCGCTGCAGGTTTTTCACGATTTTGACTATTTCCGCTTTTGTGGCATGGTTCTCCGCCAGATAAGCGGCATACAACACCACAAGCCCCATGCTGCTGGAGAGATGTCCGGAGTCCACCACCGTAACATTCTCAAAAGATTTCGCCGCTTCCACGGCATTTTGATACCCCCGGCTGACATTCCTGGCCATGGTAATATGTATCACATTTTGGGCTTCGGTAAGTTTTTCCGCAAAGAATCTTTCATAGTCTTCCACATCCGGAGGTTCCGATACGCCATTCTTCCCCTCCTCTATATGGGTCAGCAATTCATCCGCCTTCAACTCAATTTCATCCAGAAAACGCCCCTGATCCGTGCAGACATAGTACGGGCATACGGAAATGCCGAACTCTTTCGTGAGTGATTCCGGGAGGTCGCACACGCTGTCCGTGGTGACCATAATGGACAGGCGCTTGGCCTGCTCAAAGATCAGGATATCCTTTCCGATCTCGGCCTGACTGGTCTCCTCACTAAGTTTTACCAGTTCCTTCGGCAGGATGCTCAATACGGCGGCCTCAAGCAGCGCGCCGTTGACCGGTTTGGCCAGGTATCCGCTGAACCCCTCTTTTCGATAAATGCTTTGATTGTCACTCCCCGCATTGGCCGTCAGTGCTATCACGGGAGTATTCTGGCACAGGCCTCCCGGCTGCGCCCGCAGTGCATGCAGACAATCTATCCCGTCCATCTCCGGCATCATGTGATCCATCAGAATGCCGTCATAATGCTGATTCTGCGTGAGCCGCAGACATTCCGCACCGCTGGAAGCCGTATGGATATGCAGCTTTGTTTCCGAAAGCAGTTTGCGCACCACCAGCAGATTCATATCATTGTCATCCACCACCAGCAGATGCGCCTCCGGCGCCTCAAAACTCTGCTTATACTGCTCCCCCTCATGGCTCCTGGTGCGGGACTCAAGGGTAAATGTCCCCAACTCCTTGCTGTCCACAATGTCCTGTTCCAGCGACACAATGAAGGTTGATCCTTTGGTATACACACTGTTGACGCTGATTTCACCTCCCATCAGTTCCACCAGTTGTTTAACAATGTTAAGCCCCAGGCCAGTGCCCTCAATATGACGGTTTTTCCTCTCATCCACCCGTTTAAAGGCGTTGAATATGTACGGAATATTTTCCTTTTTCACCCCCTGCCCGGTATCCTCCACAGAGTACCAGACCCGCACCCTGTTCAGAGTCAGGCGTTCGCAGCGAACGGACAGTTTAACGGAACCCTCGCTTGTGTACTTCACGGCATTGTTCAAAAGATTGATCAAAACCTGCTTGACTCGCACCTCGTCCCCGCAGAGCATGCTGGGAATGGAGGAATCCACCTGCAGCCGAAAATCCAGCCCCTTTTGTTTTGCCTTGATCCATATCATATTGACAATTTCCGAAAAGAGTGCCCCCGTCTCGTAGGAGGTGTTTACAATTTCCATCTTTCCCGACTTGATTTTAGACAAATCCAATATATCGTTGATAAGAGTGAGCAGCATCTTGCTGGCCCCCTGGATATTCCTGGCGTTTTCGGCAATATCCTCGGGAATGTCTCCCCGCAGAATCATCTCATTCAATCCGATGATGGTGTTGATGGGGGTACGGATCTCGTGGCTCATGCTGGAGAAAAAATGGTTTTCCGCCCGGTTTAATTCCTCAATTTCCTTTTTCTGCTGTATGGAGAGTTTATTCTCCTCCTCATAGAGATGATTCTGGAAGAGCAGCAGTATACTGGTCAATCCTCCCGCAAGAATAACGGAACGCGCGGAATCAAAATAGGCCTGGGCCGTGGTATTCCTCTCCACAAACAGGGGATAATGGTACGCGATATAGTAGCAGAGCAGCGTCTCCGCCGAGCAGAGGAGGAAAAACACCCCTTTCCGCTTTCCCTGCAGGGCAATGCTGATGTAAATAAAACAGAGCACAAACCATTCAGGCGCCCCGCCGTATATCGCGCCCGCCGTAAAAAAACTCACCGGAAAGAGCAGAAGGAGGAGCACCGCAATGGCCGTGGCACCTGTGTTAATACAACCCTTTCGAATGCTGTACTTTACAACCAAAGCCATGAAAATAAGGCTTACCACCAAGATGAAAAGGCTTAAAAGATTTCTGCTCATCAGCAATACAAATATCAGCGCGATCATGCTGATGCCTGTAACCAGGCGGAACATACGCTCCCGCAGACTGATCTTATGGTTAAAGATTATTTCAAACCATTTTTTTATCACGCTGCATTTCCTCCTAAATTACAAACTGTCCAACTGCCCTGCAATGCTCCTGCAAACCTCGTCGTACATGTCCAGCAGCACGGGATGATTCTCCCGGATATACTCTGCGTCTTCATTCTTTCCCGCCTGCTCCAGGGTTTTCGCATAGGCCGACAGCCCTTCTGCTCCTATGGTAAGGGATGTGCTTTTTAATGCATGGGCCTTTACCGCGTAATCCGCCCAGTTGCCCGCCTTATACAGATCCTCCAGTTCCTGTTTCTTTTCTTCGGCCTGGGAATCGAACATCTGCAGCATCTCCACATAAAAATCCTTCTCGCCCGCGCAGAAGTCCAACCCCATCTCCACATTAATGCCGGCCTGCGTCAACGAATCAAACCCGGAGAGCTGCTCTGCCTCCGACTCACTTCCTTCGGCACAGGATACACAATCCGTTTCCTCCGGTACTGAAATCGGTACCACAGCCGAAGCAGTCGTCTCTCCGTCATTCTGGAACCTGTCTCTCGGCAGCACGCGCCGCAGTACCCGCTCCAGAAGGGAACGCTCAATGGGCTTTGGTATAAACTCCGTAAATCCCTCGCTTTTAAACATTTCCCGCGCGCCGCTGATTGTATTGGCAGTCAGGGCAATTATGGGCAGATCCCGGTACATTCCATTATTAATCTCCCGAATTCGCAGCAGCGTTTCCACGCCGTCAAATCCCGGCATCATATGATCCAGGAAAATAATGTCATAGGACATCCGGCTGCACCGCTCCACTGCCGCCCTGCCGCTGAGACAGGTATCCACCTTTATGCCGTAACTCCCCAGGACGCCTTTGGCCACCACCAGGTTCATCTCCTCATCGTCCACGGCCAACGCCCGGACTCCCGCACAGGTAAACGGCCTGCGTCCCGGCGCCTGTGCCTTTTCAAATCCGTTGGCATCCAGCTGTCCATTGAGAAGATTGACAATGGAAAGAGCCGAAAACGGTTTACGGATGACCATCAGTCTGCTGTCCCTGCCCAGCGCAAACTTCCTGTCCGTAATCACCACCACTCTGATTTTTCCGGCCATTTCCTCATAGTAGTCGCTGTTCTCCATGTATTCTGCCTGGGCGATGAACATATGGGTTAAATGATGTTCCCGCTGCAGTTTCTCCAGCCCCTCAAAGTTATGAGCCTGGTATCCCTCAACGCCCAACCCTTCCACCAGGTGCAGGATCATTCTGTCATAATACCGTCTAATCTCGTCATTGCTGTATCTCTCCGGCCTGAAGTAGCAAGCAATGCATACTTGCCCGGCATTGGCCACCGAAATGCTGGGGGTTTCATCCCCCACTCCCTGGGGAATGATAATGTGGGCCTGCATGCCCTGCTGCTCCTTACTTTCAAAATGAACGAAACCGCCCATGGAATGCAGCAGACCACGGGCAACGGGGAGCCCCAGGCCTAAGCCGCCCGCATAACGGCGGCTCCCGGAATCCGCCTGATAAAAATCATCTGCCATCTGCGTCATCTGAGCGGCCGTCATGCCAATGCCCGTATCGCATATATCTATGATCAGGTTAGCCCCATAACTCTCACGCCTGAAGCCGATGCAGACATTGATGCCCCCCTCCTCTGTAAACTTTATGGAATTTTCCACCAGGATTTTAAGCACATGAGAAATTTTTTCGGCATCCCCTATAAGAATCGAAGGGATCTTGGGGTCAACATCAAACACCATTTCCAGATGGTGTCTGCTGCTTTGCAGCGCCGTCATGGTAATCACATCGTTGACCACCGAAGTGATATTGTATCCTTCTTTCGTTGCCGTGAGCGTGCCCTCCACGATCTCCGTATAGTCAAGAATATTATTGATCTGGCTGGACAGACGTTTACCGGCCAGCTTTATGGACTGTATATCCTCGTGAATCTCAGCCACATTTTGCTTACACAGGGCCACTTCGCCGATGCCGATTACCATATTGATAGGAGTCCGCAGTTCATGGGATACATTTGACAGGAAATCGGCGTTCTGCCTCCTGGCCGCGTCAAGCTGCGCCAGCATGTTTCTATATCGCGCCCCCTCCTCGTTGCTTCTGTTGACACGGTATCTCGCAATCAGCCCGGCTCCCGCCACCACAGCCGCTCCGATTCCCAGACGTACTGCATCTTGAATTTCCATAGTACTTGCGATATCATGAAAAAAAAGGAAATGGTATAACAGCACTGACATATAAAAAGCACCTGTTATATACAACAGGCACTTCCTGTTCAAAAACGAAAATACCAGCAATAGCACGCATGCTACCGAAGGTATTTCATAAAGGCTTGCCTTATGTACCCCAAAGAAGAAAAAGCCACCCAACATGAGCCAGGCACACATGTTCTCATAAAGAATTCCCGAGCCGACTCTCCCGATGTGGAGCCACCATACCACAATACAGCCCAGAACGATCAGGGGAACGATCCATAATTCCCATGACATGGCCAGGGTGACCAATATCAGCACTGTGCTGAACACACTGACAACGCCAGCCATGAGCAAATGTGTACTTACCTGCGCCTCTGCTCTCATTTCTTATCCAGCTCCTTTGCAATCCGCTGCAGCAAATCCTGCGGATAAAATGGTTTTTTCAAATAGTTGACTGCTCCCAGCCTGATTGCGCTCATCACGTCATCCTCATCCCCCGAGGCAGTCAAAAAAATCACCGGAGCCTCATTGTGAAACTCTTTCATGCGTTCAAAAGTCTCAAGGCCGTCCATGTCCGGCATAGCAATGTCCAGCAGGATCAAATCCACTTCTTCATATAAAAGTAAGTCCAATGCCTTGCTCCCCGAATCTGCCACCAGAACCTCGTACGTTTTCTCCAAGATTCTTTTCGTCCTGTTCAAATTCATGGCATCATCATCCACTACCAATATCCGCTTTTGCATACAGCAACCTCCCAGTTTACTTCTTCGGACTTTAAAGGTCTCCATTGAATTTATTTTAAATCAGTTGAAAGATAAAATCAAGTGTAAAAAGCGGCTTTCCTCCGCAGGTCCTATTCCATGGGAATGCTTTCCGTTCTATCCTCAAAATCCCTGTTTCTCTCTTCTATGTACTCTTTCAATTCCCTGCTTCTCTCCCCTTCTTTCACGCTTTTTCCAAATATAGCCGCCTGGAACTCCAGGATCCGCCCGTCGGACATAAACAACCCGCTGCCGGCATTTCCACCCGGCGTTTCCCCACAATGCCCGAAAATATTGTCGTATTCCTGGCTGTCATTACAGCGAAGTGCCATTTTCCGCCCAAAGTATGTCTGTTCCCTGTAGCTGAGCGCATTTGATGCGGCAGCGGTGATAACGATGGAGATTCCTACAGCCTGCGCCTCCCTGGACAGGCTGTCTATCCGCTCCGCCTGCTTCGGAAAATATTCCTTAAAGCCAGCCATATTATCAATCATCAGCACCACCAGAGGCAGATCCGTGTACCCTGCTTCAGCGCAGAGGGCAAAGTTTCCCACCCCTCTGTCCGAAAGTACCCTTTTCCGCCGGGTGACGAGGGTATTGAGCAGATTGAACAGGCTCTGGCATTTCTCTTCCTCATTGGATAACACTACGCCTCCCACATATCGGGAATTCTCGAATTTTTTCAGAGTCATATTGCCGCAGTCAATCATATATATATTGACCTGGTCGGGAGAATACTTTCTCATAATCCCATACGCAATGGTCTGCAGCAGACTGGTTTTCCCCGTTTGCGCCGATCCCACGATAAATATATTATCCCCGGAAAGTTCCAATTCCATGATTCCCTGCCGCTGCTGCTCCGGATCATCGTACCATCCGATGGGAATGGAATATCCCGGCAGACCCGCATCCCCATAATCCAGTTCATCGGTCCTTATGATTGCTTTCAGAGGGGGCAGACATATTCCCTGCAGCCTGTGGATACCGCTGCTCTCACAGTACGTTCTGACACAATCCACCAGAGCATCCGTCTGGGATCTGTTTTTGCTGTCTCTGTTGTTCTTCTTATTGGTATAGACCAGCTTCTTTTTACCCCACTGGTTTCTCTCATAAAGCTCATACACATTTTCCTTCGCGTCATTTCCCGCCGGAATCCCTGCCCCGCTGTATGCCGACTGTATCAGTTCAAATATCTCATTGTTGCCAACCTGAAAATAAGCCCGCCCGGCTTCCACAATCTCCGCCGCCAGGGGCGTTTTAATCACCTCGTTACTGTCTTCCTTTGTCTGCGTCTTCAGACAGAGTTTAAACTTGGAGTTAGACCAGATCTGGGCGTCCACCACTGCCGGCTTCTGGGTTGCCAGGATCAGATGGACTCCCAGGGTGCGGCCGGTGTGAGCCGCCGCTGTCAGTTCCTTCATGAAATCCGGATATTCCGCCTTCAGCCCGGCAAATTCGTCCACGATCACGATCAGGTGGGGCATGGGGCGTTTAACCCTGTCTGCCCTATACAACTTGATATATTCATTTATATGGTTGACCTCCGCCTCCAAAAGCATTTCCTGCCGTCTGGCAATCTCTGCCTTAATGGACAATCGGAACCTCTTTATCTCCCGCCGGTCGTTATTTGTGACGGTCCCAATCAGATGGGGAAGACCGGCAAACCGGTTGGCCATTCCTCCCCTCTTAAAGTCTATGATGACAAATCCCACCTCATGCGGATGATACAGCGTTGCCATGGACAGGATATAGGTCTGCAGAATTTCGCTTTTGCCGGAGCCTGTGGTCCCAGCAACCAGGCCGTGGGGCCCATGTCCCTCCGCCCTGTCGCTGATGTCCAGCACAACAGTCTCATTATTGCTTTTCACCCCGATGGGAGCCGCCAGCGTCCTGTATACCAGGGCCTCTCTCCAGCGCCGTTCCAGATCCAGGTCCTCTGCGGAAATAATTCCCAGTAATTCGAACATTGTGATTCTCTTTGTCAACTGCCTTTCCAGGGTGACTTCATCCACATGGATGGCTCCCAGTTTCAGAGCCACTTCTTCCGCCAATTTGTTTGTGACGGCCGGATACTCGAAGGAGACCGCACTATCCCCGTTGCGGGTATTCAGAATTTCTCCCGTTCCCCCGGCGCCCAGCCGTATGATCTCCGTACAGCCCCGGGGAATCTCCTCCTCATGCTCTTCCAAAAACACGAAGGTAAATCCATAATTTGCGCAGTCTTTCACATATCTGGATACAGGATAGGTCGCGATCATGGAGGCGTCCGTCACAAACACAATGTACCGTTCCTCAAATCTGCACTCCTTTTTCTCGGCCAGCAATGTCTCCCTCTCCGACAATATCACATAGAGATTTTCCAGCAGAAGGTTCTTGCTCTCCTCATCGCAGACGATGTTCCTTACATCCAGCTTATCGTTATTCACATTTCGCAGCCAGCGCACCCAATGGAATTCCCGGACATATTCCCGGTCCAGCAGATAGACCAGTTTCACATCCCGGTAAAAATGTCTGATCGCCAGATCCAAAGTCATATTGCGCAGCAGTTGACCGAGCTGCGCCGCCTCCCCCACGATCCCCACTCCGCCGGAATGGTTCAAATCCACCACGATGGGAGCATTCTCCATACGCCTATACTTCTGGGCGATTTCCGCCGGCAACAGGCTTATGGGATCTGTGGCGTCAACAAACTCCTGTCTCGAAAACTGGATCTGGTTGGCCGACTCCACGGCCCCGGTGCCCAGATATACTTTCAGAAAGTCTTCGTCTTCAGGACCCTTTTCAAACAGCCTTTTTCCAAAGTCCATTACGTCCTGTATGCTGTCGTCCAGGGATTCGTAGATCAGCCTCATAACCCGCAGTTCGTTTTCCCTGCTGCTTTGAATCAGCGTCTCCTTTTCCTCGATATAGCCTCTGTATGCCTTTTCCCGCTCCTGGGTCTCCACCCGGTACTTCTTCTGGTCCTGGACATAGGTGACAATGGACATAATGGCGCCCATCCCCATGGATACGGCGCTGTAGACCACCAGCGTACCGCCGCCGTCTATAATCCCCCGCAGGACTATGGTCATCGCAAGCATGACAATGGTAGGAATCAGCGACAGAATAATACTCTTTTTCTGCTGATTGGGTTTGGCCGTCGGCTGCTGTATCTGTACTTTATCAGACGGAATCTCACATTGGATTCGGGTGTTTCTGTTAAACTTGGGATACTTCAGCACCGTTGTCCCGGGCCGGGCCGCCTCCTGCCGCAAACCGTTCACGGTAATAGAGGGATCTTTTGATGTATAGAGGGATCCCCTTTTATAGAAAAAGCTGATTCCCACGATAGAGATAAAGTCATACTCCTCTATTTCTCTTTTCCCTTCGATCTTTTCCCTGTTGACATATACGCCGTACCGACAGCCTCTGTCATACAGCACAAGACGCTGCCCCTCTTTTTTTAATAAAAAACAGTCTTTTCCCACATGGGGATTGTCCAGACGGATCTGCGCTTCCTCTGTACCTCCTACCAGCAACTGCCCCGGGGCGTCAATCCATATCCTTCTGTCATAATTTTTCTCTTCGTAGTCAAAGTCAATACCAAATTCCAGCGTAAATACTTCATGATCCGAATTTTGGTAGCAGACCTTCGCCGCTGCGCCATGTTCCAGCCGCAGGCTCATCATTTTCCTGACATCCCCCACATCAAAGTACAGGTTGTCCGAGCACAGCACGCTCCACAGGCCGTCCGTCATCTGAAACTTAAGCTGTATTTCTCCGAAAAATAATTCTTTTCTGAGTCTCACCTCAGAATCCATGGCAGTTCCCACCGTAAGAGACTTTCGCTCCGAAGTGATCTCTATCTCCTTATATATATTCTTGTTGGAAAGAACTACCTTATATCTCTCATTCATCTGCCTGTCACCCATTCAATTATTATGTATGTAGCCGAAACAATTAACATTCGTTGGTATAATATACGGCACTTCCGTTTCTCAGCCCGAATTCCCGCAGGGTTCTGTTTCCCTTCAGCAGGGCAATGGGATTTTCTGCCTGCAGATAGCACTTCTTTATATCGGCCTGGTCTATTCCCAGTTGATAAGCGCTGCTCAATGCCAGCACCAGTTCGTTGGCGGTGATATCCAGCGGGACATCCACATCGACTTCAAAACCTCTTTTGGTGATAATAAATCTTATAATAATCGTAGATTTTTCCATTGAATCCTCCGCACCGGAGCACCCCGGCCCCAATCGGACGTCCCGCTATAACAGCAGGAACGCCGTTTTCTTAATTCCTTCTTTTTCAGAAAGTTCCTCACATTTGGTGATACCACTTACCGAAAATTTTTCCACATACTCATTGACTGCAAACTTGAGCGTCACCGAAGGGGAAATCAACGCATTGTAAGCCTCTTTTTCAAATTTATTGCAGACAAAAATATATTTGTCGGATTTCGTACCGTTGATATTGGAGATCAGCGCGTTCACCGCATGTACCGCGTTGACGCTCTGTTCCGTAACGATAACAACCCTGTCTGCGGTGTCCAGCAGGCGGGCCTTATCCTCGTCAAAGGTACATTCCGTGTCAATCACAATAAAGTCATAGTCTCCGCTTTTTTTTGCGGAAAGGGCAATTTTACCGTATATTGCGTACTTGAGACCAATGGACATCAGCGCGGCCTTGAATGCGGGCAGATAGCTGAACGCCTCTTTCCGCAGGACATGCCTGATCTCTTCATAGATCTGACTCGAGGGATTCTGCAGCTTCGTGTATATCTCGGGAGATGTGATGGGCGTATCATTATCCAGCATATACTGGAAGTTTTGCAGCCTGCCTGCGTTCAGATACAGCACTCGCTTTCCATAATATCGTGTGAGAAACGCGCTCACCCCCATGGCAATGGTTGTTTTCCCCACGCCTCCGTTGGCGGAGGTGACAAGGATGATACGGGTCTCCTGCTTTTCATCCCTTTCCATATGAAGGGCTTCCTTGCTCTTCCCCACAATCTCGTTAAAGATTTCCTTCACACTGGTGTATTTGTACAGCTTATTCACATTTAATTCTTCTGTCCCGGTCTCCTCATTCTGCTCTGTCATCACAAAAATGTATCCTAAATTATGCTTCTGCAGGGATGAGTCATACAGTTCTTCTGACAGTATGAGTAGATCCGCCTTCTGAGGCTGGGAAAACAATTCGAGAAAATATTGCCTGTCCGTGACAATCTCCAGGTCTATCCGGTTAAAAAACTCTTTTACAAATTTCAGCTGCAGGGGCATGATGTAGCCCCTGTCCTCGTCCGCTATGATCACTCTCGGTCTTGGCATGTGCGCACCTCTTTGCTTTAAACTATCCGAAAATCACTGTTCGCCAGACGGATAATATCTCCTTTTTTGATCCGCTGCCGCTGCCCCGGGGACAACCTAACCCGGTTTACATATGTGCCGTTGGCACTTCCCTCGTCGGAAATATAGAATGCTCCGTTGTCCCTGCTGATTCTGCAATGCTTCCTGCTGATCATATTGTTGAAGGAAATCACCACGTCCACCAGCGCCCGCTTCTTTCCCAGCAGCATCTCCTCCCTGTCAATGAGGATTTCAAAGGGCTCCGGCGCATTCAGGGCCACCATTCGGATGCGTTCCTCTTCCGTCCCCGGCATATCATCTGTCGCGGGCGGATTTATGATGGGCGGCATTCCCGCGTTTCTGGATCTATTGTATACTTCCTCCAGGGACAGGGAGCCGTTCCGCAGATCACTTACAAGATGCTTCAGACGCTCGTCGGGGGAGGAAAACACCAGATTGATCAGCTTTACGATACTGATCCGCAATTCGCTTTCATACTCTGCATAGCTGCCAAAAACCCTCTCGCTGACAGGGATATATACCAGCTTAACCTTCAGGGTATTCTGCTCCACAAACACCTTATTCCAGGATAAATCAATGTTTTGGCAGTCCAGGAAACCATTGTTTCTGACTTCTATCACATCCGCCAGCAGATTGATCACCACCAGCACCAGTATGTCCGGGGTAATGTTGGCAGACATGGATTCCAGATGCCTGTAGTCGTCTGTCACATAATACAGCGCCAGTTTTCCGTTGCGCAGCATCTTCATGCATTGCACGAAGATGCCGTTGGTCTGGCTCTGCAATACCTTGTAGTCCGTATTGACAAAATGGGCGCTGTTCTCCAGTACATATTCAAAATTACTGCCGCAGTTTACCTCGCTGATAATTCCCCGGTCCTTCAGCATGTACATATTCCCACCTCTTTTCCCCTGCTATGCTCTGGCTGTCCGTATTCTTCTGCGTCTGAACAATATGGCGCTTCCCGCTGCCGATCCGACCACTGCGGCCGCTCCTCCAATGCTTCCCCAAAAGAGCGCCTTGTCCGCATACCAGCGTACAACGGCATTGGTGGATATGGTGACAAAAGGAGTGAACGCGAATGCGCTTATGAAATTTTCCGCGTCCGTGTCCGTCACATTGCCGGCCAGGTCCTTCACCACCAGCCTCACTCTCCGGGCCTGGGGATTTTCTGTCAGAAGCAGACTTCCGTAATAATTCTGAGCATCCTCTGCAAAATCCGTAATGTTCTCTTTTTCTTTCCCGTCCAGATAGACAGCCACGGACTCCAGGCCTATGGTGTCGTAAATAGTATACTTAATCTCCAGACTGGTGGCATTGACGATGGCGCTCTCCAGTCCGGTAATACTGTTGATCTCCGGAGCCGTACTGTCCACTCTGAACAGAATTGCCTTGTCCTCATAATTGGTATTCTCCGGTGTATTTCCGGTCTGATCTGTGGAAGACACCGATATCTTGTATACGCCGTCGGAGGAAAAATTCTCCTTGGGGATGATGTACTGATACTGATACCAGTTTTTGTTCTCTGCCTCCGCCGTCTCGTTGCTCTGTGGTATAACTGTATAGTCACAATTCTCCAGCGGCTTTCCATCCCTGGAAATCTCAATGTCAATGGACTGGCTCACCAGGCGGTCCGCATTGTATTCCGTAATCAGCAGATCCTCCTCCATCCTCTGTATATATGCTCCGCCATCCTTGATCAAGTTCACAAGATAATCGCTGTATTCGTATACCGAGCCGTATCTGTTTACCGTAAAAGTCACCGTTTTTTCCACGGTGTGACCCGCCCTGTCAGAAAGGCTGACTTTGACCGTATAGATCCCATCGTTCTCCGGAGTCTTTAAAAATGTGTCAAAACGCCCGGAACCTCCCAGCGCGTTTGTGGTCACCCGTCCTCCGACAAACTGCTCCGTCACATCCATGTTCTTATTGGCAAAATTTGTCCGGGTCAGCAGGATCTCATAGTCTTCAAAGTTTGTATCCTCGAAGCTGACTTCCAGCACTACCTCATCCTTAAACGCCTTCCCGTCCCCTTCCATACCATTGACGGTGATGACCGCTTCCTCTATCTGCGTGTCTATGGTCATCTGTTCCGACAGGTACTGCTGCATGGTATTTCCTGACTTATCCGCGTAGTTGATTTCCACAAAATAGTCCCCGTCCTGGGTGAGCGTAAAATTTCCTGTATGAACATCCGTGCCGTTGTCATTCCACACCGGCGTTACGGTGTAAGGCGCCCCGTCCCTGGTCACGGAAATCGTCACATCCTCCGAATAGAAATTTGCCTCCTGGATGGTGACCGTGGCGTTTATGTCACCGTCATAGTAGGAGATATTGTCCGCCTCCTGCACCGGCATATTATATTCCACAGTGGCTGTGGGAGCGATGTTGTCCACCACAATCCGCTTCCCGTCCTGCAGATCGTCAGTCTGATTTCCCGCCCTGTCGGTAGCTCTGACTCTGACGGTGCCGTTGAACTGATTTCCCGCGGCGAGAGCCGCCTGGGAAATCTGAAAGCTGGCAGTGGCCGCGGCTCCCCCCTCCGAAAAGCTGATCTGGGCTTCCTCTATGGGCTGCTCCGCCAGTTCCGCATTGACCGTGCTTACCCCGTCCGCCTTCAAATAGCTGTAGACAAAGCCATGAACACCGGAAATCCTGTCCACGGCCGTGACATTCACGGTCATCTGGGCATTGTAGAATCCAAAGCTGATATTCGCCAGTATGGTGTCCAGCACACTGGCGCTGTAAGTCACCTCCGGGGTCTCGGGCATGGAAGTGTCAACCGTAAAATATTCCGTGGGATAATCCGCCATCTCATGCAGGGCCAGGTCCGTATACGCAATGTCAAATGTATAATTGGCGTCTCCCGGAAATACGATGGTCGCAGTGTTGACATCCCCGTCGGAACTCCATCCGGTAACCCTGTACAACGCGTCGGCGTCCAGCGGGTTGCCGGCCACATCTGCGGCCGCAATGCTATATTCGATATCCTCCGGATTGAAATTGTGTTCCGTGATGGTGAGGGTAGCACTCAGCTGAGCGGGAAAATACTTCCTTGTCATTCCCTGGCCGTCCGCCAATGTATTTACGGGACTCCCATTGTCATATTGCACTTCGATAACCGGCAGTATGGTATCTATCACAAATATGTCGGAGGTATACTCCTCCATGGCATTACCGCTTCTGTCCGTGTAACTTACCGTAAATACATAATCCCCGTCATTGGCGTGGCTGTCCGGCGCCTCAATCACATAGGTCCCCTCATGCACGTCCGCGGAGAGATCCCTCCAGACCGGCTCTACCCGAATCGGCTCTTCCTCATCTTTCGCCAGCATCACAATCACATCCTCGCTGAAAAAATTTGACTCCGCAACCGTAAAGGTGGCCGTCAGCGCCTTATTATAATACAGCTTGCCTCCAAAGCTATTGTCAGGAGGCGAATATTCCGCCGTGATGACAGGCGATACGGTATCAACCACCAACACATAACCGCTGTCCGTCAATTTTTTACTTTCATTTCCGTACTTGTCCGTGGCGGTGAAGGCAATACTTCCCCGAAGCTGCCGGGCCTGTTCACCGGGCAGCGTTATGGACGCGGTGAATTTTGCCCGGTCCGCAAAATCCTGCACGGCAGCGATCTGCGTATCCCCATACTGCTCCAGGTTTTCCGCACTGACGCCCTCCTGCCGCTTATAACTCCATGTAAAATAATCCACTCCCGCCGTGTCGTCATATGCCGTAAACGTCACCGTGACCGCAGGATTATAGAACCCGAGGGTAATAACTGACAGAACCGTATCCTTTACGGAAGCGGAATAACTTACCGACATTTTGTCCGCCGACGGCGGAGTATGGTCCACCACAAAGGGGTTCGTCCTCACCTCCGCCGGATTCAGCGCCAGGTCCTGGTAGTTGCATGTCAGGACATAGATCGCGTCCGCAAACACATCTGACAAATACGCCCTGTGTACATCCCCTTCATGCTCCCACCGGCAGTTTCTCAGATAATTCTGCAGATCTTCGATCAAAACTTCCTGCCCCGCAATGTCCTCTGCCTTTGTTGTCACCACTATATCGCTCTGACGGAAATTATGCTCCGTCACGGTGATGACTGCCCTCTGGGGATTCTCGCCGCTGTGATCTTCATAGGCAAACTCAATCACCGGTGCCGTGGTGTCCACCACTATGGTTCCCGAAGTATAGGAGGGCATCTCATGGCCGGAGCGGTCCGTGTAGTTCATTCCTATTACATAATTCCCGTCCTCCTCCAGGGTAAGCATTGCCTCATACTCCCCCTCTCCGACGGATTTCCATGTGACAGACTGCTCCCGGGCCGCTCCCCCGTCCTTTGACAGGCTTATATGTACATCTTCCCCGAAGAAATTAGCCTCGGAAATGTGAAATGCAAAGTCCACGGAACCGGAGAAATAATGCTTTGTCCCCACCGTCTGCCAGGTTCCGTCCCCATCCCGCAGCCCGAAACTGACGTTCTGCTCCGGCGCTATGGTATCCACCACAAAGATTCCGTCAGCAGGCAAAACATCCGACAAATTGCCGGCAGCATCCTGGGCATATACCTCCAGATGCCCTCTAAGCTGCTCCGCCTCCTTCTCCGGGAGTGTCAGGTAAGCTGTATATCTTGTGGGATCTTCCTTATCCTGTACTGCCTCCAGATCCCCTTCGGCATTCTTCAGGGTACTGCCCGCACCGCCGTCACTCTTATAGGACCAGTGGAACTTTTCCACGCCCGAAGTATCATCCTTTGCGGTAAAGATGATGGTAATCTCTCCGTCGTAATACTTTATTCCGTCCTTCGTCTGCTCCGGCTCCGGGAAATGAATCTGCAGATCATAAGGTTTCTCATTATCCAGTTTCTCCAGGTCAATTGTGATGGGAGCCGTGATTCCGCCTGTTTTCTCATTCTTCAGATAGATGATTCTGCTTTTAACGCCCTGGTCATCTTTCCTGTTGCCTTCCCCGCCTCCAAATACCACACTATGGCCAAAAGCATTTATAACCCTGTCCCGGGCTATGCTATATCCTTCCGCCGGTCGAACCGTAACCGCCGTATTGTGCCACCCGTTGACCAGATTCCCGGGCAGGATTTCCTCTCCCGCAGAATTGTATTTTGTATACGCCCGTTCCGGGATCTCTTCCGTGGACAGGAGGATGGTATAACGGGCCTGACATTCTGCATATACGCCCCAGATTCCCCCTTCATATTCCCTGGTTCCCTCTCTTTTGCTGGCGGTAATAACAATGTTCAGACTCCCTTTCTTCCCCAGCGCATCGCTTAAAAGTCCCAGGTCTTCCAGCAAAACTTCTCCGCTGTCGGACAGTTCTATTCCCACATCCTTCAGCTCCCCTGCGAAACCCGTTACCTCTCCTTCATATGTAACCGCCCCATTATCATCCTCATGGCGCTTTTCCGCCCTCTGCACGGAAATCTCATTATCTGTCCCCAGTGTGAAGTTGACCTGGCTCTCCCCAAATCGGATCAGGTCTTCGTCCGTATCCCGGATGACCAGATCCCGAGTCGCTGATACGCTTGTGTAGTTTGAAGTTTCGGCCGTGGTGGCCGTGACTCTGATAATATGTCCGGCCTGGGTGATTATCAGATTCCCGGCATTTTCACCGTTCTCCACCACGGACGCAATCTCCGCGATGTCGGTCTCATCATCCTCCACCACATTTTCCACACTGTATGAAATCTCCTGGGGCTGCAGCGCGTTACAGCTCACTGAGAAGTGGTAGATATTGTCCCCCTGACTGTCATAATCAACCCTGTCTCCCTGGGGCCAATCCACAAATACCAGTTGCGGCTCTGCTTTTTGAATACAGACTTCCGGAATAGGTATTATTTCCGTTTCGTTATAGTATTCTCTCTCTACTTTGATCCCCACCTGATAAGTTCCTGTGTCACAGGCTCGAGGTCTTTCCTGATCTGTCAGTACCTTCCATTCAACGGACTGTGACGCATCTGCCGAAGGTTTGACCGCAAAAGATACCCTATCGCCGTCCTCCAGCCCTTCGATCGCTTCCAACAGTTCCTGATCCTGCCCGTTATATACAAGATCACTGCGCATAGCAGCCGTCAGCCCCGGGATGTCCACCGAATTGATTACCGCCGTAATCTGCTCCTCATATGTTTCATAGTTTTCCCTTTCCACTTTGACATTGATAACATATTCCCCCGGGGTCCGGAATGCCGGCACTTTCACCGAATCGGCGCCGTCATAGTCGAAACAGATGTCCCTGTTCGCCCCCTCTAACCTGCAGATGACCTTGTCCCCTGTCTCCAGCCCGGAGAAGGACAGGGCCGGATGTTCCTCTTGGTCATAGTCCGCCTTATAGGGACTTAGCTCCACATCGAATTTCGCCTTCTCGATTATGGCCGTGAGTTTTCCCGTCTCAAACCGTTCGTATCCCTCTCTGGACACCTGCACATACACGGCGTATTCTCCTGCCTCCTTCCCCGTGGGCACCTCCTCCTGCCAGTTAACGCCGTCTGTGGAATATCGGATCTCATCGCCGTCACTGTCACGGCTTATCACTGTGACCAGTTCCTGGTCCGCCCTGTTGTATACCCCCTCCAGTACCCGGATCTCGGGTATTTTCCTGAGAGATACCGCCACATTGGCCTCCAGGGCCTGTTCCGGGACAATCCTTTTGCCAAATTCCTCCTTGGAGATTTCCAGGGAGATTGTCATTCCCTCCGTAAAAGCCGATACTCCTATCGTGATTTTCCCCTGAGCATCCGTTGTACCGCTTCCCGTTATCTCCGGAAATGGCATATTTCCGTTCCCATCGCTGACGCTGCCTCCCGACACGGTTCCGGCGCCGTCACCCGATACGGACCCGGCACTTCCCCTGGTAATGGTATAAATGACAGACGCACCTTCCACAGGGCCCCCTTCATCTTCTGTCACTGTAATAATTACCTCTTTTTTCTCCGCTCTCACCTGCATAAGAGAATTTGACAGCAAACCCAGCACCATCACCAGGGACATCCCTATGGCCAGACGCTTTCGTACATTGTATCTTTTTATAATCTCATCCATGACCCGCATCTTACCTCCCGGTGCCTTTCTTCCCACCCCGGTCATTCTTCATACCTCCCTTGGAGCATTTTCTTCCTCTGTCCGGCCAGAGACCCAGCAGCAGCCGCATATGAAAAGCCATGGTGGTTACAAAGAGTACCACATACGCCCCATAGCGCTGCATGAACAATTTTCCCGACCATAGAGTCAAGATCACTACTCCCACTGCAAAAATAATGTCCAGAATCAAAGCAGCTGTATTTACAGGAAAAATTCCTGTTCTTTTTGCCCTTTCATCCTTCCCGTCCGTTCTGCGTTCCGCCCTGTGGGCCAGAAGGAGCAGTGTGTAGCCGCCGATCCCTGTTATCCAGAACAATGCTCCCACACAAGCCAGAACTACCTTGGCATTTTTCTGGGGAAACCTGCCGGCCAGGGGCATCAGCAGAAATGTCCCGGAAAAACAAGACAATAAAATCGCGGCCAGGCGATAATACCACCGCTTTCTTTTCATCCGGTTCACTCAATCACCTCTCTTGTGTGTATAAAAAGAATATCCTCTATCAGAACTATTTTGACCATGGGCGCCCTGCGGCTCAGCGGCCCTTTCGCAGCGGCTTCCGTGCCCCTTTCCCCTGTCAGCAGTTCCGTTTTCCCGCCATGATCCACTCCCGGCGGGCCTTGGGACAGCAGATCCGTCTTCGCTTTTTCTCCCCCGCTCCTGCTTTTCTCTGCCTGTCTCATATGAGCGGGGGACTGCTGATGCTCTCCCATGGTTGTTCCCGGTTCCCAGATGGGCTTTGCTGCCTCCTCATTGCTTTTACGCATACGCTCGATACTTTTTCTGACAATTCTCCCCGACAGTTCTCCCTGTACAGTGGGAATCCGAAACACAAACCACAGAATCACCGTCAATATGCCAAACGCTCCGGCGGCCAGGAAAGAAATCAGCGAGATCAAGGATAATGTCTCCGCCATATCTAAATCCTCTCTTGGGCATTTCTATACGCCCTCTCAATCGCCTCTCTGTATGTATCATAGTTGTCCAGTATTTCCTGCTGCAATTTTTGAGACTGTTCCTTCTGTACCGTCAGAGCGGCGGCGCGATCCCGTACTTTTTCCAGCAGGGCCAGAACCTCCTCCTGCTCCACATTCACCTGGACAATGTTGTTTCTCTGATCATACAGCAGCATAAATGTACCGTTGTATAAAGATAGCTGATCGTAGGCGCCGGCATTCTCCACACTGCTCAGGGCGCTTTCTATGGTTTCAAACAAAATATCAAAATTATCCTTTGATGCTTCTTCCACCGTGGAAGCGCTCAGAATATATTTCTTATAAAAAGAGCATATATGGTAGTAACAGTCCGATAATGCTTTTCCTTCAAATTCTGTTCCGCTCTCATAATTTTCTACAAAAAAAGAATATGCCTTCTGCACTCTTGTGGAAAAACTGTATCCTCCGTCATCCTCCGTATAGTAATTAAAATACATCATTCCGATCTTATATTTAAGTTCAGCCACATCCGTTCCGGATTCGTCAAAAGAATCCCTATGAGCATTGTACAATGCCAGAAATTCATCATTTTCCGACTTGCTGAACCTTCCCTCGTCCTCATATGCCTGGAGCAGATACAGATAGGCCGAAGTACGTTCCGGATATATTTCTATGGCTCTTTTGTAGCTGGCCGCCTTGTCCTCCAGGGAAGACGCGGTGGAAGTGGAGATCAGCACGTCATAATCACTGTTATTGATGTATTCCGACATCTTTCCGCAGACTATACCCGAGAACAGACAGAGAACTGCCAGTGTAAACGCAGCGCAAAATATACGTAATTTTCTCTTCTGTTTGTTCTTATAGCCCTCAGTGATAAGACCGGGATGCTCCAAATCATATAGAATGTCCTGACAGTTCTGGTATCTGTTTTCCGCTGCGGGTTCCACACATTTGTTGATGATCAGTTCAATACCCTCGGATAATTCAGGGTTCCACATTCTGACAGGAGCATATGCTTCCCCCGCTCTGGGATCAATCCCCGTGAGCAGATGATGCAATGTCATTCCCAGCGCATAAATGTCCGATCTGGCATCCGTCTGTCCGCTGTACTGTTCCGGCGGCGCATATCCCTTGGTTCCAAGCAGTGTGGTATCCGCCAGCCTCTGCTCTTTATATTCCCTGGCTATGCCGAAATCAATGATTTTGATATTGCCCTCCGGCTTGAGCATAACATTGGCCGGCTTCATATCCCGGTAGATAATGGGTGGGTTCTGTCCATGCAGATATATCAGCGCGTCACAGATTTGTTTTCCCCATTCTATGACCATTTCCTCCGGCTGCGCTCCGTACTCTGCCAATATCTTGTCCAGAGATAAGCCTTCTACATAATCCATCACAACGTAAATCGTCACATTGTTTTCTATAATATCCACAATGCGGGGCAGCGCGGGATGGTCCAGCTTTTTCATCATGTCAGCTTCCACCCGCAGGCTGTTTACCACCACATCATCTTCTTTTTCTCTGCCCTTTTTTCGGATTTCCTTGACTGCCCACTGCTTGTTCAGATGGGTGTCCCTGGCCAGATACACTACAGACATGCCGCCCTCGCCGATCTTGGTCAGTATCTCGTATTTTTCACCGATAATCAAACCTGCCTCAGCCATGTACTATCACTCCCAGTCAGTTCTGATCAGTATTACGGATATGTTATCCTTTTCTTGTCTTTGTTTTGCAAGCCTTATCAGATGGCCTGCATTTGCATGCATAGCCTCACTGTCACCATTTTTCTTCGGATTAAATGCATCAAAGATCTCTCCCTCTGTCACCTCATTCCTGAGACCATCGGAGCAGAGCATATAGATGCCTTTTTCCGTATCCCCCACCAGCACATCGGGATTTAGAATGTCGGACGCCCCCACGCACTGGAGAAGCATGCTTCTGCGTTTATCCCTTTTAGCCTGCTCCGCTGTCATGTCTCCCCGCTCTAATTTCCGGGCGACAAGGGTATGATCCGATGTAATCTGCCGCAAATTTTTCCCGATCCGGTAGGCTCTGCTATCTCCCACATGCACAATCACATATTGACTGCCCGCAAGCAGCATGCCGGTAAACGTTGTCCCAAGGGATATTTTTCTGGCCTGCCCATATTCCTGAATCTTGACATTTAACTCTTTCAAAAGCAGAGACCACTTCTCCCCGATAACCTGCATGTCCGGATTTTCCAACTCATATGGCAGTTCTTTGTCAAACCACTGCAAAAAAGCCCGGATTACCGTGGCGCTCGCAAGTTCTCCCTTATCCAGTCCTCCCATCCCGTCGCAGATCACGGCCATAAGCACCTCTCCTTCGGAATATTTCCCGTGTCTGACAAGGATACTGTCCTGATTTATTTCTTTTGTTGTTCCAACATCCGTCTCTGCCGCAACAGTAAAATGCACCTTTCCCCGCCCCCGGTTATATTCTGAACTCAAACTCCTCATTTGCCAGTTTCAGGCAATCACCGTTAAATATTTCCACTTCCTGCCTCGCCGGGATCTGTCTGCCGTTTATATATGTCCCATTTGTGGAATTGAGATCCATAATAAAATATCTGTTACCCCTGGTAATAATATCCGCATGACTCCTGCTGACCTTGTCATTATCCCGCACAACATAATCAGCATATTTACTTTCTTTTCCGACACGAAAAACAGACTTGTTTATTAAGATGATTTCATATGTCCTCTGTCTGCACAGCGATGCGTCTCTATGATCTTCCTCCTGTAACAATGCTGTAGCTTCCTCATCCTCTACCAGAAGCCCTGTGGCCTCCTCATCCTCCAGCAATCCTGTGGCTTCCTCATGGTCCAATAATCCTGTGGCCTCCCCATGGTCCAACAGTCCTGTAGCCTCTGTTTTCCTGCCGTCGTACTGTTCATTTTGCGCGCCAGGCTTCCCTGTCGCAGAACTGCTTTTCCTCGCATCATGCCTTTTTATGGTACTGACAACCGTTTTGTCCTCACCGCTTATAAATCTTTCTATCTTCTCCCCGTCATAGACATTCAGGCTCTTTATAAAATATACAAATCGGGATATATAGTCCATATCTTCTTCCCGGGCAGAAATCGCAGAATAGATAATAGACTCCATAAAGGCAAATATATCTGTCTCCTGCCCTGCTTGTTCCAACGGAAGATATATAAACAGTACTTCCTTTGTAGTTTCATTTATAAACACATGTCTTAAATCCAATACCACAGAACTTGCGGCCAGGGAATTAGCTTTCAATTTTTGGAAGATGTACACGACCTGCTCCATGATAAACAGAAAATCATATTTAACGATCGGTTTCTTCAGTCTCTCTACCAGACTGATTCCAATCGGACCCGAATATTGCACGGCATTCCTGCCCAGACGTTTTGCTTTGAGCAATCCTCTGATATTTTTGCCTGAAAACAGGGTAAATTGCCTTTCATCCAGTTTTTCTCTCAGGGTCAGCTTCGCTTTCACAACTAACTGGTATCCCCTGGTTTTAACCTTATATTTTGCCATATTACCAGTCATCCTTTATGATATCTATTTGTTCATTTCAATAATTCTTCATATGTCGTTTTAAGTTCATCCTTGATGGCCTTTAATTGATCAACTTGCACATGCTGTATTCCCCGCTCTATTTTCACAAGGCATTCCCTTGTAATTGGGATGCCCTGAAGCTCCAGTAAACGAACCAATTCTGTCTGTCCTATCCCCTTTGAAACCCTTATTTCCCTGATATTTTTGCCTATGTTCCCTCTATTATCCTGTTTAATCTTTTGTTCCAACCGTTCCACCTCTTTTAGGTTTCTATCATAATTTATTATATTTTATTTATATTTCGGAAAACCATGGGACTCATTTCAGTCCTATTTTCCCAAAATAATATTGTACTGCAAACAAAAGGGTATTATCAAGATTCTCTAAAATACAGGATAGCTGCATTCCCCGACGCACAGAATGCCCTGATGCCGGATAGCCCTGTCTAATGCTCCCTCAATAACCGGCAGATGTTCTTCCGGACATCGCATCACCCTGAGAAAAAAGTACTCTTTTCCGTAAATCTGCCCGCGCTATTGCTTGCCTATTTTTTGTACCCGGAAATAGGTAAACAGCAAATAAATTTGTTGAAAACCACTATTAGCCAACCTGTAAAGTCAACAACCGGGGCTTCAAGCCCCACCGTTTCCCCTACTGCGTCTGCTGCATATGAAAAGCTGATTGCATATAAGACAGGGAATTACGGACAGCAGAGCATAGCCGATTTTAATGCAATGCTTGCACTGACACCCGATGAATTGACAGAGCTTCTTGCCGCAGTAGCTGATGTGGGCAACACTATATCCCACGATGACGAAAACTACAACTTTTTCACAACCACGATACCCTTTTCGTCCCAGGAATTATACTGCGAGCATATGAGAGAAGAACTTACATTTTTTATGCCACTCTCTAAACAAAGCAGACCGTGCGACTATCTGGACGAGGACGGGGAAACAGTATATGGTTTTTCCTGTTTCGTTGATGCGAATGTCACTTATTCTATCAATGCCCCGGAACTTGTAACGGTTGCAGAACGGGATAAGGCTTTGCTGACATTCAAAGAAGAAATGCAATGTCTACCGAAAATATGAAACTATCGCCTTGTGACATTTATATGATTGAAATCAACGACGCAGCAAACAGAAATTAGGTGTGCCGGCCCCGGTTCTACATAAGGGAGCGAGGGATTTCTTGCATTTTTAGGAAGTATTATGTTTCACTCGGCAAGATTGCGAAATACGCCGGACAGAGGTATAATAAGCAGGAAATTTGGAAACTACACACTAATCACAAAATTCTATGATATGCTTTTTTCGGAGGCGGCATTATGCAAAGGATTTTAGTTGTCGAGGATGACTTGGATATTCAAGAATTATTGAAGAACTTTCTGCAAGAGGCAGGCTATGATATTATTTTAGCAAATGACGGAGTAGAGGCTCTTTCCGTATTTTCAACCGCACCGTTTGATTTGGTTCTGCTTGATGTGATGCTCCCTAAAATTGATGGTTTTGCCGTCTGTGAACTAATACGCAAACAGTCTAAGGTTCCCATTATCATGCTTACCGCATTGAATGGCGAGGAAGAGCAGATACGGGGGCTGGATTTGCAAGTTGACGATTATATTACAAAGCCTTTCTCCGTGCCGATTTTAATTCGCAAAATTGCCGCTGTCTTGCGGCGGAGCGGCGGGCCTGGGGAGGATGAACATAAAACGATTGCTTACCAAAACCTTATTTTGGATTACGACAATTATACTGCCATGGTTGACGAAACCACTTATGAACTGACCCAGCGGGAATTTGAAGTGCTGAATGAACTGCTGACCCATCAAGGACGCATTTTAACACGGCAAAATCTTTTGGATAAACTGTGGCGGTATGACTTTTATGGGGAAGAGCGCGTGGTTGACACGCATATCAAAAACCTAAGAAAAAAACTGGGAATTAATTTTATTCAGACAATCCGAGGGGTGGGATATAAAATTGACAAAGAAAATTAAAAGCAGTCTTTTTGCAAAGGTGTTTCTCATTACCGTGATTATGCTGTTTTGTATGTCGCTGCTGGTGTTCGGAATGTTGGCATGGTTAATGCCGCAGACCTACTCCAACAAGCTGAACACAATTTTGGATGAGCGGGCGCAGGGCTTTGTGTCTGAACTGGAGCAAGTGTCCCTTTCAGACAGTGGTGGACTGTTCGATCAATTTATTGCAGATACGGAAATCAATTTAGTTGAGTTATACGACAGTAGCGGCGATTGGGTTGCATTACCCACAAATGAATTTGATAACGAATGGGAGGGTAATATCGGACAAACGGCGGTCTCTGGCTTTGGTGAAACCTCTCCCGTGTTATCAAACCATTACTATTTTTCTTTTTCTGATTGTAATGACCGCTATACGCTTGTTGTTTATGGTAAGGCAGAACATATCTTGGAACTGCAACAGTCCTTTATCCGTATTTTCCCGCTTATCCTGCTGACTGTTTCGATAGTTGCCTTTGTCATATCATGGCTTTACTCTCGTATGATTACAAGTCCTGTGCTGGAAATCAGCCACATATCCGAAAAAATGTCTGACTTGCAGTTGGATTGGACGGTTGACGAACAACGGACTGACGAATTGGGAACCCTTGGAAAAAGCCTAAACAGGCTATCCCTCAATCTTTCAACCGCCCTGTCCGATCTGCAAAGCGCAAACAGGAAACTTGAAGCTGATATTGAACATGAAAAGGAATTGGTGCAGGCCCGTACAGATTTCTTTTCAGCCGTGTCCCATGAACTGAAAACGCCCATCACCATTATCAAAGGCCAGTTAGAGGGGATGCTGCTCGGTATTGGTGCATACAAAGACCGTGAGAAGTATTTAACAAGATCGCTGGAAATTGCAAATACCCTTGAAACAATGGTGCAGGAAATATTAACTATCTCCCGATTGGAAACGGCAGGGGCAGATTTCAAAAAAGACCGCTTTGATTGCATTCAGATCATCAAATCCTATTTAAGCGAAACCGAAGATTTGATTGTGGGGAAAGATTTGCAGGTACATCTCAATGTTCACCCCTCCACTTTCATAACTGGAAATAGAATGTTAATGGAAAAGGTGTTTTCAAATATAATAGGAAATGCAATCAAGTATTCTCCGCAAGGGGCGTCCATCTGCATTTCTGCCTGTGCGGAACATGGCCGGATAAATTTTGCAATTGAAAATAAGGGGGCAAACATCCCGGAAGATAGTATTCCGAAACTATTTGACGCATTTTATCGTGTAGAGCAATCCAGGAGCCGAAATAACGGCGGAAGTGGGCTGGGGCTGTATATTGTGCAGGAGATACTGCGCCGGCATGGAAGTGAATGTGCCGTATGCAATACACAGTCTGGGGTAAAGTTTTCTTTTACAATTTGACAGATATAGGAAAGCGGTGGGCAATTAGCCCGCCGCTTTTCAACTACACATAAATCACAAACTATTCCCAAATGTATCACAAAAAAGGATGGTATTCTTTAAGTACACTCAAAGAAAGGATGGTGTTTATTTCAATGAACTCAAAGAAATTACTTGCGTTAGCCCTCGGCGGAGTGCTGCTTGTAGGGAGTTTAGCCGGATGCAGTACGCCAGCAGCATCCCAGAGCGGCGGTATTCTTTCACTCGGTACGATTTCCCCCCAAACCTCAAATGCGTCTGGCCCGACCCTTTTTGAAACTACCGAAGATGGAGGGGCAGACAAGGATGTCTCCTACGAGGAACAATTTAAGCCCTATGAGCAGTTTGGCCTGACGTACGATGCCATCAAAAACGAACTGCAATATAACGGCAAAATAGTACGGTGGTTCGAGGACTACTATACCGTGGAGAACGGAGCGCAGGCTGGCAACAACTTTTTCAACGAAAATGGCGTGGTTGATGTATATGCCGTCCGTGACCTCAACAACATTGTCCGCTCCGAAGATGGCTCTTTCGACCCCAGCGGAAAGCTGATCGGTGTAAAGGAGTTTTCGGCGGAAGAATTTGCCGCCCGTGACATTGAGGCAATCAAAAATCCTCCTCCAGTCGTTGCCCTAGCCGGCGATCCGCCCTCTGCAAAGGAGCTTGAAGATATGGCCAAGGAATATGAGTCGTTTGGTATCACTTATGACTTCAAGAGTGACCAGTGGTATTTCTACGGTGAAAAAGTGCGGTACTTTCAGGATGTGCTGACTTCCAACGGCGAAGGCCTGACCAGCGGCAAGTTCAAGGGCGAAATCCGGAGTTCGTGGAACGCAAACGGGTCAATCGACATCTATACGGTTCGTGATTTTGCAAATTTGAACACTTCCGGGTATGGAACGTTGACAGCCGTTGAGAAATTTAGCCAAGCAGAATTTGACGAACACACGCAATAGGAAATCCAGTCCAGCTCTGGCTTTTGTACAGCGGAGCATTATCACGCCCAAAACAGCGGCTTTTGAGAAATCGAAAGCCGCTGTTCTTTCATACTGGTGTAAGCAAGAATAGAGAATCCTTTTCCGTAAATCTGCCCGTCCGCGCTATGGCCTGCAGGACAGATTTTGCTTGTTGGGAATGGATCCAGCGTCATCGAAGTTGCAGGTTTCCCCGCTTTTTCAAGCAAATTTATTTGGGTATGATTAGTACGACTTTGAATCCACCGTATTCACTATGGTCTATTAAAATTTTTCCATTATGCCCTTTGATAATCTGTTTCACAATAAGCAATCCCAAACCATGCCGCTGTTCGGTAGTATTCGTATCACAAATCATATAATGCGGTGCATTGTTTAATCTGTCAATCTGTTCGTCGGACGCTCCTTTCCCGTTATCTTCAATGCAAATCTTACAGGTATTGTTATCATCATCAATGGATGCATAAATCACACACCCGTTTTCATTGTGGTTTATGCTATTCTGTATAAGGTTTGATATTGCACGTTTCAGTAAATCCTTATCAGCGTTAATGTAACAGGCAGACAGGGTATCAGCGGTTTTCCATTCAATCGGAAATTTATCATCAATATTGGTGTTCATAAATTCCACAATAACCTGCCGAACAATAGATATTGCATTTTCCCGTTTCATTGTTAGCGGCTGCATATCATATTCGAGCTTGGAAGCGAGATTAAGGTCGTTAATCAAATCTTTCATTCGACTACTTTGCCTTATAATGACAGCTGCTTTTTTACGCTCAATTTCTGACAGATTTTTTGAATTTTCCAACTGTCCGGCATACCCCATAATCATTGACAACGGTGTTCTGACATCATGGGAAACGCCCGCGATCCAGTTTGCCCTTGCAGTTTCTTTTTTTCGTAACTGTTCAGCCTGCATTTGTAATATTTTAGATGTTTTATTGATTTTTTCAGCTAATTCAGCAAACACACCCTTTTCTTTAATACAAACAGGACTGCCGTTTGACAAATTTTGTATTCCATTTGTTATCGGTCTAATGGAACGCAACAATTTAGAATCAACCACAACATAAATAAGGAAAATTAAGACAATATTGATGATCAAAAAAATAATTGTGTTTTTGGGCAAATTAGCAATAAAGTTATAGTCCCAACTTGCCCTTGTATGCTTCCAAAATCTTTCTTTTGGAAAGCCTAATACCAATAATCCGTTTTGCGCTTCTCCCGTAAAAGTAGGGTATCCATCTACATAGCCTCGCGTCAGCTCCGCTATATTTGATAATGTATATTGCATAGGAATATTGTTAGGCAAATTATCTGTCCGCCATACAACTTGCCGTGTATCATTGTCAATAAGGATAGCCCAGGCATTTTCTTCTTTTAGTTCAGCCATTACATTATCAGATATGGAATAACCGCCATCTGTTAATTGCAATGCGGCGGCGGCATGATCCGCCATATCCCACGGGGAAAATGTTGACGCATTTCTTACAAAGACTATCGCAAAAAAAATAATATTCAAAATAACTAGAAATACTGTGCTCAACGCCATTATTCCCACAAAGCGGCGTATTAGTTTTGGAATACTTTTCATGCTATTTCCCCTCTACAATTAACTTATAACCTAATCCCTTGACTGTAACCAACGAAATGGGGTGTGAAGGATTTTGTTCTATTTTTTCTCTGATACGGCGTATATGCGCCATTAAGGAATTTTCATATCCAAAGGGATTGTCGCCCCATGCAGCTTCACACAATGCGTCAATAGTCACAATACGCCCTGCATTACGGTATAAGGCAGACAGTAAATCATATTCTTTTGCCGTTAATGGGATATGTTCATCATTTTTTATGGCCTCAGCACGTGAAAAATCAATCTGGCTATCATGTAAGCATACAAGAGGGTTTTCGTCTTTGTAGCTTCTGCGCAAAATTGCCATGACACGGAACAAAAGCTCTTTTGGCAAAAAAGGTTTTACGATATAATCATCTGCCCCTAAACCAAAGCCTTTGAATTTATTATCATCTTCGCCACAGGCAGTAAGAAAAAGAATGGGGTAACCGCCGCCTTTTTTTAACTGTCCCATTAATTCAAACCCGCTCCCGTCTGGAAGCATTACGTCAAGTATTGCTAATTCCGGGCGGGATTTTTCAGCTTCCTCCATAGCATCTTTCACACTTTTTGCAGTTTTGATATTTTGGAATCCGTATTCGGCCAAAATAGACAAAACCATATCTAAAAGCCCCTGCTCATCATCCACGAGCAGTATACGTTTATTCAGCAGATAATCTTCGTTCATAGTAAAATCTCCTTTTACAGCTGCATCCTGCCATCCCGGCTGCCGTGCCGCTGTTTTCACGCCAAACACGGCTTCGTGCAGGCACAGGCTTACTTTCTTTGTTATTTTACCATATAATTGTGAATTTTTTTGGGATTTCTGAAAATGTAAGGTAGATGTAAGGTAAAGAAAAGGTTATCACAAGGTTGCACTGGTATTATGTAAGCAAAGGAAGGAGATGTTTATATGGATTACATTATCACAACAGAGCAGCTGACAAAAAAATACAAATCCTTTGTTGCTGTCAATAACGTTTCGCTGAACATTCGCAAAGGCAGTATTTACGGCTTTCTTGGCCCTAATGGTGCGGGAAAATCCACTACTATGAAAATGCTCCTGGGATTAACCGCACCTACAAAAGGCAGTTTCAAAATCAACGGTAAACAATTTCCGGATGACCGCCTTTCCATTTTGAAAGAAGTAGGTTCCTTTATCGAATCACCCTCTTTTTATGCAAACCTGACAGGCAAAGAAAACCTTGACATTATCCGCCGCATCTTGGGGCTTCCCAAAAGTTCCGTAGAGGACGCATTGGAGCTGGTGGGACTTTCTGAATTTGGCGGGCGGCTTGCCCGAAAATATTCATTGGGCATGAAACAACGGTTAGGGCTTGCCGGGGCTTTGCTTGGCAGGCCGCCTATTTTGGTTTTAGACGAGCCTACAAATGGGCTTGACCCATCCGGCATACATGAAATCCGAAATTTGATTCAATCGCTGCCCGGCCTTTACGATTGCACGGTCCTTATTTCTTCGCATATGCTCTCTGAAATCGAGTTAATGGCAGACGACATAGGAATACTCAATCATGGACGCCTGCTGTTTGAGGGGAGCCTGGACGAATTAAGGCAGAACGCATTACAGTCTGGATTTGCTGCGGATAACAATATCAGCGTTGCTAATTTGGAAGAGATGTTCCTGGCTATGGTTGATAAAGACAATGCGGGCAGAAAGCAGAGGGCAATGCTATGAACACCACTATGAGGACATTTGTAACCGAGCTTAGAAAAGAGAAACGCACAGGTGTTATTCCGTTAATGCTTTCAGTGGGCATTTTGGGGGCAGCATACGCCTTTGTCTTTTTTCTTGTGCGGAAAGACACTCTTCTGAATCTGCCATTAGCCCCTATGGATGTGCTGCTTACGCAGGTATATGGCATGATTATGGTCCTGAATATGTTCGGTATCATAGTCGCCGCTTGTATGATTTACAATATGGAATTTAAAGGAAGCGCCATAAAAAAAATGTATATGCTCCCTACGAGCGTTCTGGTTATGTATTTTTACAAATTTTTGATTTTAACGACAATGCTCTTGATAGTAATCATTTTTCAGAATTTGGCACTTACCCAAATTGGCCTGGCAGATTTACCACAGGGCACATTTGAGTTTAGGGCACTGTTATCTTTTGCTGGATATTCATTTATAACGTCAATGCCCGTATTATCTTTTATGGTTTTTGTATCTTCCCGCTTTGAAAATATGTGGGTGCCTCTTGGCATCGGTGTTGGGGGGTTTTTAAGTGGCATGGCATCTGCTATGCCGGATAACACGTTGCTTTGTGTACACCCCTTTGTGGTTATGCTAAAACCCGCTGTTGCAATGAGCGCACAGCCAGATATTATAGTTATAATTTTCTCATTGGTAGAAACAGCCATTTTCCTTTCCGCCGGACTATGGGCTGCTAAAAATCTACGCTACGAATAAGGAGGTATACGGTATGGGCTTTTTAGGGCTGCTTAAAATTGAGTTTATAAAAGTTAAACGGGGTAAAATGATACCCCTGATTTTCATAGCCCCGCTGTTAGTTGTGGCTTCCGGCGTGGCAAACCTGCAAAGTTATTTTTCACCGGAATATACAAACGCTTGGCCGGCTATGTTTATTCAGAGCGCATTAGTTTATGCTTATTATCTGCTTCCATTTAGTATGATTGTTGTATGTGTGATGATTGCGGGGCGGGAAACGGGGAACAACGGAATTTTGAAAATGTTAGCCCTGCCTGTTAGCCGCTATGCCCTTTCAGCAGCAAAATTTTGTATACTACTGTTTTATCTGCTTATGGAAATGGTTGTTTTTCTTGTGGTTTTTGTGATAACAGGATTGCTTGCAACGGAAAATACAGGAATTACAGAAACACTGCCGATAATGTATTTGTTAAAGTGGTGCGCGGGCCTATTTCTTACCATGCTCCCTAGTATGGCGATAATGTGGGCGGTTACGATACTATTTGATAAACCCTTGCTATCCGCCGGCTTAAATCTGTTTCTTGTTATCCCCAGCGTATTAGCAGCAAATACGCCACTTTGGGTTGTTTACCCTTATTGTTATAGTGGGTATTTGGTTTCCTGCTCTTTGCATGACTTTACAGCAAAGGGCGTTAGCACTGGATTTACCCTGTTCCCGTTTTTGCCATCTGCAATTTTAATTTTTGCATTGGTACTTACAGTGGCGATTACCCGTTTTGGAAAAAAGGAAATGAGGTAAGTTAGGGCGGGGGAAAGCCCAAGCCGCCGTTTCCCTTTTGCCTGCATTCCGATTTGGAGTGCAGGCATTTTTCTATGCACACCATTTCTCTTTATATTTGTTTATCCGTTTGTTTTCCAGAACAGGGTATTCTACAGGCATATCAGAAGCCAGCGCTTCCGGGCGCACTTCTAACGGCGTTTTGCAGTGGTATCTGTCTTGCGGCCGTTCTTCACTGTAAGTGGCTGAACATAACGTAACGCCATTTTCGCACTCATATGTGCAAAACATTGGAAAACAGGCATTTCCTGATAGGGATCATTTTGGCATTTCCCGGTCTTTCGCAAAATTACGTTGATAATATAGTCATATTAAGATATAATATGACTATAGCGAATTTAGGAGGAATAAATTATGGAAGTGATAAGGCCATCTTCAGATTTAAGAAATCATTATAATGAAATATCCAGACAATGCCATGAAGAAAGGAATCCGGTCATCATTACTGTTAATGGGCGTGGGGACACTGTCATATTGGGATTACAAGACTATTATCAGATGAAATCAGAACTTGAATTGTTGCGGACATTGGCGGAAGCGGAAGAAGATGTTGTAAATGGAAGAGTGGCACCGATGCAGAATACCTTTGATGATATACGCAAGTCACTTTTAGAGAGGAAATCCAATGAAGTATAAAATTATCAGAACTGATAAAGCAGATGAGCAACTAAGAGAGATTATCTTTTATATTGCAGAGGATTCTGGGAGTATAGATATAGCGTTAAATTATCTTGATAAGATTGAAATGGCTGTTAACAGCTTAGAAGAATTTCCGATGTCTGCCAGTATGCCAAGGTATTCAATATTGAAAAAGCAGGGTTTTCGGGTTCTTATTGTGGAGAGGCATCTTGTATTTTATAAAATTTATGAGGATAAGAAAGAGGTTGTTATATATGCAGTTGCAGATGGGAGACAAGAATATAGAAATTTAATTTGATGGATTAGAGAAATTGAATAAAGGCATATTATGAGGCTATGCAAGGGGATGGCAGGATAAAAAGAATTAAGGCAAGTGGTTCCAAAAAGCATGGAAGTTTTGAAGCATCTACGGATTTGATAAAGATGAAAAATTTTATTTCTGTTGGACGTTTAAGCACAACCGATGAGGTTGATAGTTATGACTTTTTTTACAAGGCGCAGGAATTCATTGAAACAAATAGGAGATAAGATTATATAAAAACGAGGCGAAAACTGTGGAGGCAATATCTTATTCCATTAGCAGCTGGTTTTTTTGTATTGATAGGTGCTTTTACTTTAGATGTTAGAGATGGCATTGACATCGAAACGGTATTTTCAAATTTTGTTGGTATTCAAATAAGCGGAATTGCTACTTTGGTTTCTTTTTTATTAGCCATAATAACTATTTTGGTTTCTTCTGATAACGAAAATATAAGGAAATTGAAAAGTAAAAAGTCAAATGAGATACATTATAAAAAGCTTGGTGACGAATAACTCAGTTTGTTTCAAGTCTTATTGTCCAATATTTCATATTATGTTATGGTAGAAATTATTTATATGATAATATTAATCGCATATGTATTTTTAGCCCTGATTGTTCCAGCGTCAGCTATAAAATGGCTCATTTCAATCAGTGTATTTTTCTTAATGCATATTTTGTTGGGCATGATGGAATGTGTTACGCAAATGTATTTGACCTTTTGGAAGGATAAGAGATAATTTGTATTTGACAATGAATTATTTTATGATGAATTGATACATACTATGGAGGAGAAAATGAAAGCTGACATCAAAAAGCAAGAGGTAAAATTTATCGTGACTGATGAATATAGAGAATGGATTGCTTTGATTAAAGACAGGATTAAGAACAGTCAGATTAAAGCATCTATAAAAGTCAATAGAGAACTATTAGAACTGTATTGGCATATTGGCGAGGATATAGTAAATCGGCAGAAACATTCAAAGTGGGGAGAAGGTCTTTTGCGGCAAATGAGTATTGACTTAAAAAACACCTTTCCTGATATGGCGGGATTTTCAGAAACGAATTTGAAAACGATGCGGTTATGGTATCGCTTTTATGCAGAAGCTGTAAATGGTCAACAAGTTGTAGACGAATTGAAGTCTGATGATATTTTCCAGCTGATAACAACAATTCCGTGGGGACATAATCAGCGTATTATTTTTAAATGTAAAGATGTGCATGAAGCTGTTTTTTATGTACAGTATACTTTGGAAAATAATTGGAGCCGGGATGTATTGGAACATCAGATTGAAAGCGGATTATATGAGCGTAAGGGAAAAGCCATTACGAATTTTAAGGATAAACTTCCTGCCAATGCTTCAGATTTAGCAATACAGACACTAAAAGATCCATATAGTTTCGATTTTTTAACGATGCGGGATGATTATGATGAAAAAGAATTGGAAAATGCGCTGGTAAATCAGATTACGCAGTTCTTGCTGGAGTTGGGGACGGGGTTCTCCTATGTGGGACGTCAGGTTCATTTACGGGTTGGAGAGCGTGAATTTTATATTGATTTATTGTTTTACCATATTAAACTGCATTGCTATGTTGTTGTGGAACTTAAAACAAAGAGATTTGAACCGGAGTATGTTGGAAAATTGAATTTTTATGTTACCGCAGTAAATAAACAATTAACAGGAGATGGCGATAATCCGGCAATAGGCTTGCTTATTTGTAAAGATAAGGATAATGTTGTGGCAGAATATTCTTTGGAAGAAGTTTCGCAACCGATTGGTATTGCGGGATATGAATTAAGCAACGCTCTCAGCAAAGAATATCAACGCAGTCTTCCTACAATAGAAACGTTGGAATCTGAAGTTGCAAAAATGATGGATATAAAATAGTCTGCAAGTTGTAGACTATTTTTGTACCTATGTCTTTTGGTACTTACAGTTCCTTATGGCATAATTTTGTTTTGTATACAGGAGCAGTTTCATTCTCTCTAATAACAAGAGAACTGGTTTATATTTTGACCAGTCCTCCATATAGATAAAACTATATTACCATAATTTTAATAAATCCTCTGCATCTACCCATATCTGCATACAACCATCAAGATATAGTGTTGCATATTCGAGTGGTTTATTTATTGCCAATGCATTTAAGGCACATTCAGAGCATGGTGTTGCTTTCAATCCTTCTTCCACTTTTCTGCAGTCTATCCGTAAAACATATCCGTCAAAAGTGGCTGCGTCAATGCAGTTATAGTGATTTGGAGAAATTTGTAAAAGCATTCCAACCAGTTCTTCCTGTCCTGTTCATCTCATGTTATAATTTGTTACAGGTTTTCTTTCCCTTATTTTTGCCCTTATGAGAGTTCGAAACATGAGGGAAAAGGATACAACACAAGGGAAAGCATAAGGGCAAACTCACTTGTTATAAATTTAGCATTTTCAAGGGTTTGCAGACTTTTTGGAGATAAGATATAACAGTTATTAAATGCTATAAAAAGTGTCTTATCAGAATTCCAGTTTGTCGGGAAAAAGGTTTTTCAGTAGGGAATTTGAAAAACATCCGGCAGTTTTATCGTGTTTACGTGCACGACCAGATTGGCGAAACAGTGTTTAGCCAATTTGAGAGTCTGCCCGCCACAGAAACAGGCAGTTTTATTTCAGATGGTTTTATTACCTGAAACTCATATCCAGATATGGGAAGCGATTCCCTCCCATATCCAGCGGGAGCGCCAACGCCTGCATCTCTGCCCGTGCTTTTGGGTAAGCCAGGGGGAGGCAGCAGCCCCACCGTGAAAATCATCTTATTTTTCTTTTCGCAGGATCTGATATATGACGCTTTGGGAGCCGTCGGCACGTACCCCTGTAAGAGTGAGGGAATTGCAGGTTCCCAGCGTGTCCAGGGGGATGATTGCGGTAAAGCCGCTCTCCAGATAATCCTCCCTTCCCAATACCCCCGCCACATCTGTCCGGGGCGTCTTTTGGACGTCCACCATGGCGCCGTCTATCTCCAGGAGATATTCGGCAAAGGGCGCGTCGGCTTCCGGGTCCACACACCATCCGAAAAATTTGATATCCTGATCCAATACATGTATATTATCCAGATAGAAAAGCTGCTCCTGGGACACTGCCACATCATAATTCTCAAAAGGACAGATAAAGAAAATATGCTTGTCCATCTGAACGGGGATATACCCGATCCGCGTCAAAAATTCAATGGAGGGCTGGTCCAGATTAGACACCACATAGTTATTCCGAACCAGAACTTTCTCGGGAAATTCGTTGATGGAGTCCTTTCCGAAAGTCTGGATGCCATTGACGGGGATATTCATATCATAAGGACTTACCCGGAACGACCACAGATAGTACATATAATTACTGGGATAGCATACGCCCCGGGAGGCCCAGCTTTGGTCCCGATGTTCCTCCAGAAAGGCAGGGATATCATCATAAGTCTCATAAAACAGCCAGTTCATGGGATAGGCCAGCCGATTGTAATCCGTAAAATAGTAATGGGCGAAGGACAAAAAGGAGACGGCGTAAAGGCTTGCCAGTATTCCCCCAAAGGCACGTTTCTGCCATATTTTTTTCAGGCAGTTACAGACCCGGCAGATGCCTGCGGTGATCAGGTACAGATAAGCCATGAAAATGCCGATCATCCGGGTGGTGTTGGGAGTGGACCATCCTTTCAGGATACATCCCATGACAAATTCCCCCAACAGCCAGAAGAGTACGGGAGTGGCGTAATCCAACTGTTTTTGCCGCCAGGAAAGCCAGGTTTCCCTGGCGGTTTTCACCAGGCCGATGAAAAGGAAGGGCAGAGAAATATAATACAGAGTCCCATACCGGGAAAAAGTATTATAAGTCAGATTGTCAAAGAACAGAGTGTTGGTAAACATCTGCTTCAAATTGCGGAACAGATCTTGAAAGCCCAGTTCTGCGGAACGGTATTTTTCCAGACGGGTGAGGGTAAAGGGGCCCAGGCGCATTTCCGGCAGAGAAAAGGCGTTGATGATCTGTACCATAAGCAAAGGGGCGGCCAGCAGGCCCAGGGGCAGGAGCAGCAGGAGCAATTTGCGAAGGCGTATTTTTCCCAGTCGAATACCGTATCCGAGCCAGAGGAGCAGATAGAGGGGCAGGACAATATACATAAGGGCATAGGTGTAGAGGGAAAGCCCCATAACGATGCCGGCCAACAGGTAATATTGCCATTTTTCCGTCTCAAGGGCTCTGGCGGTGGTATACAGCACTGTGATGGAAGCCGACAGCATCAGATGGCTTTCCAGTCCAAAGCGTTGGGTCATGGTAAAGACGGGCAGGATGGCATACAGGCATAAAAACAGCAGGGGAACCTCCTGTCCCTTCCATTTCCTGCAGGCATAGAGATAGCCAAAGAAGGCGGCGGTCAGGGAGGAGAGAGCAATGCCCATTCGGACCGTCAGCTTGGATGCGCCGAACAGCCGGAAAAACAGGGCGGTAATATAGGTATACAGCGCATTCTGCCCGTCTCCGTAATTGGTAAAATAGACAGGATAACTTTTGATATAGCGGTCAACGCCGTAATTTGCTATGCTGTAAGCGTCATAGGCGGAGCCCACCTCATCCACATACATGCCGTAAGGGATCTCCGTCAGTTTATAGAAATGAAGAAAAAGAATCATGGCAGTCAGAATTCCCAGGCTGACATATCGGAACAGTTTGCGGCGGTTTATATGTTTCAACATTTTTCCCTCTCTTTCAACCGATTATCATCTCCCGCAGTGTTTGGGCGTGGGCGTCATAAAGCCTCAGTTCCTTATAGGTGGAAAGCAGCTGGTTCATACCCTGGACCGGGTCGTCCCCCTCCAGGCCCAGGGCCTTTTTCAGTGTATATTCCAGCCAGCCCAGCATCCCGTCATAGCTGCAGGCAAAAACAGGCGTCCAGTCCACTTCCCTCAAATCCATGTATTGCCGGTACTCCTGTAAGATTGCCTGGCAGAGGCAGGGGTCATAACCGCCGCTTTCTTCCCGTCCCCAGTAATTGAGTACTTCCAGCAGTTCCTGCCAGGGGTTCACATATCCGGCGGCTTCCCAGTCGATGATCAGGGGGTCGGTTCCCTGCCAAAGGATATTCTTGGGGTCCAGGTCCCGGTGGCTGATCACCTGGCGGGACTGCAGCGTTTTCATGGCGTCCACTGCCGCCCGGTCCCAGCGCTGCAGATCCGGCAGCATGGCTTCATAATCAAAGCGCCAGGAAGCCTGTTGCTGCCCGGCCAGGGAGAGATAGCCCTGCCAGTCATAGAGAGGCCGCATCTCCTCCTCTTTCGCCGGCAGTTCTCCAATCTCCTTTGGCTGAAGATCCGCGTGATGGATCAGTCCCAGTATGCGGCCCACCCTGCGGCAATGTGTGACGCCGATATCCGGCGCAAACAGGGAACGGGCCTCCAGCCAGGGGTAAACAAGGGCATACTGGGGAACATCATCCTCTTTAAGGACAAGCACATGCCGCCCCTGGAACTTCAGTGCGGGCACTGCGGGTATGGCGTCCCCGGACTGAGAGGTTCCGAAACCGGTATCCTCTTTCTGACCGTATGCGGCCATGGCTTCGGCGATTCGTTCGGAAGTCGTCATGTTCCGCAGGGCCGCCGGCCTTTTCATGATATCCGGATTAAGCAGCTTTACGGCATAGGCCCCCCGGTCCGTGACCACATGGTACATCCGGTGCAGCAGCCCCCCCTCTGCGGGCAGGGCTTCTTCCTGCATTTTTCCCAGACAATATTTTTCACATAAAGAAGTCAATGTATCCTGCGTCTGCATTTTCAGACCTCCCGGCAAGTTTCTGTAACCCTGCCCAGTATAGCACATCTGCGGCGGGAAAACCAGTGGAATAAGGTTGCACCTGCAGACTCTTCCTTATATAATAGCGTTAAAGCATCGGATAACCGAAAGGGTATTTTTGCCGGACTGCAACTGCGGGTTGACAAAAAAACGGGAAAATGTACTGCGCGCTTGGTGGTTGTCAACCGGGGATTTTGCTAGAATACAGGAGACAAAACGGCATACCGCCGAATCTAAATTTAAAGAGAAAGCAGGAGGTTCAGAATGATTCTGGCAGAGAAAATTACGTATTTAAGAAAGCAGAAAGAATGGTCTCAGGAAGAATTGGCGGATCAGATGGAAATATCCAGGCAGTCCGTATCTAAATGGGAATCGGGGGCGTCCATACCGGAACTGGATAAAATCATCAGAATGAGTATGATATTTGGCGTCAGCACCGATTTTTTGTTAAAGGATGAGTATGACATAGACGTCATTTCTAAAAACGGGCAGGAAGGAGAACTTAAAGAGGCGGAACTGCCGGAAATTTCTGCGGAAGGGGACAGAGATCTCCGGAAAGCACGTTCCCTCTCTCTGGAAGAAGCCAATACCTATTTGGAGACTGTGCGGAAAACCAGTTATCCCATCGCCACAGGGGTGCTGATCAGCATTCTCTCCCCCATCAGCCTGTTGCTTATGGGCGGCTGGTCGGAATACGGACCGGTGGCTGTCACAGAGAACATGGCGACGGGACTTGGAGTGGTTATCCTGCTGCTGATGGTGGCAGGGGCCGTGGTATTGTTCCTCATATATGGTATGAAGCTGGAGCGCTATGAGTATCTGGAAGAAGAGGAAATCCAACTGCAATACGGCGTTGGGGGCATCGTGGAGAAGCAGAAGGAGGCCTATACCCGCCGCTATCAAATAAAAATGGTGCTGGGCGTGGTCCTGTGCATTCTCAGTGTACTGCCCCTTATGTTCGCCGCAGGACTGGACGCCCCGGAGATCTGTCTGATATACTGCACATGTGTACTTCTGGCCATTGTGTCCCTGGGGGTTTTCCTGGTGGTGCAGGCGGGCTGTATCTGGGAAAGTTTTCAGAAACTGCTGCAGGAGGGGGAATATTCCGCGGAAAAAAAGAAAGAACGTCGAAAATATAGCCCTTTGGCCGGCGCGTACTGGTGCCTGGTGGTAGCCGTCTATCTGTGCGTCAGTTTTTATTATAACAGTTGGGGAGATACCTGGCTCATCTGGCCGGTGGCTGCATTACTTTTTGTGGCACTGCTGGGTATATACCGGGCAGTGATCCAGAGCCGCGGCAGGAAGTAAACCCATGGAACGGCACCGAGGGCGAAAGCCCCCTGCATAAAGCGGTCGTGACCTGTTTTTCTTCGTATTCATACCTCCAAATGACATATCTTTTCCAAATAAAAAGGATGATGAAATTGGCTCGTTGCTTTTTTTATCTTTTTATAATATAATCAAAAATATATCACGACTTGCGAGGTAATAAACGAAATGAAAAACAGAAATTTACGAGTACTTGTGACCATTTTTGTTTTGATGTTCATATTGTGCGGAGGCATATATATGGTGTTGATGAGCCGTATGATGAGAGCCAGCAGGGATACGGCCATGGAGATCAGCGACTTTTATATGGAGCGGATGAATTTACAGATCATCAGCCATTTTGATACCACCGTAGACATTAAGCTGGCTCAGGTGGAAAGTATCATAAAGACCATGCCGCCGGAGGGAGAACTGCAGGGAACGGAACTGCGGGAGGCCATGGCTGTCAGCGGCGCTGCCAGAGACTTTATCTTTCTGGCGCTGTTGGCCGAGGACGGGAGTTTGGAATTGATCCTGGGTGAGGAAGTGGTGATGGCGGATGAGGAGCCTTTTCTCGCTTCCCTGAAGGACGGAAACAATAAGATTGCCGCGGCGAGAATGAAAGGTCTTGCCGAGGAAATTGTGGTGTTGGGGGTTCCCTGCGCCTATGACATGGAGAATGGGGAGAAAAGCATTGCAATGGTGGCGGGCATTAATGTGGATTATGTCAATACCACCCTTTTTATGGACAGCCAGAGCCAGGAAACTTACTCCCATATTATAAGGAGAAACGGCGACTTTGTGATAAGGAGCGGGTCTGCCGTGCGGGACAATTATTATGAACGCCTGAGAAGTGTTGTTTTAGATACGGATGAGTGCGGAGCGGAAGTCTATGTTAAGATGATCCAGGACACCATAGACAATAAGTCCTTCACCAATTTTTCCGCATCCACCACCGAGGGGACTAAATATGTATATGTGGTGCCCCTCCCCTACTCCGAATGGTATCTGGTTACAGCCATGTCCTATGAGGCGCTGAGTGGTATTATACAGAAAATGGACAGGGAGAGTTTGAAGGAATTCCTGGCAGCCATTGGTTTGATGTATGTGATTTTTGTTGTAGCGTTTATTCTTTTTTACAGAATTATGAGGACACAGTATCTTGCCATTAGAGAGGCCAGAAACGAGGCGATCCGGGCCAATAAGGCCAAGAGTGAGTTCCTGTCCAACATGAGCCATGACATCAGGACGCCCATGAATGCCATTGTGGGTATGACGGCGATCGCCACGGCCAACCTGGAGGACCGCCAGGCATTGTCCAACTGCCTGAAAAAGATAACACTGTCCAGCCGCCATCTGCTGGGACTGATTAATGATATTCTGGATATGTCCAAGATCGAAAGCGGCAAGATGACGCTTAATCTGGATATGATATCCCTGCGGGAAACCATGGACAGTATCGTGACCATTATCCAGCCCCAGATAAAATCCAAGAACCAGGTGTTTGACGTATTTATCTCCAATATTCTGGCGGAGGATGTATACTGTGACGGGGTGAGGCTGAACCAGGTACTGATTAATTTCCTGTCTAATGCCTACAAGTTTACGCCCGAGGGAGGGGAAATCCATGTCTATCTCAATCAGGAGGAGTCGCCGAAAGGGGACAATTTTGTGCGGGTGCACTTCCGGGTAAAGGACAGCGGCATGGGTATGACGCCGGAGTTCCAAAAGAAGATTTTTGAATCCTTCTCCCGGGAGGACAGCACCCGGGTACATAAGACGGAGGGTACAGGGCTGGGCATGGCCATCAGCAAGTATATTGTGGACGCCATGGACGGAACCATAGAGGTGCAGAGCGAAGCAGGCAAAGGGACGGAGTTCCATGTCATCCTGGACCTGGAGCGGGCTGACGTGAAAGAGTCCGAGATGATCCTTCCCAGCTGGAATATGCTGCTGGTGGACGATGATGAGCAGTTATGCAGGGAAACGGCGGATAAACTGGCGGAGCTGACGATTCACTGTGACTGGGTTATGGATGGCCGGTCCGCCATCGAGATGGTGGAGGCTCACCACAGGCAGCGTGATCCCTATCAGATTGTCCTGCTGGATTGGCGCATGGAGGGGATGAACGGGATAGAGACCGCCAGGGAACTGCGGGATAAGTTTGGAGAGGAGATGCCCATTCTTCTGATCTCGGCATACGATTGGAGCGATATTGAGGAGGAGGCCCGGGAGGCAGGTATCTGCGGATTCATCTCAAAGCCTCTGTTCAAGTCCACCCTCTATCACGGGCTGCTGCAATATATGGATCCCGGCGAGAATGAGGAGGAGAACCAGAAGGCTCCCGCCAGGGATTTCAGCGGGGTCAGAGTCCTATTGGCGGAAGATAACGATATCAACTACGAGATTGCGAACGAATTACTGTCCAATATTGGCATGGAGATTGAGTGGGCGCAGAACGGGCAGATTTGTGTGGACATGTTCCAGAAATCTCCTGAAGGGTATTATGATGCCGTCCTGATGGATATCCGTATGCCGGTTATGACAGGCTACGAGGCAGCCCGCCAGATTCGGCAGCTGGAGCGAGGGGACGCTGAGCTGCCCATCATCGCCATGACGGCGGACGCTTTTTCGGAAGATGTGAAAAAGTGCAAGGAGTGCGGTATGAACGATCACACCTCCAAGCCCATCGACATGGATGTGCTGACGCGGCTGCTGGCCAAATATCTGCACAGGTCGTAAAAAGGCGCACTGATGAAGGACTGGACGCGGAAGCGGCCAGGCATTCATCACTATGGTGTGTGGCAGGAGGGAACATACGGAACTAAAAAACAGTATGTTCCCGTAGGGCGCACTGATGAAGGACTGGACGCCAAAGCGGCCAGGCATTCATCACTATGGTGTGTGGCAGAAGGGAACATACGGAACTAAAAAACAGTATGTTCCCGTAAGGCGCACTGATGAAGGACTGGACGCCAAAGCGGCCAGGCATTCATCACTATGGTG
>OFGR01000325.1_pt1 | contig 50109 bp, 40 predicted proteins | sample 1521811 | NCBI WGS metagenome assembly OFGR01 (sample SAMEA3504098, study PRJEB24116) | mouse gut metagenome | biome: mouse gut; feature: mouse-associated habitat; material: faeces | place: Denmark | collected 2011 | reverse complement strand
TGAAAGGTTCATTTTATGTCGTAGCCGTGGGCCGAGCTGAAAGCGAGACCCACGGAAAAAGCATCCACATGCAATTTTCTGAAAGAAAACTTTCCATCTCAGTATCTATTATAGCCCTTCAGGGCGAATTTTAAGTAACCCGCCACAAAGCGTCAGCGGCGTGGCGGGCAAAGATACGGACGAAAGATAGAGTCCGTCAGGACGGCTTACTCCACCTGACAGACAGAATCCGTCCTACGGACTCACCAGGTAGGTGGCGTCCGCATCCCCGCACGCCGCTACGCTCTGTACGGGGTTATATCAAAATCGTCCGTTCCGGACTCCAATTGCCCGTATATACTTGTACGGACATCGCGATGTATCAGATTCCAAACAAAAAGGTTGCGCCAATGACGGCGCAACCATATACGTTCCTTGAAATTAAGGTTTATTCTTCGGCGCGGAGAATTTCGCGTGACTTGTCGATGGCCAATGCCACGGCATCAAGCAGACGGAGCGCCGTGTCGGTGCGCACGCGGTTGAGGCGCATCTCCACGAGTTCTTTTATCACTTCTTCTATCTCCTTGATGGAGTATTCGGTGAGGTTCACTTCTTCGCGTTCAAGCACGCGGGTCAGAAGACTTTTCTTCTCTTTCTTTTCTTTTTTGGATGACATGGTGTGTTTATGATATCTTAATTGTGTTATACATCATAAACAAATCCACGTTATGAAAAGTTTGCTTACGCTCAGCAGTCAGGCTCCAGTCCGGCGGCGATAAGTGCCTCGCGGCGTTCCACGCATGTGCCGCAGCGGCCACAGTGCTGCCGGCCACCCTTGTAGCATGAATATGTCAGCGAGTAGTCCACACCGATGCGTGCCCCGCGGCATGCTATGTCGGCCTTGGTGAGTCCGGTGTAGGGAGCACGGAGCTCGATATGCTCGTAAGTGCCTTCGGAAATGGCGGCGTTCATTGCGTTGATGAATCCCGCGCGGCAGTCGGGGTAGATGGCGTGGTCCCCTCCGTGGTTGGCTATCATCACAGCCCTGAGTCCGCGGCTTTCAGCAAGCCCGGCAGCTACTGAGAGCATTATACCGTTGCGGAACGGCACCACTGTGGAGCGCATGTTCGCGTCCTCGTAGTGCCCCTCGGGTATGGCATCGGCGCCGCTCAGGAGCGAGCTTTCAAAGTGCCGTCCCATGAACGAGAGGTCAATCTCCACTAATTCTATGCCCAGCTTGCGGCAGTTGAGGCGCGCGCATTCAGCTTCGCGGGCATTATGGTTGGCTCCGTAGTTGAAGTTGACGGCCAGTGCAATAGAATCGGCATATTCATAAAGCATGGTTGTGGAGTCCATGCCGCCTGACAGTACTAACAGCGCGTCCTTCATGGCTGTGAGGGGAATGAGGCGAGCAGACGTGCACGCACCATATCCTGATGGTCGGCGTCGCCGTAGTTGGCAAATGGATATATCGAAATGCCTCCGCGCGGAGTGAAGATGCCGCGTACCTCTATGTAGCGCGGGTCCATGAGCCGGATCAGGTCCTTCATGATGATGTTCACGCAGTCCTCGTGGAAGTCGCCGTGATTGCGGAAGCTGAACAGATAGAGCTTCAGGCTCTTGCTCTCCACCATGCGGAGGCGCGGGATGTAGTTGATTATTATGGTGGCGAAGTCGGGCTGACCGGTTTTGGGGCACAATGAAGTGAATTCCGGACAGTTGAAAGTCACCAGATATTCGTTTTCAGGATGTTTGTTCTCAAACGCCTCCAGGAGCGTGGGGTCGTAATCGGTAGGGTATTTCACGCGGGTGTCGCCGAGCAGGGTCACGCCGCCAAGTTCTTGTTCTGTGCGCATAACGTGCGCAAAGTTACAAATTTTATTCCGCACTCATCATGCTGAAGAGCGCCATGATTCGCTCGGCATACTTTTCGTTTGCGGCCCAGCGGTTGCTGAGGCCCTCCCACGTGGGTGCCACTCCGCGGGCCACGAGCTTGAAGCGCGGGTCGATAATCTTCTCACCTTCAGGAAGCTCTGAGGAGCAGGCGTAGGCGTAAAGGTGCTGTATCTGGGCTGTCACACCGAGTTCCACCGTGTCAAACGCATGTCCGGTCATTCCACCGCGGGTCACGCCGAGCCCGCAGTAATTGTGCTGTTCGGGGCGCACGGCGGTGCCGTCGGCAAATTTGAACCACCCGGTTTCGAGTATTCCCTGGCAGAGGGCTATGTCGCCGCGTATGCCGTAGCGGATACCTATATTATAGTATGCCTCGGCGATGTCGCGTGTGAACTGGTCGTTGCGTGAGCGCACAAATTCATACATGCGGTCGACGCTTACCTGCGGTTCACCGAATATCGACACTCCTTTCATGTCCGTCGTCTGTCGCTGCACCGAGGCAGTGCGGATTTTCGTTTTTTTCTCTTTTACAGGTTCGGGTATGACTATTTTCTCCTCCTGCGGCTGCAGTTTCACAGTAGGGGGCATCATCTTCTTCAACCAGCTGATTGTATCAGGCTTGCTTATCGAGTCGGAATATACGATAGTCGTTGTACGCACAATCTGCCGGCGGGCAATTCTTGTCCGGGCGTCGGCAGTAGCGCATAGGAAGCATATGGCTGAGAAGGCAGCAATCAGTTTCAGATAACGATACATAATAGAGATAGGAGAAGTCAAAAGCAAAATTATACATTATTTTTATAAAAAAGGCTCGGGCCAATGTAAAAGTTCGCCGGCAGTGTTAAAAAATGACGTTAAAAAATTGAGAAAGTAGGACGAAAATCACTTTAAATGTTGTAATCATGGTTAATTTCAATTAATTTTGCGGGAAGTAACCGATTTGTGTCGAAACAATTCATAACAAATATCTAACTAAAAATTCCTAACATCTATGTGGTTAACTAACTCATCGATAGGACGCAAACTGGTGATGGCCATTACCGGTGTATGTCTTGTCCTTTTTGTCACATTCCACTGTGTGATGAATGCCGTGGCCCTTATCTGGCCCGACGCCTACAACGCAGTGTGTGGTTTCCTCGGAGCTAACTGGTATGCGCTCGTAGCTTCTATGGGCCTTGCCGCGCTCTTCATCATCCACATCATCTACGCTCTGTGGCTCACAGTGCAGAACCGTAAGGCACGTGGTAATGACCGCTACAACGTGGTGCGCAAGCCCGCCGACGTGGAATGGTCAAGCCAGAACATGCTTGTGCTCGGTATCGTGGTACTCGCATTCCTCGTGCTTCACCTCATCCAGTTCTGGGCACGCATGCAGTGGTGCGAAATCATTGCCGCCACTCCCGGCGACTGGTACACCGTTGACGGCGCACCCATTCCTCCCCACTCAGGCACACTGTTCATCCAGATCGCTTTCCAGAACTGGTGGACTCCCGTGGTTTACATCATCGGTTTCGTAGCTCTCTGGTTCCACATGAACCACGGCTTCTGGTCAATGCTCCAGAGCATCGGCTGGAACGGCCAGCACTGGCTCAAGCGTCTGCGCAAGATCGCCCTCTGGTGGAGCTCTATCGTGATTGGCCTCTTCGTAGCCCAGGCTATCGTATTCACCGTGCAGGCCAACAAGAACGCCTATGTCAACAATGAGAAGCTCGAAGAGCAGTATGTAGAGGCATGGCAGCATGGCGCAATGGAAAGCCGTCCGTCAGAAGCCGACGTTGCCGCTCTGTCACAGCAAATGCAGCTGTTCGTTGAGAAATACTGCCCCGAACTGATGCGCAAGCAGCGCGAGGCTCAGGAACGTCAGCAGCAGCAGATGATGCAGTACCAGCAGATGATGCAGGCCCAGCAGGGCGAAGAACCCGCTGAAGCACCCGTGGAAGCTGAACCCAATGTAGAACCGTAATAGAATCCCAACTCAATCATGGAACATAATAACAAAGCCCTCGAGGGTATGATTGACTCTACCCCGATTATGAAGGATTATGCCGACATGGAGTCGGGCAAGCTTCCTGAATATACCATCGATTCAAAGATCCCTGAAGGCCCTCTGGCTGACAAGTGGACCAACTATAAGGCTCACCAGAAGCTGGTGAACCCCGCCAACAAGCGTAACCTCGACATCATCGTCGTAGGTACAGGTCTGGCCGGCGCCTCTGCAGCATCAACACTTGCCGAACTCGGCTTCAACGTGTGGAACTTCTGCATCCAGGACAGCCCCCGTCGCGCTCACTCGATCGCCGCACAGGGTGGTATCAACGCCGCCAAGGACTATCAGAACGACGGTGACTCTATCTACCGCCTGTTCTATGACACTGTAAAGGGTGGTGACTTCCGCTCACGTGAAGCCAACGTTTACCGTCTGGCCGAAGTGTCAAACAACATCATTGACCAGTGCGTGCAGCAGGGTGTTCCCTTCGCACGTGAGTACGGCGGCCTGCTCGCCAACCGTTCATTCGGCGGCGCCCAGGTGTCACGTACATTCTACGCCAAGGGTCAGACAGGCCAGCAGCTCCTGCTCGGTGCCTACGCTTCACTGAACCGTCAGATTGAAAAGGGCCAGGTGCGCTCGTTCAACCGTCGTGAGATGCTTGACCTCGTAATCATCGACGGTCGCGCACGCGGTATCATTGTCCGCAACCTCGTTACCGGCGAAATCGAACGCTACGCAGCTCACGCTGTAGTGCTTGCCACCGGTGGTTACGGCCGTACATTCTTCCTCTCCACCAACGCTATGGGCTGCAACGGCTCAGCCGCTATCCAGGCCTTCAAGAAGGGCGCATATCTGTCAAACCTCGCGTTCACACAGATTCACCCCACATGTATCCCCGTTCACGGTGAGGACCAGAGCAAGCTCACCCTTATGAGCGAATCGCTCCGTAACGACGGACGTATCTGGGTGCCCAAGAAGAAAGAGGATGCCGAGGCTATCCGCGCCGGCAAGAAGCGTCCTACCGATATCCCCGACGAGGACCGCGACTTCTACCTCGAACGCCGCTATCCCGCCTTCGGTAACCTCTGCCCCCGTGACATCGCCAGCCGTGCCGCCAAGGAACGTTGCGACGCCGGCTACGGTGTAGGTACCGGCAATGCCGTATATCTTGACTTCAAGTATGCTATCGAACGCCTCGGTGAGGATGCCGTACGTGACCGCTACGGTAACCTCTTCGACATGTACCAGATGATATCTGATGACAACCCCTATGAAACTCCCATGATGATCTTCCCCGCATCGCACTACACCATGGGCGGTATATGGGTTGACTACGAACTCCAGACTTCAATCAAGGGCCTTTTCGCTATCGGTGAATGTAACTTCTCTGACCACGGTGCAAACCGCCTCGGTGCATCAGCTCTCATGCAGGGTCTGGCCGACGGTTACTTCGTGCTTCCCTACACCATGCAGAACTATCTGAGCGACCAGATCAAGGTGCCTCACTTCACTACTGACGCTCCTGAATTTGACGCTGCTGAAAAGGCCGTGCGTGACCGCATTGAGAAGCTTATGAGCATCAAGGGTACAAAGAGCCCGGATGAAATCCACAAGCGTCTCGGTCATGTGATGTGGAATCTCGTAGGTATGGGACGTACACTCCAGAGCCTCGTGAAGGCTGTTGACGAAATCGAGGAAGTACGCAAGGAATTCTACTCTGACCTGCGTGTGGTAGGTGCTGCCGACGACCTCAACACCGAGCTTGAAAAGGCTCTGCGTCTTGAGGACTTCCTGGTTATCGCCAAGATGATGGCTATCGACGCCCTGCACCGCAACGAATCATGCGGCGCACACTTCCGCGAAGAGTATCAGACAGCCGACGGCGAAGCTGCCCGCGACGACGAGCACTACATGTACGTAAGCTGCTGGAAGTACACCGGCGACAATGAAAAGCCCATCCTGATCCGCGAACCCCTCAACTACGAGGCTATCAAGGTTCAGACACGTAACTACAAGTCCTAATAACTCACCACGTGAAAATCAGAAACTAAAATGGAAACTACAATAAGCGTAAACCTGAAAATTTGGCGTCAACGTGGTCCGAAAGAAAAAGGACAGTTCGTCAACTATCACCTCGACAATGTGTCAACGGGCAGCAGCTTCCTTGAAATGCTGGATATGCTTAATCAGCAGCTCGTGGAACAGAACGAGGAACCCGTAGTGTTCGACAGCGACTGCCGCGAAGGTATCTGCGGTATGTGCTCGCTCTATATCAACGGTCATCCCCACGGACCCGTGCAGGGCATCACCACATGTCAGCTCCACATGCGTAAGTTCAATGACGGTGACACCATCACCATCGAACCCTGGCGCTCGGCTGCATTCCCTGTGATCCGCGACCTTATGGTAAACCGCAACGCCTTCGACCAGATTCAGCAGGCCGGCGGTTATGTATCGTTCAACTGCGGCGGTGCTCCTGATGCCAACGCTACTCCTATCTCAAAGGAAGTGGCCGACGTGGCTATGGACTCAGCTACATGTATCGGCTGCGGTGCTTGTGTAGCAGCTTGTAAGAACGGTTCAGCCATGCTCTTCGTGTCAGCCAAGGTAAGCCAGTTTGCACTTCTGCCCCAGGGCCAGGTGGAACGCGCCCGTCGCGCCCGCGCCATGGTTCGCAAGATGGACGAACTCGGCTTCGGCAACTGCACCAATACCGGTGCCTGCGCAGCTGAATGCCCGAAGAACATCTCACTGAGCAATATCGCACGTCTTAACCGCGAATTCATCAAGGCTAAGTGCTCTGAATAAGAGCCGCGCCTCTGATAATACAGCTAAGAGCGCCGACCCTGCGAGGGGCCGGCGCTCTCCTTTTGTATCATGCCTGTACAATTGCACAGATTACTATGTAACAGTGTCGAATTTTAATGATAGAACCTGACGAAAAATTTTGTTTTTACGTTTGCTTAACGTATATTTGCAGCAATCTTATCACACGACCTTAAAAGTTTATTTTTAGCTATGAAAATCAAGTTGTTTATGGCAGGGGTGATGACCCTCGCCATTCTGACGGGATGCAACGCAAATATTGACGAACCGACACCTGTCACGGAGTCTGAACCGAAGGAAACATCTGTTGGAAGTGACATTGCCACAGCTGATGAAGCCTCAACCGTGGCTGATAAATTCATGGGGCGGCTATCTCCCGGGCGTAGCAGAGCTGCTTATTCGGACGCGACCACTATGCAGATAAGCGACAGTTGCGGAAATCCATTGATGTATGTGATCAACTACGGGAATAATAACGGATTTGTAATAGTATCCGCTTCAAAGGATTACGAGCCTGTGCTCGCGTACAGCGACAAGGGGCATTTCGACATTGACATAGCCCGTAAGACTGGAGCCTCAATATGGTTGAATGCCGCCGAAACCACCATTGCATCGGTTGATACCATTTCACCTGACATGAAGATGTTTGCCAGAATAGAATGGGAGAAATATCTTCCTCAGACAAAGCCGGCAACAGTAGCTTCACAATCCTCACGTGCCAACTATAACGGCTATGATATTGATGCGATAAAGCAGGCTGCATTCGATGAATGGTACCACAACGGATGGTATGTTTACACAGACACATGGATACCGGGAGTACCGACACATTCGCCTACTGCTTATCCCAGTGAGATAAACTGGCAACTTGATGAGATCCGCAGCGATAACTCTTCTTTCTTTATGACAGGACGCCCGTTGATAGAGGATACCTACGTGGTTGGATGGGATGAGACCGAATCCAAAAGAGTGGATCCTTTAATGAAAACCCAATGGGGTCAACAAGCTCCATTCAACTATTATCTCCAATCGATATATCCGAACTCAACATATTTAGGATGTACGACTGTCGCTGTAGGACAGATTCTACGATTCCGTGAGGATTTGCCCGGATATGATTATTATATTATGCCCGATACTCGAACTAGTTTTGGAGACATGAATTATGCTGGGAAATTTCTGTATGATATAGGGCGAGCTCTAAAAATTGATTACTCAAATGCCAAATCCGGAGCGTCATTGAAAACTGTTAAAAACGCTCTAAAAAAATGGGGGTACTCGTTTGAAGAAAAAGAATTCTATCAGGAAACTTTAGCGATGGCTGTCATCTACTCTAAATCACCGGTGTACATCCGTGCATCTGGCAGGAATGATAAGACAGGAGAAAAAAATATCGGTCACGCATGGGTATGTGACGGAGCTACCTACAACCGAACTACATACTACTTTTATGTAATGGTTCCTAATCCAACGCCCGAGGATGCCGGTACCGGGCCATATAAACCTTGGTCATGGCCTGCTGCCAGAAAAGAGCACTCCTATTATAGCTACCACTTCAACTGGGGTTACTATGGCGAAGGTGACGGATTTTATTCAGGATCAGTTTTCAACATAAAAGATTGCATTTATTATAAGGATATCACTATACTGTCAAATATTAAAAAGAATTAGAACGATGAAAAAAATGTTTTACTTATGCATGGGGTTGGCCATGACAGCCGCCATGACCGCTTGCGACAGCAATGATGAACCGGAACCTGTATTCCCGGCGCCTCCTGTCATAGAAAAATCCATAGAGCAGGGACTCAATGATGCTTCAATCCGTATATCAAACGCTGCGGCATCCGTATGGAATGATAACACGGACGAAAACAATATCATTTCTCCGCTATCGATGTCGATGCTTTTGGGAATGACAGCCAATGCATGTACCGATGATGCCTGTTCGGAGATAATGGAGCTATTCGGGCTTCATGCTGCTGACCTGCCGCTGTTGAACCGCAACATGGCCGACATTCTTACCACAAGCCACGATATGCCTGAGTCGGCGCTGCTGTTTTCCAATTCCATGTGGCTGTCAGATAAATATAAATTCTCAACCAACCTGAACGAAACCGTAGAGAAATACTATAATGCTACAGCTCAACACGCGGATCTCAACAGTCAGAGCGGCGCGGATATTATAAGCGAATGGGTAAATCAGGATATAAAGAACAAGATGGAATATAGCTATTCTGTATCCCCGATGCAGGACGTAAACTTTATGGAGCTTAGCATGCTTTACTTCAAAGCCGACTGGATGGAAAAATTTGACAAGAAAAACACAACCAAGAAGCAATTCAAAAACTATGACAGTTCGAAGTCGATGGTTGACATGATGAAATCATCGCAGGAGGTGGCATATGCCGAAACAGAGAGAGGCGACCGTTTTGCAAAACTATATTACAAAAACCGTAATATAACAATGTCAGTATATCTGCCGGCTGATCCTGCAGATATTGATGCTCTTTCGGATTTTTCAGCCATATATGCTTACACGTTTCCGGAACTTAATGGAAGTTATTTTCAAAACATAGGAAAGTATTTTCAAACAAGTGGAGATATCAGCATCACCATGCCGCTATTTGAACTTAAAAGAGATATCAATTTGAAGAAGGTTGCAGAAGCTGTAGGCATCAATTCAATATTTGAGACAGGCGAATCTTTTGCTCCCGGTATAATACCTAATGACAGCGAGACTCCACTTGCTTATCTGACTGATATGGATCAGGTCATAGACCTCACGGTCAATGAGGACGGTGCCGAAATCAAAGTCGTGTCCTCAGGCAAAGATAAAGGAGATATGGCCCCCGGCCCTGTTGCCGGTCCGCTGGTGCTTGACCGTCCTTTTCAGTTCATGGTTTCGGCTTACGGTACTGTAATAGCTGTCGGACGCATCATGAAGCTGTAGTTAAAATGAAATTATAAAAGAGCGTAGAGGCCATACCTTAACGGTATGGCCTCTATTTTTAGGTATCTTATCAATGTAGTGCCGGATAACTGTCGGTGAAAATGGCCGGCGATTATTTGCGGAGGGGGGATTTGACGAGGAGCAGGATGTCGCCGGGGAATAGGGGGGTGTCACCTTTGGGCACTATGTAGCGTCCCTTGCGCTTGGCCATGACGGCGAGTGTGCCTTTGGGGAGCTGTATCTCCTTCAGGGTGTCGCCTGAGGTGAGGGCCTCGCGGGTCAGTTCATATTCCACCATCGTGGCGCTGACCTCTTCAGGGAGGTTGACTTCGGCGAATGCCGGTTCGCGAACCGGCTCGTCAAGATTGAGCCAGCGGGCCATGCGGTTGACGGTCATACCCTGGATGATGAGCGACAGGATGGTGACGAAGAACACTATGTTGAACATGAAGCGGTCATGCACAATGTCGGGCGATGAAATGGCATATGTGGCGAATATGATGGGCACGGCGCCACGCAGTCCTACCCATGCGATATAGGTGCGTCCGCGGAGTGTGAGCGAGCGGAAGGGGAGCAGGGTGGTGAATACGGCGAGCGGGCGCCCTATGACGATGATGAACAGGGCTATGGCTATTCCCGGGAGTGCTACGTGGAGTAGTTCATGGGGATTGACGAGCAGTCCGAGCGACAGGAACATCAGGATCTGTACAAGCCATGTGAAGCCGCCGAAGAAGGTGGCTATGGTGCGCCTCACGGTAAGCGGGCGGTTGCCTATGACGAGCCCGGCAATATATACGGCCAGATAGCTGTTGCCTCCGGCCATTTCGGTAAGCGTGAAGGTGAAGAACACGCATGATATCATGGTGATGGGGTAGAAGAACTCGTTGTCGGCCTTCAGCCGGTTGATGATCCATGCTGATGCATAGCCGAAGGCGAGTCCGCACAGTGTACCGCTCAGGAGCTGGACGAGCAGCAGCATGGCTGATGACAGGAGCATATCGCCGGTCGATTCGTGGTGGCCCGAGCCTTCGATGATTCCGAGCAGGATTATCACCAGCAGATATGCCATAGGGTCGTTGGAGCCGCTCTCAAGCTCGAGAATGGGGCGCAGGCGCTGTTTGAGTCCGGTCTTGGCTGAATCAAATATGGAGAATACCGAGGCTGAGTCCGTTGACGACATGATGGCGGCAAGCAGCATGGCTTCCGTCAGCGTAAGCGCGTGGTCAGGGACAAGGGAGAGTATAAGGTAGTAGATGAATATGCCGGTAACGGCGGTGGTGATAAGTACGCCTGCCGTGGCGAGCGACAATCCTTGGGCCAATATGGGGCGTACGTCCTTGAACTTGGTGTCGAATCCGCCTGTAAACAGGATGATGCTAAGCGATATCATGCCTATGAAACGAGCCGTTTCGGCAGAATCGAACTGTATGCCGAAGCCGTCAATGCCGGCTAACATCCCTACACCGAGAAACAGCAGAAGTGACGGAACTCCAAACCGGCTCCCTGTCTTGCCGGCAAGTACGCTCCCCATCAGCAGTATGGCTGTAAGCAGCATTATATTGTTGGTGGTTATGCCCATGATATGTTTTGTTTGGGTATATTAAGAGTGTATGGCCGGATGGAGCCGGCGGCACGGGGCCTATTCCGGGATGCGGAACAGGGTGAAGTTGACGCTGCCGTATGTGCGGTGCTCGAGGAAATGGGGGAGCGACGAGAAGTCGTGATTGCGGGAGTGCTCTATGATGAAGAGCGCTCCGGGTCGAAGCATGGAGGAGTCAAGCACAAGCCGAGGTATCTCAGCGAAGCGGGGATGGTCATAAGGGGGGTCGGCGAATATGAAGTCGAATGTCGAGCCGGTGGAGGCTATAAAGCGGAACACATCGCCGCGCACCAGTCGCAGATTCTCCTCGTGGAGCATCGCAGCCACTTTGTCGATGAAGCGGAACTGTGTGGATGCTTTCTCAACGGCGGTGACTGACGCGGCTCCGCGCGAAAGGAGCTCGAAGGTGACGGCTCCGGTGCCGGCAAAGAGATCGAGCGCATCAATCCCTTCGATGTCGATAAGATTCTCTATGACGTTGAATATGTTCTCACGTGCAAAGTCGGTGGTGGGGCGGGCAGTAATATTGCCGGGCACGTCAAACCGGCGCCGTCCGTATTTTCCTCGTATGATTCTCATGTCAGGGAGTTGAATAGTAATTGCGGGGGCATCTGCAGCGCGGCTTGCGAGGCCCGGAACCTGAGCGGCGGGAGGGTCATGTCGTTGAACACGATTCCGTCGGGCTGAAGGAGTTCGGCCACACGTCCGGCGGTGGCGAAGTCGCCGCAGCAGAGTACGGGTGTGTCAGCCGGGATGCCGAATTCATGGAATGTGGCGGCAATGAAGAATGCCGAGTCGCTGTCGTTGCCGGTCAATATTGTATTGGCGGTAAGCAGCCGCCCCTGTTCCAGAGCCACAATGTCGATGCGCCCGCTGCGGAACCCTACCATTATGGCATGGCCTGTAGCCGCATCGGGATTCATGGATGCGAAGTGACGGCACAGGACAGCTATTGAGTTGTCAAACCGTATGTTGAAGAAAGTGCGTGTCAGGAACGCCCTTGTATCGGCTTCAAGTGAGCTGAGGGCTACGGCGGTGTCAGTGCCGGTGGGTGAGGCATTGACCACCATCGCATCGGCATCGGTGCCTGTGGCGTGCTGCAGGAGCAGCTCGTAATCGGCCGGCGACACTTCGGCGGGCACAATAAGGGAGGCATCGGTGTCAATGATGCATTCCACACGCTTGAAATCGGACAGCAACAGAGGGTTGCCGTAGATGATATCCTCAAGCGATCTGAGCACCGGGCGGCCGGGGTCGAACATCAGTGACCGGTATATGACATCCTCCGATTCCACAGGCGGGATGATGGCAACCTCGATGCTGTCATCGCGCAGCAGCATGGTGAGCCTCCACAATTCAGGCTGCTGAATCATGGACGCTTCGAGAGCGGAGGCACTCATGGCGCTCAATCGTAGAGGTGAAACATCCGCTCCATGGGCTGCCACTTCTCTGCGGGTGAGAGTCCGGCTTCCGACTGCTGGAACACAGCCATATAGTCCTCCCATTCCTGCTGGCGGGGGAGAGTGCCGAGGCGTGCCATGGCTTCATCCCAGTCAAAGTCAGGAGCTGTCTCGACAATCATGAACAGGGTGGTGTCACGGATGTATATCTCCATTTCCAGAATGCCCACTTCCTTTATGCCTTTGATCACCTCGGGCCAGATGGCACCTTCGGAGTGGCGGCGGCGGTATTCTTCGATGAGTTTGGAGTCGGGCCGCAATGTGAGGGTGCGGCAGTAGCGCTTCACGGGCTGTCCGTGGAATTTGGCGGGATATGATTTAATGCTTTCCATGAAGGCGAAAGTACTAAAAAATCCCAACAATGACAAGCAAGAGAAAATATTCATTATCTTTGCACTCTGACATGGCTAAATTTCAGTTAAATATCCTTGGCTGCGGCTCGGCGACCCCTACGGTTCGCCACAACCCGACGTGTCAGGTTGTGGATTTCCGTGACAACCTGCTGATGATCGACTGCGGCGAGGGGGCGCAGAAAAGCATGCGCCGCATGGGGCTGAAGTTTGCCCGGCTCAACCATATTTTCATATCGCACATGCATGGCGACCATTGTTTCGGGCTCCCGGGCCTGATTGGGACAATGTCGCTGCATCAGCGCACAGGCACGCTCACTATCCACATGCCGCAGGCGGGGATAGATGTGATGCGTCCGTTTGTAGAGGCTTTTGCCGCTCCGGCCACCTTTGATATAGTGTGGAATCCCATACCGCCTGAAGGGGGAGTGCTTGTGTCGACGCATGCACTTACCGTCGAGGCGTTTCCGCTGTATCACAGGGTGCCGTGCACAGGTTTCATAATACGTGAGAATCCGAAACCGCGTCATCTGCGTGGGGATATGGTGAAATTTTACAATATTCCGGTAAGTGCCCTCGCGTCGATAAAAGAGGGGGCTGACTGGACCGCACCTGACGGGACTGTGGTGAAGAATGAACGTCTTACCACGGATGCTGACCCGAGCGTGAGCTATGCCTATGCTTCCGACACGATGTTTGACCGGCGTGTGGCAGAGGCTGTGAAGGGTGTCGACGCGCTGTACCATGAAGCTACGTATGCTTCGGACCTGGCGCATACAGCTGCCGAACGGGGCCACTCCACAGCTGCCGAGGCAGGCCGCATAGCGGCAATGGCGGGTGTGAAGCAGCTGATCATCGGGCACTACTCGAAGCGCTATTACGATGTGGATGTGCTGCTGCGCGAGGCTCAGGCTGAATTCAAGGCTACGGTGGCGGCTGATGAAGGACTTAAAATAGACTTGCTATGAACACTGCTGAATATACTGCTGACGACGAACGCTTCATGAACATGGCTCTTGACGAGGCTCTGCATGCCGGAAGCCATGACGAGGTGCCGATAGGGGCAGTAATCGTCTGCGGCGGCCGGGTAGTGGGGCGCGGACATAATCTGACCGAGTCGCTACAGGATGTCACGGCGCATGCGGAGATGCAGGCTATAACGGCCGCGGCGCAGACTCTTGGCGGGAAGTATCTTCAGGACTGTACGCTGTATGTCACAGTCGAGCCTTGCCTGATGTGCGCCGGAGCCATAGCGTGGAGCCAGATATCGCGCATAGTCTACGGAGCCTCGGACCCGAAGAGAGGGTATTCCACTTTCACTGCCCATCCGTTCCATCCCAAAGCTACAGTGACCTCAGGAGTGCTTGCCGATGAATGCGCCGCTCTTGTAAAGGCGTTTTTCAGTACAAAGCGCCGGTGAAAATAGAAATACCTAATACCAACTATACTAAAAAACCAAGGAAATATGATTCGACCTATTGCAACATTGATGCTGTCCATCGCTGCTATTGCGCCCGGAGTATCGGCTTCGGCTCAGGTGACTGACACCATACCGTATGCCAACACAATCCGAGTGTATCCTTCTGACCCGAAAGAGGTAGTCATAGCCAAGGCTGCACATGTAGTGCCGACAAAAAATCAGCTTGACGCTCTTGAAAATGAATTCATTGCTTTTGTGCATATAGGCCCGAATACATTTACCCGCCGCGAATGGGGTACCGGTATGGAGGATCCGAAGATATTTGACCTCCGTACGCTTGATACTGACCAGTGGGTCAAGGCTATGAAGGATGCCGGAATGAAAATGGTGATACTCACCGTGAAGCATCATGACGGATTCGTGCTGTGGCAGAGCCGCTACACGGACCATGGTGTGATGTCGACACCGTTCCGCGACGGCAAGGGGGATATCCTGCGCGACCTTTCAAAATCATGCCAGAAATACGGAATGAAACTCGGCGTATATCTGTCGCCGGCCGACCTCTATCAGATAGAGAGTCCGGAGGGACTGTACGGTAATCTCAGCCCAAAGACGGAGCGTACCATTCCGCGTGAGGTGGAGGGGCGTCCGTTTGCTGACAAGCGCACTTTCAAGTTTGTGGTGGATGACTACAACGAGTATTTCCTCAATCAGCTGTTTGAGCTTCTTACGGAGTATGGTCCGATATATGAAGTATGGTTTGACGGCGCGCATCCGAAGCAGAAGGGTGGACAGAAATACAACTATGCAGCATGGAAGGAGCTGATCCATACACTCGCTCCGGAGGCTGTGATATTCGGCCGCGGCGATATACGCTGGTGCGGTAATGAAGCCGGCGCAACACGCGATACAGAATGGAACGTGATGCCTTTCCCCGAAAATCCTGACACGGCAAGCGTATTTCCTGACCGTACGGCCCAGGACCTTGGAAGCCGTGATAAGCTGATGGGTGCTGCGTACCTGCATTATCAGCAGCCCGAAACCGATACCTCGATACGTGAGGGCTGGTTCTACCGCGATGAGGAGCATCAGCGCACACGTAGCGCGGACGATATATTTGATATCTACGAACGCTCGACCGGCGGCAACGCCACATTCCTGCTCAACATCCCGCCCAACCGTGAGGGACGCATGAGCCAGCGCGATGTGGATGTGCTTGCTGAGGTAGGACGCCGCATCCGCCAGACTTATGATACTGATCTGCTTGCCGGCGCCCAGGGACCTGCCGAGGTGCTCGATAATGACAAGAATTCATATCATGAACTCACCGCTCCTATGGAGATAAAGCTTGCCAAGCCTACACTGATAAATCGTGTGGTGCTTCAGGAACCTATAGGCACACGCGGCGAGCGTATTGAGGAGCATGCCGTGGATGCATGGATTGACGGAGAGTGGAAGGAGATAGCACATGCCACGAATGTAGGCTACAAGCGTATCCTGCGCACACCGGATGTGACAACCGACCGCCTGCGTGTACGTGTGATATCATCACGCCTCACACCTGCCATAAGCAAGATTACCGCCCATCATTACGAAGCACGTCCCCCGCAGCTTGCTGTGGCAAGGGATAAGGATGGCAAGATAACAATATCAGCTGCCCGTCAGGAATTCGGATGGAAAACCGACGGCAGCAACTCTACCGAGCGTCTGAGCTCAGGCTATACCGTGCGCTATACTACTGACGGCAGCGAGCCGGATGAGAATTCAACTCTCTATACCGGTCCGTTCAGTGCAGAGGCTCCGCTGGTGAAGGCTGTGGCATTCCTCAACGGTATGCGTGGCTCTGTGGCAAACGAGCAGATGGGACTTGACAAGAATGTATGGAAGGTGCTTGATGCCGCCGCTGGTGAGAAAGCTGTCGTGGTTGACTTAGGCTCCAAGAAGCAGCTCAACGGCATGGCTTACATTCCCGGACCGGCCGGAAGCGGCCCCGGCACGGTGAACGGTACAGTATACGTAAGTGACAATGGCAAAAAATGGCGTAAGGTCGAGGCTTTTGAACTGAGCAATCTGATCAATGACCCCTCACGCCGCCTGATACACTTCGCACGTAAGAACAAGGCCCGCTATGTGAAGGTGCTCTTCAACGAGTCGCCTGAGAAAGTGGGTGTCAACAATATAGATATATTCTGATGAAATACCAGCGTGTTCCCGGATTTCTGCCATGGTGCAAGCGCTATATAAGCTTCAGCCTTGTGGCAACGGTGGGAATCCTTACATACCTTATATTTTTCACGGACAATTCCGTGGCTGCCAGCTATGTCCAGGAACGTAAGAATGACAGCCTGCGGATGGAAATAGCCATGGAGGAGGACTCGCTGGCTTATTATAATCATCTGAATCACCAGCTCAGCACCGACCTGGGGACTCTTGAGCAGATAGTGCGCGAGCGCTATCACATGCAGCGCCCCGGAGAGGATGTATATATAGTGGAACAATGACAGCAACAATGCAAAACAGCCGGATGGGCCGGCTCTCACTCTGGGCCATCAACATAGGCCTGATACTTGTGCTGACAGGGACGGCACTGCCGCTTCTGCGTACAGGACATGGATTTTACCAATATATTTATTGTGCCGGAGCGCTTCTGACGCTTGTGGGCCGCATAATCCAGCCGCGGCTTCCGCAGTCGGCTCCGCTCAGGGCCCGGCGGTTGAGCCGGATAGAGATATGGAGCGCCCTGATGTTCTGCGCCGGCGGCTTCTTCATGTTCTACAATGCAGGTAAGGCCGGGCGTATGGACTGGATAGCGTTCACGCTTGCGGGGGGTGCTGTTCAGGCTTATACCTCACTGATGATACCCAGGGCTCTTGCCAAGTCAAAATGATTTAGTAATTTTGCGAATCAATGGCATTGAACCTCACCATAGATCAGGGAAACTCAGCCGCCAAGCTTGCGCTGTGGCGTGACGGAGAGCTTGCAGGAATCAGGATAGAGTCCGAACTTACCCCTGCAGCCATGGAGCAGTTCCTGATGCGTCATCCCGGAGTGGATGCTGCGATTTACTGTTCGGTAGCCTCACGTGGTGACGACCTTGCCGAGATATTGCGCCGGCGCGTGCCCCGGATTATGCGTCTTGACAGCAACACGAAGTTGCCTATAGCCATAGACTATGCCACTCCGTCGACTCTTGGTGCCGACCGTGTGGCGGCCGCCGTAGGAGCATGGGAGATGTATGCCGGCAGCCCGCTGCTTGTGGTTGATGCCGGTACGGCGGTGACCTATGATGCCGTGAGTCATGACGGCCACTTCTTAGGGGGTAACATAGCTCCCGGGATGAGGATACGTCTGGAGGCTCTGCACCGGTTTACAGCCCGGCTGCCGCGTGTGGAGGTGCCGCGAAGCATATCGTATGACGGTTTTATGGGGACAGATACCCCATCGGCCATGATACTCGGGGCTGTATACGGTATAGTGGGCGCCATATCTTATTACCGGAGCCATCTGCCGGCGGATACACGCACGGTGATGACCGGTGGATGGGCAAGCGAGCTCGGACGCCTGTGTGATTTTGAAGTGACAGTTGACCCTCATCTTGTGAGCCGTGGATTAAACAGAATATTAACCTACAATGAAAATAAATAGATTAACCATTATCCTGGCCGTTGCACTGACGGCCTTAAGTGCAGCCGCACAGGGCGTGAACAGCCCATATTCGAAGTTCGGCTACGGATTGTTGAATGATAACGCCACAGCCTCGCAGCGCCAGATGGGCGGCGTGGGCTACGCCATGAATTCCGGACGACAGATAAATGTCATGAATCCGGCGTCATACGCATTTGTCGATTCGCTTACATTCCTGTTTGACATGGGAATTGACTTCACCATAATGCATCAGAAAGATATAGCTACTACTGACAATGCCGCCGCAAGTGGCAAGAACTATGGCGGTGGTCTGGACTATATCACCATGCAGGTGCCTCTGAGCAAGCGTATAGGTCTGAGCTTCGGCCTTGTCCCGTATTCGTCGGTAGGCTACTCGTTCGGTACGAAGATTGACAACGGTACCAATTCACGTCAGGGTTACGGAGGTCTCAATCAGCTTTATGCCGGTATTGGCGGCCGTATTGTCGGCGGCCTCAGCGTGGGTGTCAACATGTCATATCTGTTCGGTAATATAGTGAATGATGTGTACACTACTACAAATTCGGCCAGCGAATCGCTCTTCGAGCAGGTGACAGCCGTGCGCGACTGGCATCTGCGGGCCGGTATACAGTACTCGCAGCGTATAGGCCGTGACAACCGCTTCACTATCGGTGCAGTATATACTCCCAAAAAGACTCTGCTCGGACATGCATGGGTGACTCAGTATGACATGAATGCCGATACCGAGCCTACCGAGCATCAGCGCATAAGCCTGAAGAACAATGCCGGACTGCCTGAAACATGGGGCGGCGGTGTGAACTGGGAATGGCAGAAACGCCTTATGGTGGAGGCTGACTTCACATATCAGCCCTGGAGCAAAGTGAAAATCGCTAATCTGGAAGGCTTTGAGGCTCATAAGTTTGCCGACCGTTGGCAGGCATCGGTGGGCGGACAGTTTACCCCCGCGGTCCGTGGCGGATATCTGGCCCGCACCACATACCGTGCCGGTGCGTTCTTCAACAATGACTACATGATGGTGGGAGACAACCGCGTGCGTGAATATGGAGTATCGTTCGGTTTCGGCCTGCCTGCCATGACAAGAACTATAGTGAATGTCGGCTTTGAGTACCGCCACCGTCAGGCTCATCCGAACCCGATGCTTAAAGAGAATTATTTTAATATCCGAATAGGTCTGAACTTCAATGAAGCCTGGTTCTTCAAGAACAAGATTAATTAACCCCGCGAATGATGGCCTTAAAGGGGCCGGAACAAAACTTACGGCAGCCGCATTGAATATGCGGCTGTTGCCCGTTGTGGCGGTTGTGCTGATGGCCTGTATGGCTATGACGGTCAGTTCATGCAAGGAGGAGCATAAGGAGATGATGTCCGGAAGGATTGATCCGGAGAAGTTCCCTACGATGAAAACCACGGATGTCAGCACTCTTGTGTCGGACTCCGGGGTGACCCGTTATAAGATAGCATCGCCTTTGTGGCTCATGTTTGACCAGGCCAAGGTGCCGGTATGGCGTTTCCCGAAGGGGCTGCATCTGGAGAAGTATGACGACTTTTTCAGAAAGGATGCCACGGTCGACTGTGATTCGGCCACGTATTACAAGAATGACCAGATATGGCGTCTGGACGGATATGTGCGTATTGCCAATGTGCTGAACGAACGCTTCTTGACCAATCAGCTCTATTGGGACCAGCGTCGGCAGAAGATATATTCGGATTCGTTTATCCATATCGAGAAATCTGACCGTATAATCGAGGGCTACGGATTCGAATCGAATGAAAAGCTTACGAACTACCGCGTGTTGAATGTATCGGGTATCTTCCCGGTGGATAAATTCAAGAACGGAGGTGGCGGTGCGCAGCCTGACAGCAGCGGAGTGAGTGCTTCGGCTCCGGTAGTGCAGCCGGCACGCAGCGATTCGTCGGGCATGCGCCGCAGCAGAGCCGCGGAAGCCGGTCAGGAAAACTAACTAATCAACAAAAAAACTCCCTAAAGATATGTCACTTACCACCTGGATTATACTTGCAGTAGTGTCGCTCATATTCTCAGCTCTCTTTTCGGGGGCGGAAATCGCGTATATCACGGCCAACCGTGTGCGTGTGGAGCTTGACGTTAAGAAAGGGGGGATGATAAGCCGTATCATCAACCGCTTCTATTCGGACTCGGACCTTTTTATCACTACACTGCTTGTAGGCAACAATGTGATGCTTGTAGTCTACGGTATGGGGGCAGCGTTTCTTATCGAGAAGGAGTGGCTTGCCGCCTATCATCTCAACGAGGCGCTTGTGCTGGCTATATCGACGCTGATAAGCACCGGTGTGATTCTGCTGGTGGGTGAGTTTTTCCCGAAGACGATATTCCGCATCAATCCGAATATATCGCTGAAGGTGTTCGCATTGCCGCTGTTTCTGTTCTATGTGGTGCTGTTCCCGATATCAATTTTCACCACATGGCTCTCCAAGATGCTGATGCGCCTGTTCGGTGTGCACAGCGAAGGGCAGCGTATGGGAATGCTCACTGTAGGCGACCTCAACCGTTATCTTGAGAATACGATAGATGAAGTTAACCCGGAGAAGAGGCAGGTGGAGAATGAAGTGAAGATATTCCACAATGCCCTTGACTTCTCAACCACGCATCTGCGCGACTGTATGCTTCCGCGAAATGAAATAGTGGCTGTCAATATCGATACCATTGACCGTGAGGAGTTGTCGGAACTGTTCACAAAGTCGGGACGAAGCAAGATAGTGGTGTACCGCGAGGATATTGATAACGTGCTCGGCTATATTCATGTGAGCGAGCTGTTCAATCCTGAATCGGACTGGAAGGAGCATATCAAGCCTGTGATATTCTGTCCTGAGACACTGCTTGCCAATAAGCTTATGCGGCGTCTGCTGAGCGAGAAGCGCTCGATGGCGGTGGTGGTTGATGAATTTGGCGGTACTGCCGGACTGGTCACGCTTGAGGACCTGGTGGAGGAGATATTCGGCGATATCCGCGATGAGCATGACCAGTCGGGACTGACAGTGCGTGAGGTGGAGCCCGGAGTATATGAATGCCCGGGACGTGTGGAGGTGGAGACACTGCGCGAAACGTATCACATAGATATCCCCGAATCGGACGATTATCAGACTCTTGCCGGTTATATCCTGTTCAGCACCGGTACTATTCCGGCCGAGGGCGCGGAGCTTGTCATCGATGATCTGATGTTCACCATCAAGCGCCGTACAGCCACCCGTCTGGAGCTGATACGCATTTCGCCGGCTCCGGCTCAGGAGGCTGATTAGGTCTACTCGTTGAGCTCTTCGGGGAATTTACGGTAATATTCCTCGAGTATGGTCTTGATGTTGAAGTAGAATCCTCCGGAATTGGCTCCGGAAGGCGTCAGGACTTTCAAAAATTCGTAATACGGGTCGTAGAACAGATGATTGGTCACGGTATAGCCCATCATGTTGAGCAGGGCGTATTCGTGGGCCGGCTCTATGACGTACCATGCATTTTCTTCATCCAGCCCGGTGCCGGTCGAAACGATGGCCATGAGCAGATAGTTGAGCTTGTATTGCCATATATCGGCCAGATTCTTCTTGCCTTTCATGCGCAGGGCCTGGATAAGCCCCATCATCTGCTGCAGGTCAAAGGGGTTGTCCTGTAGCACAAGCTCGGCATATTTTATCACTGAGTCGCATTCCTGACGGTTGAGGTTAGTGCGGCCGTAGACCTCCTGTATATGATTGGCAGCATTTGAGATGCGGTAGGGGAAGTAATCCTCCTGAAACATATATCCAAGGTAAAGACGGCGGTATTTGTCGAGCTTCATCAGGGTATCATTGCGCTGGAATTCCTCCATCAGACGCGGATAGTAGTAGGGCGAATTGTGGTCAGTGACCTCACGGCGTATCTGGTTCATGTCAGGACGCTCACGTTTGAGCTGCGGAAGTATATCCTGAGCTGAGACAGCGAGTGAGGTGAATGCCAGAAGCAGCAGGGCTATTATCTTGTTCATACGGTTCGGAAATATAGGATTATCATGTAAATTGCATTGGCGGTCATGGCTATTGTCACAACCGGTGGCAGCCCTTTGGCACAGAGATACTGCCAGAAGCCTTTGGCCGGGAACGGGGGGAGCGATTTACCTCCCGGAGTACGGCTGTAGGCCAGAAATCCGAGGAACGCTCCGAGCATCATGGCCGGAATGGATGACACTGATGCCAGATGGCCGAGCAGAGCGCCGGTGATGGTGCCTACAGAGGCGTATGCGCCGCTCCTGCGGTCAGATGCTACAGCCGGTGGCAGCATGGCTCCAATGGCCCATATCATGGCTGTGGCGGCTCCCCAGAACAGAAGCATAGGTATGTCCAGAGTCCATAGCAGAGATGCGAGCAGCATGGATACAAATGCCGGTACGGCGCACCACCGGAGCGACATGAAGAGAGCTACTACGGATGCTATGCCGCAGAGCGAGGCGGATATTATAAGAAACCAATCCATGGGTCGTGTCAATCTTTTTTCGGACGGGTGTCCTCGGGGTAGGATATGCGTGAGTGATAGAGTGTGCGGAGCCGGGATATGAATGACTCTTTTATCTCCTGTACATCACGGAATGATATCGAGGAATTATCGTGCAGGCCGTCGGCGATCTGTCCGTCAATCAGCTTGTCGACAAGGGCTTTTATGGCAGCCGGAGAGTGGTCGGGGAGCGAGCGTGAGGCGGCTTCCACAGCATCGGCCATCATAAGGATGGATGTCTCGCGCGAACGCGGATTGGGGCCGGGATATGTGAACGGTGCCGGATCGACATCCTCGTCGGGGTGAGCGTTGCAGTAGGTGGTGTAGAAGTAACGGGCTTTGCCTGCTCCATGATGCTCGGCTATGAAATCGCGCAGACGGTCAGGGAGGTTGGCCTGCTCGGCCCGACGAAGCCCCTCCGGGACATGTCCGATGACAATGGCAGCGCTCTGACGCGGGTCGAGTCCGTCATGCGGATTCACGCCATGCTGATTCTCAGTGAAGAATGCCGGGTTGCTGATTTTGCCTATGTCATGATAGAGCGCACCGGCACGCACGAGTTGCACGTTGGCTCCTATGCGGTGGGCGGCTGCCGTGGCAAGTGTACTTACTGCCATGGAGTGCTGGAATGTTCCGGGACATTCCTCTGAAAGCTCGCGAAGCACGGGGTTGTTGATATCGGAGAGCTCCACAAGTGTCACTTTGGAGGTGAAACCGAATAGTTTCTCAAATATGAATATCAGTACGTAGGCGAAGGATATCAGTACGGCATTGATGGCAAAGGAACCGAATATGTTGCCTGACAGACGATGGAGTGTACCGGCCTGCATCAGTTCGATTACAGCGTAGGTGAATGAACTGAGCGCAAATACCAGCACGGCTGAGAGCAGCAACTGGGAGCGACGCGTGAGGTCCTTGATGGACACCATCGCTGTAAGGCCGGCAATTAATTCCACCACAAGGAATTCGAGCGGGAAGCTCACTACTACGGATGATATCAGAATGGTGACAATGTGAGCGAAGAATGCAGTGCGTGAGTCAAGGAACACCACTACCGTGATAGGTACGATGGTGAACGGTACGATGTAGAGCCCCCGGGGGAATGTTGCGACCATCAGCATCGCCGCAGCTGCAAATACGGTGATGGATATCATCAGGAAGAGCAGCCGGCGCATATCCTCGTAGTAGTCCCTGCGGTAGAACCATAGATAGGTATATAGCGCCGCAAACAGAAGCACGATGTACATCACACGTCCTATGGCGAAGTATACGCGGTCATGGTCAACGGCTGCGCCACGGTCGGCCGATAGCTTCTCGTAGGTGCGCAGTATGGTGTAGAGCTGCGGCGTAACGATGTCGCCACGGTCAATAATACGCTCGCCTTGCTGCACGACGCCTATCGGTGCGAGGGCTGTCTGATATGCTTCTTTGCGGAATCGTTCGGATTCAATGGAGTCGCGGTGCATGTTTGGCTGCAGAATCTGGGTGAGCAGCGGTGCTATCAGTGCTTCGTCATGCAGTGACTCGCGTGATGCGCTGTCAAGAATTTCGTAGGCTTGGCGCCCTGAGAAAAGTTGGTTGGCCGGAACGCTTTCGGCCACTTTGTCGGAGAGTATGCGCACACGCTTTATGGAGCCTTGGCGGATAGCGGTATAGGTCTCGTAATCGACAATGCCCACATCCATGATGAGCTTGGCTTCGTTGACCAGCGCAAGACGCGCACCCTGCGACAGGCCCGGGAAGTGCTGGCGCAGATGGAGTGAGAAGGTGTCGAGCCGGGCCTTCTCCAGCTCCTGATTGCGCACAAACACCGGCTCGAAATTGGCATCGAGGCTATCCTTAATGGCTTGGGCGCGTATCGTGTCAAGATACACCGGAATGTCAAACGGTGCGGTAAGGAGCTGGTCGCTCCACGGACGGTTGACTTCATACGTGTACTTGCTGCTTTCATCTCTTGGAAGCAGGTAGAACAGAATGGCCACGGCGGCTGCGAAGTAAATCCAGCGCAGTATCTGTGAGTTGGTGATTCGTAGTTTCATTACTTACGTGTAAATGTATTACAAATGTAAGTTATCTTTCGCATATATACAATATACAAGCTGTTGCCTGTGTGCGGGAGGGGGTTAATCCTTGACGCGTACGGCCGACTTCACACCTTTGATTTTTTTCATGCGTGAACAGAGTGAGCTGACGGCTCCGTTGTCGCGTACCAGGATAGTGAACTGGCAGTTGAACACTTCATTGTCCGTGTCGACATGCAGGTTGCGCAGATCAATGTCAGGAGTGGTGGCAAGCAGAAGCGTTATTTCCTGGAGTATGCCATGACGGTCAATGCCTTTTACAAGTATCCTGGCGGGGAAGGTATGGTCGATGAGCGCCCATTGGGTTGCCACGATGCGTGGGCCGTAACCGGCTTTGAGCACTGACGCTCTCGGGCAGGAGAGAGCATGCACTTCAACGCGTCCCTGATCGTTGATGAATCCCATCACGTCATCGCCCGGTATGGGGTTGCAGCAATCGCAGAGCACGAAGTTGCGTCCGCTGTCGCCGTAGCGCAGCATGTACACCTCTTTCGAATCGACGGGCGGGGCTGCTGTCGGCTCAGCCTCGGATTCCTGACGGCGTCCGGTGCCGATGCGGAATATTTTTTTCAGCAGTCCGGGCGATGTTTTCGGGGAGTCTTTCAGTACGTAATTGTCAAGCGTCACCTCTCCGCGTCCGAGCTTCAGATAGAGCTGCTCGGGATTGGATAGCTTGAAGTAGCCGGTCACTTTTGTCAGCACCTGATTGTTGAGCTCTACCTCTCCCTCTTCAAGATACTGGCGTAGTATACGTTTGCCCTCCTCTATGACGGGCTGCTGCTCGCGGCGCAGAGCCTGGCGGAGAGTGGTGAGCGCACGTGCCGAGGTGACAATCCCGAGCCATTCCTCCTTTGGCTTCTGCGACTGTGAGGTGAGCACTTCCACCTGGTCGCCGCTCTGGAGCTTGTGGGAGAGGGGTACCAGCTTGTGGTTGACCTTGCCGGCTATACAGTGGGTGCCTATCTGCGAGTGGAGTTCGAATGCCATGTCGAGCACCGTAGCCCCGTTGGGTAGGGTGATAAGCTCGCCTTTAGGGGTGAAAACCACTATTTCCGAAGCAAATAGGTTGAGCTTCAGTGTGTCAAGGAAATCGAGTGCGTTGGGCGTAGGGTCGTCAAGGATATCTTTGATGGTGCGGAGCCATACGGTAAGTTCGCTCTCTTCATCGCCTTCGCCAATCTTGTATTTCCAGTGCGCGGCAAACCCCTTTTCGGCTATTTCATCCATGCGGCGTGAGCGGATCTGTACCTCCACCCAGTTGCCATCAGGACCCATTACGGTAAGGTGAAGCGCCTGATAGCCATTGGCCTTGGGGTTGACCACCCAGTCGCGCACACGGTCGGGGTGCAGGCGGTAGAGGTCGGTTATCGCACCGTATATGGCCCAGCAGAGGCGTTTTTCATCGGCACGGTCATCGCAGTCAAATATGATGCGCACGGCGTACAGGTCATATACCTCCTCGAAGGGTACATGCTTCTTCTCCATCTTGCGCCATATCGAGTAGACGGATTTCACACGGGCCTTGGCCTCGTAGGTGATGCCTTGTTCGCGGAGTTTTTCCTCCACGGGCGATATGAAGTCGCGGAACACGTTGAGGCGATGCTCCTCCGTGTCGGCGATATTGCGTGCTATCTGAGCGTAGGCTTCAGGATGCTCATATTTGAAGCTCAGGTCCTCGAGCTCGGTCTTGATGGTATAGAGGCCGAGCCGGTGAGCCAGAGGGGCGTAGATGTAAAGCGTTTCGCCTGCTATCTTGTACTGCTTGTTGACCGCCATGGAGCCGAGGGTACGCATGTTGTGCAGGCGGTCGGCCATTTTGATCAGTACCACACGTATATCCTCGCTCATGGTAAGCAGGAGCTTACGGAAATTTTCGGCCTGGGCCGATGCCTTGTCGCCGAAAATACCTCCGGATATCTTTGTCAACCCTGATACGAGCTGTGCAATCTTGGGACCGAACTGCTGCTCAATATCCTCAACGGTATAGTCAGTATCTTCCACTACGTCGTGCAGTAGAGCCGCGCATATCGATGTGGAGCCGAGCCCCATTTCGCGGCTCACTATCTTGGCTACCGCGATAGGATGGAGAATATAGGGCTCGCCTGAGCGCCGGCGGACTCCGGCATGGGCCTTGCGGGCAAATTTGAAGGCACGCTCTATTATCTCCACTTTTTTACGATGGTTGCTACTTAGGTAGCCGGCCATAAGATCCTTGAATTCGGCATCGACGATGGCGGCTTCTTCATTTAAGGCTGAACGTGTGTAATCAGTAGTCATATCACAAACTTACGTAAAATCTGCCATTATTCAAAACGCTTCGCAGCGTAAAGAAATAAAAAAATCATGCCCTCTTTGCCGTTATGATGTAATCGCGTCAAGTACGGAAGAAAAATCGTGTCAAGTACGGAAGTAAAATCGTGTCAAGTACGGAAGCGAAATCATGTCAAGTACGGAAGCAAAATCATGTCAAGTACGGAAATTAAAGCGAATTTATTAGGTGTAATATGTTGAAATTATTATCTTTGCTGATAAAATGAACGTCTATGGAAGATTATCGACCCAGAATACTTGATGAAATACTGAATGAAGAGCTTGAAGCAATGGGAGCAGTGTTGCTTGAAGGGCCTAAGGCATGTGGTAAAACCACTACGGCAGAACAGGCTGCCGGCAGTGTTATTTACATGGATGATCCTATGCGGAGAGGGCAATATCTTCAGATGGTGGAAACGGATATCAGCTATATTCTTTCCGGGACTACGCCACGTCTTATAGATGAATGGCAGATTGCTCCAAGGATATGGGATGCGGTGCGCTTTGAAGTAGATCATAGAAGAAAGGACGGACAGTTTATACTGACAGGGTCCGCGGTTCCGACCAAGGATGACAAGGAGGAGATGAAGCATACCGGTACCGGTAGGATATCGTGGCTCAGAATGAGGCCTATGTCGCTTTGGGAATCAGGAGAGTCGTCCGGTGAAGTCAGTTTGTCTTCATTATTCAGCCACGCTGAAGCGCTTTCTGTAAGAGGTGAGAATAAGCTGAAGCTTACGGATATTGCTTTCCTGACGTGTCGCGGGGGTTGGCCCAAGGCTGTGGATAAGGGGGAGTCAAAGTCGGCACTGCGTTCGGCAATAAACTATTACGAAGCAATAGTGCGTACAGACATATCGCGGGTTGATGATGTGGAACGTGATGAACAAAGGACACGTAGAATCATGAGATCATATGCCCGACATCAGGGGGCTCAGGTCAGTGCTAAGGCAATCCTTGATGATATTGCTGACAATGATGTGATGGAATTGAGTGACAAGACAGTTTATTCATATATAAATGCCCTGAAGAGTATTTTTGTAATAGAGGATATGCCGGCATGGAATCCGAATTTAAGGAGTAAATCTGCAATACGAAGTTCCGACACACGTTACTACATAGATCCCTCAATAGCTTGTGCTGCGTTGGGACTTGGTCCGGATGATTTGGTAAATGATTTGAATACTTTCGGACTATTGTTTGAGTGTCTGTGTGTGCGCGATTTAAGGGTATATGCACAGTCACTGGATGGAATGGTCTATCACTTCCGTGACCGGACAGGACTGGAATGTGATGCTGTGGTACATCTCCGTAACGGCAGTTATGGCTTAATAGAGATAAAGCTTGGCGGCGACAGGCTTATTGATGAAGGCGCGAAGAATCTGAATACATTGAAAGAGCGTATTGACACGACCAAGATGAAATCGCCGTCATTCCTTATGGTATTGACCGCTGTAGGTGACAATGCTTATATAAGAACTGACGGTGTTATAGTGGTTCCTATCGGTTGCCTGAAGAATTAGTGCCGGGGAAGGGATATGAAAAAAGGGTAAGCTAACTACATCGCACCGCTCAACCCGGTACCGCTGCTTCGGTCAAGATCTGACGGAGTTCCCGGGGAGCTGGTCGTGTAGGACTTACCCGGGCACAAAGGTAGTGATTTTTTCTTTCGATGCAAAATTCTGACTGAAAAAGCGTAAAAAAGCGCACCTCCAAGGGTGCGCTTTTCATGAATAAGGTATGTAGGGGATATCTTCGCTTATTTTTTGCTGAGGGCGTCAAGAATTGCGGCCTTGTATTTAGCTTCGTCGCGCAGGTCGGGGCGTCCGGCGGCGTTGCCCTGACGGTCAACGAGTATGTAGTAGGGTATGCCGTCGGTTTTGAAGCGGTCATGTATAGGGCGGATCTGCTCAGGTGTAAGGCGATAGTGAAGACCTTTGATACCGGGAATCATATTGTAATATTTAAGCGTGGGAGAGGATTCATCGGCTATGTATATCCAGACAATATCCTCGGAGCTCAGGTCGGTTGACTTGCCGGGTTCATGCTGGGCCAGAGCTGCACGGCAGGGGCCGCACCATGTGTTCCAGAGGTCAACCACCACTACCTTGCCTTTATGCGGGGCTATTATTGCATCGAATATGCTGTCGGTAGCTACATCCGGAGTAGGCTGTGACAGAGAGAAGTCAACGCCGGCAAGCTGACTCTTGATATCATTGTTGCGCGATTCGACAGCTTTGGCATATACCGGGCTTGAGAGCGTACGTAGTGAGTCAATCTCAGCATCGGTCACTGTGCCGTTATTGGCCTTGTTGAACAGGATTGAGAAGGCGCGCATGTCATCGATATTCTTAGCGTTGACTCCGGCCTTGGTCCATTCTGTGGATTTCAGGTCGTTGTATCTGTAAGAACCTTTGGCGAACATCAGGCGGTAGTCGTTGGGGTCAACCATTGATGCTATCTTGCGGTAGTGCTCGGGCTTAAGTTCAGTTTTGATTGAGTCCTTGGGAACGTCCTGTCCGTAGCAGTTGTGCTTGATCCAATATGTGAGGCGGGCAAGTGCCTTATAGTCATCAATGGCGTTCAGAAGGTCGTTGCTAAGATTTATGGTGAAAAGATCTTTCTGAAGAGGAGTGAGCGATTTATCAGCTTTGACTTCGGCAATTGTAGTGTTGTATTTGTTGATTACGTCATTGACGTATTCATCGCCTGTCATGTGGTAGTCGGCGAATCGGCCTGAGCGCATATTGAGTCCGTAATATTTATCGGAATAGAGGGCTTTGTCAATGGGATAGTAGCGTCCTGTGTGCCAGAATGCGGGTTCTCTGCTGGGGGTATAGCCGGGACGTTCCTCCATGGCCCAGCGGCCTGAAAGATTGCAGTCGGCGTATATATCTATATTCTCGCCGGGGGCTATCGTGGCTCCGCCGCTGATGGATATCTTGTCGTCAATGCGGTAGAAGGCTATGTAGCCCGGTCCATATTGCATGAATTTTACGGTTCCAACTCCGTTTTCATCAACTTGCACCGGGGGCAGGTCGTTTGTCTGGCCGCCGATATGGTTGATAAAGTAATTGACTGTGGAACCCATGTCGGGGGTGTAGTTGAGCAGATGTATTCTTACCGTTACGGAATCCACATCCATGACGGGCATCGGAATCTTAGTCATCTTGCTCTCTTTGGCCAGTGCTTTCGGTACGCCTGCCGGCATGGGGCATTGCTTGAGGCCTGTAAGGTCAATATTCCAGATAGCCCAGCCGGTTGAATTGTCAGATTCCTTGAAGTTTATCGTTTTAGTGTCGGCGGGGATGGGCTGGAAATAGAGTATGAAGTCAGATTCGCCGGTTTCGGACATGTAGTGGTGCTCGCCAAGTTCTATTCCGCTTGCGCCCTTGATATAATACTGCTTGCCGTTGGCCTCGATGAATGATTCGGGCGATATGGTTATCCACCATTTGGGGCGGAACTTGACATGGGCATGTAGAACGGTAGATGTGTCGGTGATTTCGATGCGTCTGAAATCAAGAGTGGAATTAGATACGTTGGTGACTCCGAGAAGCGGATTCTCAATCACCTTTGTCGCAGCCATACTGCAGAAGAATGTGAGTAGAGCTGCAGCTGTAAGAAGAATTTTGTTCATGATATGTGAGGTGCGTTATTGATTGGTATATAATAGAAAGACGGATTAAGATGCATCCTGTGACAAAAATAGCGAAAAAATAGCAAAAAAATCAGCACACCATGATTGATGTGCTGATTTATAGGTAATAGAGTATATTCTATGTAGGTTATTTCACTTCCCAGGTTTCGCCGGCAAGGATCATGTCGCGCAGGGAGGTGAAGCCTTTCTTGGCTACAACTTCTGATACCTGACGGTGAACCTCGTCATTGTAGGTCAGTGAGTCGACATCGCGGATTACTCCGAGTGCCAGCGGGAGGTCATATCCGTCCATCATGGCAAGCTGCTGATGGAGGAAGTTGGATGTGGTGTGGGCGTCATGCACCAGCACATCGTCCATAGTGTAGCCATCCTCACCAACAGTGACAGCCTTGAGGAGGAATCCGTCGCGTACGAGGCCCTTTTCGAGGTTCTTGCCGAAGAGCATCTTCTTGCCATGTTCGAGGTGGATGGTGCGTTCGGCACGGAATTCGCGGTCAGTGATATAATTGTGGATGCCGTTGTTGTAGATCATGCAGTTCTGGAGAATCTCCACAACTGATGTTCCGTGGTGGCGTCCGGCGGCTGCGAGCACTTCCTGCGATATCTTGAGCTCCACGTCGATGCTGCGGGCAAAGAAGTTGCCGCGTGCACCGAATACGAGTTCTGCCGGGATGAAAGGATCCTCGGTGGTTCCGTAGGGTGATGATTTTGATACAAAACCACGGTCGCTTGTGGGTGAGTACTGTCCCTTGGTCAGACCGTAGATTTTGTTGTTGAACAGCAGCATGTTGATGTCGATGTTGCGGCGCACGGCGTGGATGAAGTGGTTGCCGCCGATGGCGAGTCCGTCGCCGTCGCCTGAAATCTGCCATACTGTCATTTCGGGGTTCGCTACCTTGAAACCTGTAGCTATGGCAGCCGCACGTCCGTGGATTGTGTGGAAGCCGTAGGTATTCATGTAGTAGGGCAGACGTGATGAACAACCTATACCTGAAATGACGGCCGTCATGTGCGGAGGAACGCCGAGTTCGGCCATTGCCTTGTGGAGGCAGTTGAGAATAGCATGGTCACCGCAGCCTGCACACCAGCGCACGGGCTGGTCACTCTTATAATTGGCGGGAATATATTTGATATCTTCCATAGGTTATTTCTCCATTATGTTGGTTACTGCATTGACCACTTCTTCAACGAGGAAAGGCTGGCCCTGAACTTTGTTGATGCGGGATATGTTGACCTGCGGGAATTTGCCCTGCAGATAGTCGGCGAACATGCCGGTATTCAGCTCGGCTACAATCACTTTCTTATAGCGCGACAGCACCTCTCCGGTATTGGCGGGCAGAGGATTGATGTAGCGGAAGTGGGTGAAGGCTACCTTATGGCCGGCGGCGTTCAGCTCGTGAGCCGCAGTGCGGAGATGTCCGTAGGTTCCACCCCATCCGAGCAGCAGTGTGTCGGCATCATCCGGACCGATTACCTCGAGGCCGGGGATATCGTTGGCTATCGCTGCAATCTTCTCACGGCGGGTGTAGACCATGCGTTCATGGTTCAGCGGGTCAGTGCTGATGGCACCTGTGGTGTAGTCCTTTTCCAGACCGCCAAGACGGTGGGTGAGGCCTTCGGTGCCGGGGATAGCCCAGTAGCGTACCTTGTTGTCCTCGCGGCGGTCATATGGGCGCCATGATCCTTCGGCCACTTTTTCGGCAGGTACATACGGGGGCTTGATTTCGGGATAGTCGCTTGCTTCGGGCACGCGCCATGCTGAAGAGCCGTTGCCGATGAAGGCATCGGAGAGCAGGATGACGGGAGTCATGTGCTCGATGGCTATGCGTGAGGCTTCGAATGCCATGTCAAAGCAGTCAGTGGGCGATGTGGGAGCCACTACGGCAACAGGGCTTTCACCGTTGCGTCCGTAGAGGGCCTGCATCAGGTCAGTCTGCTCAGTCTTTGTGGGGAGTCCTGTCGAGGGTCCGCCACGCTGCACGTCGATAACCACCAGCGGAAGCTCGGCGATGACAGCCAGACCGATGGCCTCGCCTTTGAGAGCCAGACCGGGGCCTGAGGTTGATGTCACGGCGAGATGTCCGGCAAATGAAGCGCCGATGGCAGAGCATACGCCAGCTATTTCATCCTCCATCTGGAGCGCTTTCACGCCGAGGTCCTTGCGCTTGGCAAGTTCATGGAGAATATCGGTGGCGGGGGTGATGGGGTAGCTGCCGAGGAAGAGGGGACGTCCGCTCTTCTCAGAAGCCATGATGAGGCCCCATGCGGTGGCGGTGTTGCCGTTGATGTCGGTGTAGACACCGGGGCATGCCTTGGGCGATTCAATGCGGTAGGTGCTTACAGAAGCATGTATGTTATGTCCGTAGTTGAAACCGGCGTCAAGTACCTTGGCGTTAGCTTCGTAGATGGCAGGCTTCTTGGCAAACTTGTTGCGCAGGAAGTTGAGCACGCTTGACATAGGACGGTCAAAGAGCCAGCATACAAGGCCGAGTGCAAAGAAGTTGCGGCACTTGAGGATGGCTTTGTTGTCAAGTCCTGATTCAGCGAGCGCGGCCTTGGTCATTGAGGTGACGGGCACTTCAAGAATCTGAGCCTTGATGTCGAGTTCAGTGAACGGATCGAGCGTCTTGAACATCGCTTTCTTGAGGTCAGCTTCCTTGAATGAATCAATGTCGACGATTATTACACCGCCATGTTTCACATGCTTGACGTTCTGCTTGAGGGCAGCCGGATTCATGGCTACCAGGACGTCGCATTTGTCACCGGGGGTATGTACGTTTGTTCCCACGCTTACCTGGAAGCCAGATACGCCTCCAAGAGAGCCCTGAGGGGCACGGATTTCAGCCGGATAATCAGGGAAGGTGGAAACCTGATTGCCTAATCCCGCGCTGACATTGGTGAAAATGTTTCCCACGAGCTGCATGCCGTCGCCGGAGTCGCCGGAGAAACGCACCACTACCTTGTCAAGGGTTTTGACATTAGTTTCTTCTAACATTTTTGCTATATTTATACGAAATATTTGTGTTTAATGGTATCAGTACCTCATTTCTGAGGTGATGTGGCAAAGATATTGAATAATTATGATTTGGCAATATGATTCTGTTATTTTTGACCGAAGCGGAGCGATTTTCCTCTTACTGTTGAGAAAAGCACCCCATGCCGGTAAGCCTGACGTCCGTTAACCCATGTGATATCCACGCGGTTGTTGATGGAGAGTCCGCTCATTGGGGTCCAGCCGCACCTGCTTATGGCCCACTGGTCAGTGATGGTGTATGGCTCGCAGTCGTCGTCAAGAAGCACAAGGTCGGCATAATAGCCCTTGCGTATGAATCCGCGGCGGTCAATGCCGAAGAGCAGTGCCGGATTATGGCAATAGGCCTGCACTATCCGTTCAACAGTGAAGATGCCTTCCGACACGAGTTCCATCATGACCGGCAGGGCAAACTGTATGAGAGGCATTCCTGATACGGCTGTCAGGGCAGTGCCGCGTTTCTGGGCAAGCAGATGTGGGGCGTGGTCAGTGGCTATGGTGTCAATCACACCATCGGCAAGCGCCTGGCGCAGGGCTTCGCGGTCGGCCGGACGTTTGATGGCCGGATTACATTTTATGCGTGCTCCGAGCATGGCATACTGTTCGTCGGAGAATACAAGATACTGCGGGCATGTCTCGCATGTGATGCGCTTCTGATCCACGGGACCGGGGCTGAAGAGCTGCAGCTCGTCGGCAGTTGACAGATGCAGCACATGTAGCCGTGAATTGTGGCGGCGTGCCAGCTCAACGGCACGAGCCGTGGCGCGGAGGCACACATCATGGTTGCGTATCACTGGGTGGAACTCTATCTCAAGCTCCTCGCCGTAGCGGTCAATCACTGCCTTGCGGCGCTCGGCTATCAGCTGCTCATCCTCGGCATGTACGGCTATAAGGGCAGGCACCTCGGCAAATATCCGCTCCACGGTATCCACTGAATCAACAAGCATGTTGCCGGTTGATGACCCCATGAAGAGCTTCACGCCGGCTATCTCCGTATAGTCAGCTTTCAGGAGCTCATCGATATTGCTGTTTGTAGCACCGATGAAAAATCCGTAGTTGGCCATCGATACTTCTGCCGCACGCTGCTTCTTGGCTTCCAGCGCCTCGATACTTACCGTGGGTGGCACGGTGTTGGGCATGTCGATGAATGAAGTGACTCCTCCCGCCACGGCTGCACGGCTTTCAGTCACCATGTCGGCCTTTTCTGTGAGTCCGGGATCGCGGAAATGTACATGCTCGTCAATGCATCCGGGCATCAGCAGGCGCTCGCGGGCGTCAATTACCGTAGGTACAGCCTCAATCAGTTCGCGGGGAGCATCCCTTTCGCCTACTTCGGCTATCATCTCACCATCAATCAGGACATAGCCCATGAATATACGCCCTTCGTTGACAATGCGGGCGTTATATATCAGTTGCTTTTCAGGATTTTGAGCTGTCATATCGCGGGAATTTTTTGAACCAACTTGACACTTTCAGGCGAATCACACCGAATACAGCCTCGCTGAATATGCCGCTTGACATCTTGCTTGTGCCGAGCACACGGTTGACGAATATGATTGGCACTTCCTTGATTTTGAAACCGCACTTGTAGGTGGTAAACTTCATCTCTATCTGGAATGCGTAGCCTTTGAAGCGGATGTTGTCGAGCGGAAGCGTGGCAAGCACACGGCGGGTGTAGCATACGAATCCGGCGGTGGTGTCACGTACCGGCATGCGCGTGATGATGCGTACATAGGCCGATGCATAATATGACATCAGCACACGTCCCATCGGCCAGTTGACCACGTTGACGCCTGTAAGATAGCGTGACCCAATGGACATGTCGGCTCCCTCTTCGGCACACGCCTTATATAATGCCATAAGGTCATTCGGATTGTGTGAGAAGTCGGCGTCCATTTCAAATATGTATTCGTAGTGCGGACGTTCGAGGGCCCACTTGAAGCCGGTGATGTAAGCGGTGCCGAGTCCGAGCTTGCCGGTCCGTTCCACCAGATGCACGCGTCCGGTGTACTGCTTCATTTTGTCGCGCACTATTGATGCGGTACCGTCAGGCGAACCGTCGTCAATGACCAGTACGTCGAATTTACGGGGCAGATTCATCACCGCATCAATGATGGCGGCGATGTTCTCTTTTTCATTATAGGTGGGGATGATTACCACACTGTCGGATACTTCCATGTCAATGGTAGCTATCAAGGGATTTAGAATTTATATGTTGCGCCAACAAGTCCGGTCACTCCGCGTGCGGGTACGTCGCCTATCAGAAGATACTTCGACCCGAGGAGGTTGGATGCGTTGGCAAATGCGCTCCACTGCGAGTTGATGCGGAAAAGGAGCGACAGGTTGAGGTCGCGTGCGCATCCGAGTGACTGATAGGTGTAATAGTCGCCTATGGCCGGGTCGGTGGTGGCGTGATAGTCAATGACGGAGCGTCCTGTACGGAGGGTGTAGCCTACGGTTACATCAAGAGGCTTGATGGGGGTCACTTTCAGCTTGCCTTCGAATACGCTTTTGGCGCGGTCGTGCCAGAGATAATATCCTTTGTCGTATTTCTGCGGTGCACCCTCGTAGCTGAGATCTATGGATGCTATGTCGCGGTAAGCATAGCCTGCAGCGGCGCGCCAGTGGAAGCCTTTGAGGTTGACGGGCGCAAAGAACATGGCATTGTCAAAGCGCTGTATCTGGGTGATCAGCCCTGCGGTAGGTTCGCGGAATTTTCCTGCATACACAGGCATAAGCCAGTCGTTGGCACGTGCATAGCCTCCGCTTATCTCGGCGTACAGTCCGTTCCATGTGCCGAAAGTGATACCGGCATCAAGGGTGAGAGGAATGTGCGAGTTGGCATAGGCTAACGACGGCTGTGCGTAGGGGGTGACGTTGAACAGTGAGAGCAGGGAGTTCTGATGTTCGCCTCCGCCTGCCTTGGCATAGATGGCGAATATCTTGGCCGGTTTCCATGTGACCTGTGCGGCGGGGGCAATGTGGAATACCTTGCCCGAATTGAATGTGAAGTCAACGCGTGCGCCCAGATCAATACGGAAATTGCGGTGGTCAAAGCGGTAGTAGGGGCGGAACGACAGGAGAGCGTGGGTATATGAACCGTCGTCGGCGAAGAGATAGTGATTCTCGCTCATGGAGAAACCGGCTACAGAACGCCGTCCGTAATTCAGGAGGCTGAATTCGCCGTCAATACCGACAGAAGAGGTGCCGTCCATATCCACACGTGTGGCGCCGTTGATTTTGAACATGTTCTCACGCACCGGCCGATGGTTGTCGCGCGGTGTGATGTCGTTCAGTATCGTGTTGCCGTAGCCGAAGTGACTGTATTGCGCTCCGGCGGTGAAGAAGTACTTGTCAGTAGTGGTGGAGAATGCGGCGGAGATATCTGCACGACGCATGTTCTGCGGCAGGAAATGTGTGCCGTCGGGCATGCTGTAGCGGGCGGCGGTGAAGTCAGCTCCGGCATCGATGAACGAATGTTTTCCCACGGCCTGATGTAGCGTGAGGTCAAGCGTGACGGTATTGTTGCGTATTATCCGCTTGTCGGCATTCTCAGCTACACTTTCGTAGCTCGGATAGTAGCCATGGTAGGCCGAGCCGTTGTACTGCAGGAATCCGCTCAGTCGGGTGTGGTCGTTGTCAATGAATTTATATCCGGCCACCGCTCCGATATTGGTCAACGGGAAATATCCGAGTCCGGCATATCCGCGGTAAGGCGATGTGTAGAGGGTGTCGGCAAAAGCGGCAGGCTCCAGTGTGGATATGGTACCCGGAATCGATATGCTTACCGGACGAGCGCTGTAGCCGAGTCGCTTCGGTGTGATGGTAGGAAGCTTTATGGCCGGAGCATAATAGGGGCGTGTCACGTCGCGGTACTCCGGAACAGCCTCGTGTTCCACAGTTATCTCCTGTTCAAGGCTCTGGGCGCTGGCACCCAGTGAGGCCGCCAAAATCAGGGCGGCTGATATGATGCGTAGTTTCATAAGCGTTATTTTTTAGTCAGGCGCTGGTCAATCATCTGGAATATTTCGGCTTCGCTGCCGGGGTAGTTTGTGCGCAGGCTGCGCAGATATTCATCGGCCTCAAAGTCGTTGCCCTGTCGGCGGAGCACATCGCTCAGTACGATGAACCCGCGGGCCAGCCAGTACTGGTGGGGGGGATTGGCGTTGATGAATGTATCGATGCTCTTGCGTGCCTCGTCGGTCTTTCCGGAGTCGAGGAGGCTCTGGGCCAGGTATACGGCACTCTGTGAGCCGAAGATATTGTTGACGTCAGGAGCCAGTTCTTTCCATATTGCGCGGGCCTGGTCAGCTTTGCCTATGCGCTGCAGTGCGAGCGCCTCGCTGAAGTTGATTTCAGGCATGTCGTTGCTTCCGGCAGCTGATGATGACTTGAGCTTCTCAGCTGTGGCAAGGGCCTCGTTGTAGCGTCCGAGCTCAAGCGAGGTGCGGAGAATGCCGAGGCGGGCATCGGTAATGGTGCGGCTTCCGGAGGCGCGTTTTTCGATGTTGCGGTATGTCTCAAGCGCTATCTCTCCTTTGCCGAGGGCGGCTTCGGAGTCGGCTTTGAGCAGCATGGCGTCCTCGGCCACTTCGGAGTCGGGATGATTCAATATGATTTCGGACGCATATTCTATAGCTTTGGCATGATTGCCCTCTTCGGCGGCGGCGTCAGCCATATAGAACATGGCCTGCGCCTTATATGTGCCGTTGGGGTACTGACGCAGATATTCGGCCATTGATTTGGAGTTGCCGGTGTTGACATAAAGGTTCTCAGCGCTCTGGAACGCAGCTTCGTCAAGTTCCGAAGGATTGAGCTGAGGAGCGTTGGGCACGGTGTTGAGGAACGAGCTGAACTCCTGCAGGCGTCCGTCGTCGGCGTATATGCGTTTGAGGTCGTCAATGGCCACGCGGGCTTCATCGCTTGTGGGATATGTGAGTATGATATCCTTGTATGAATCAATGGCAGCATTGCGGTCGCCGGCATTCAGATAGGTTATGGCGAGCTGCAGATAACCCTGTCGGCCGTAAGGGCTGGTGGGGTATTTTGTCACGAGCTGACGGTAGGTGTTGACCGCATTGTCAATCTCACCGAGAGTGGCGTAGGCCTCAGCCTTGTCAAGCATGGCTGCCGGAACGAGCGATGACGACGGGAACCGTGACATCATATTGTCAAGCTCCTTGATCTTGTCGCTGTTGCGGCCCTGAAGTCCGCTCATCACCGCACTCTGGTAGAGGGCATAGTCGCCTGCTTCAGGATTGGTGTTGTAGGCTTTGCGGTAAGCAGCATTGGCGGCCGCAAAGTCCTGAAGCTGATAGTGGCAGTCGGCGGCGCGGTTGTAGGCATCGGTAAGCATGGCCTTATCCGGTTTGGCATCAATCACGCGGTTGAAGTTGGTGAGCGCATTGCTGTACTGCTGCTGTTTGTAGCGGGTGTAGCCGAGGTCGTAATATGCAAGCGTATGGTTCGGGTCGGATGCCGGTGTGGCTGATGCAAATTCCAGATACTGGTCGGCGGCGGTGTCATAGCGGCCGAGCTTGTAGTTGCAGTCGGCGCTCCACAGGAGGCTCTGCCTGCGGATATCCTCTGAGGCGCCTGTACGGGCTTCGGTGAAGAATTTGAGAGCCGATTCGGGGCGTCCGGCGGCATATTCGCGTGTGCCGAGTTCAAATAGTATGCGCTGTTTGGCTTTCAGCACGGCAGCCGAGGGGTTTGACATGCGGTTGATGCTGTTGAGGGCGGCCTCGAAGTCATTGTCGGACATGTAGCCGTTGATGAGGCTTTCCTGCACCTGGGCCGCGTAGCTTGAGCGGGGAAAGCGCTTCAGGAAGTCCTCAAGCATTGAAACGGTGTTGCCGAACGGTACACGGCCTCCATCCATACGGGCCACGATGTAGTTGTAGAAGGCCACTTCGGTTATCGAGGGGTCCTCGTTGAGGGTGTAGGCTTTCTCAAATGCGAGCAGGGCACCATCGTGGTTGCCGAGCTTCACATATGCCTGGCCGAGATAGAGGTAAGCGCTCTGGGCCAGTTTGCCTTCGCCGGTCACAGCTTTCTGAAGCAGCTTGACGGCATCGTTCCAGTTGCCCTGGTTGAACTCGTTGACGCCGAGTATGTAGAACGCCGATGGGCTCACCTCGGTGGCCTCGGCGGCATAGCGCCAGAGATAGGGGAGCGCTTCATCGGTACGGCCGAGATTGTAGAGGCTTTCGCCTGCTATGCGGTTCATCTCCGGAATAAACTGCGGAACCTCGCCGGCGGCGATTGTTTTCTTGGCCAGTGCGAGAGCCTGGTCATAATCCTCGTAAAGGAAGTAGATCTGACTCATGTAATAGTCAGCGGCGGTGCCCGGCTCCTTAGAGGTGTCGACGGTCTTGAACATACTTAGGGCCGCAGCGTAGTCGCGGTCGGCATAGGACATGTAGGCCATGTAGAAACGGGCGGCGTTGCCATACTCGCGGGTGCCGGTAAGCTTGCTGAACAGCGGGCGGGCCTTCAGATTCTCACCGAGCATCATCAGTGAATAGGCACGGCGGTATATGAGGTCCTCGGCCCGGTTGGCGGTGAGTGCCTCGGTGCCTACTTCGGCATATATCTCAAGAGCTTTGGCGTAGTTGCCACGGGTAAAGTGGTAGTCACCCATGCTCATGGTGACATCCTGACAGCGTGGTGACGCCGGGAAGCGTTCTATGAAATCCTTCAGGAGGTCCAGCGCTTCGTCATCGCCGGAGTGGAGTGTGGCCATGGCCAGATAATAGCTTGCCGTTTCGCTCTGTTCGGCTGTAACCGTGAAATGGCGCAACTGCAGCAGCTGGTCGATGCATCCGTTATAGTTGCGGTCATTGTACATACCTATGCCTCTGGTGAAAAATCCGTCGGCTTCCGGCGAGTTGATTCCGGCCGAGGCGCCTGCTGCGGACAGAAATAATCCGGCAGCGGCAAGCGAAGTTATGATGGGTCGTTTCATTGTGTTCATTCCGTAGTATGGGATTTAGCTACAAAGATAGGGTGAATTCACGGTATGGCATTGCGCAATCGGGCAAAAAAACAGATGAAAATGGAAATTTTTCTAAAAATATTGAAATAATTCCATATTTCGTCAGGTTAAAGTAACTTTGCAGTTGTATGAAGAATAGTTCAACTACCCGGATGATGCGCCTGGTGGCTGCATCGGCTGCAGGCGTGCTGCTTGCGGCATGCGCCAGTATGGGGCGTCCGGAAGGGGGCGCACGCGATGTTGAGCCTCCGGTATATGTACGGGCCACGCCTTCAATGAATGCCCTGAATGTGAACAAGGGGCGTATATCCATAGAGTTTAACGAAAATGTGCAGCTGAAGGACCAGCTGACGAAGGTGGTGGTGTCGCCGGCTCAGGTGATACAGCCTCAGGTGATGGCTGTAGGGCGGCGTGTCAACATCACTCTCCGTGATACACTTGTCCCCAACACGACATATACCATTGACTTCTCCGATGCCATAGCTGACCTCAACGAGGGTAACGAACTTGACGGTTTTGCCTACGCATTCTCTACCGGACCCACTATCGATACACTGCAGATATCGGGCATGGTGTTTGAAGCGGCTACTCTCGAACCTGCCCAGGGAATGATAGTGGGTGTCTACAGCAATCTCAGCGATACCGCTATCACCACTCTGCCCCTTGAACGAATCACAAAGACTAATCAGCTCGGACAGTTCACGATACGCAATCTGAAAGAGGGCACTTACCGTATATTCGCTCTCAATGATCAGAACCGCGACTATAAGTGGGACCGCACTGAGGATGTGGCATTTTACGACATGACCATAACTCCTACGGCCGAGCGTGTCACTGTGGCCGACACACTCAAGAACAGCGAGGGCGCTGACTCGATAGTGCATCATGAAGTGACCCGATTCTATCCGAATGATATACTGCTGACATGGTTCAATGAAAACTACAAGTCGCAATATCTGCAGAAATATGAACGTCCGCAGCGCACACAGCTGAATATCACTATGGGCGCTCCCGCTGAATATCTTCCTACCATCACGCTTCTCAACGACCCGGAGCAGCCGCGCTATGACATAAGCCGGTGGAGTGTGCTCAACGCTTCGGCAACACTCGATACACTCCAGTACTGGATTACCGACAAGCGGGTGCAGGATATGGATACCCTTTTGATTGAAGCGCGATATCAGAAGACTGATACTCTTGATCAGCTGAGCTGGACCACCGATACTCTCAAACTGACTCTGCGCGGAAATGCCAAGAAGAAGGCGGAGGAGAAGAAGAAAAAAGATAAGAACGATACCATTCCGGAGCCAACGCCGCTGATGTCGGTGTCCATAGGCGGGACCACTCAGGAGGTGAACATGCCTCTGTTGCTTAAGTCGAGCAGTCCGATAGTGGACTTCAATCAGGATGGAGTACATATGTCGATTCTTGAGGATACGCTATGGGTGGATGTCGATCCGCCGCGATTCGTCATGATCGATTCGCTCAAGCCTATGCTTATGGCGGCCGATTACAAGTGGGAGCCGGGACGCCGCTACACTGTGACGATCGACTCGCTTGCCATGACGGATGCCTTGGGGCTCCATAACAAGGATGTCAAACAGGAGTTTGCCACACGTGCCCTGGAGGATTACTCGTCGGTGACATTCACGCTTACCGATCTTAAGGAACCGGCTGTTGTAGAACTGCTCACCTCGCAGGATAAACCTGTGACACGCGCTACGGTCGTGGATGGCAAGGCTGTGTTCAAGTTCCTGCAGCCCGGCACGTACTATGCACGTATGTTTATCGACCGGAATAATAACGGTAAATACGATACCGGTGTGCTGCTTGACTCTGTACAGCCTGAGGAGGTATATTATTTCCCAAAGAAAATAGCTCTGAAAAAGAACTGGGATCTGGCTGACCAACCATGGAATATTTACGAATTCCCGGTTGACAAGCAGAAACCCACTGAGATAAAGAAGAACAAGCCTAAGCGTAAGGCCGGAGAGATTCCGGAAGAGCAGACGGATGAAGAGGATGAATATGAATACGATCCGAGCGATCCCTTCGGCAAGCGAAATAACCGCAACAACCGCAACAGTAACCGAAACAGCGGACGGTTGCCCCAGGTTGACCGCAATGCCGGAAATATCCGCGGGCTTAGATGATGAAAAATATAGTTTGATACACACAATCCATGAATGACATAGGCAGAAACAATAACAACACAAACACAAACGGGCATCAGGTACAGCGTGAGCTACCCTCGGACCCAACGCTGCGGCGGCTGCCGTGGTATCTGGCGTATGTGACCACGCTGCATGCCCAGGGGGTGGAATTCGTATCCTCCACCGCTATAGCAAAAGCTATCAATGTTGACGCATCGCAGATAGCCAAGGACCTGTCGGTGCTCGGACTGCGGGGTAAGACCCGTATAGGCTATGAAGTGCCGGCTCTTGAGAAGGCTCTTAATGATTTTCTCGGGTTCAGCCACATGCACCGCGCGGTGATAGTGGGCGTGGGCTCGCTTGGCGCAGCTCTTATAGCTGACCGCGGATTGTCGCGCTACGGACTGAACATAGTGGCCGGTTTTGATATCAATCCGGCAATAACGGGGCGCTCCATCGGAGGCGTGCCGGTGCTTGACATGGCTCGTCTGGATGAACTGAAAACGGTGTATAACGCAGAGATCGGTATAATAACCGTGCCGGTAGAGAGCGCCCGTGATGTGGCTGACAAGCTGGTGGATGCGGGTGTGAGCGCTTTGTGGAACTTCACTCCCGTGCGTCTGCGGCCGCGGCCCGGTGTGGCTATCAAGAATACATCTATTTACGCCCATCTGGCGGTGATGTACAAAAGGATGAAAGCAAGTGAAGACAGTAATATTTGATCCCGATACCCCATACGATGCTTCAGGGCTTCCATCGGTCACGCTTGTGGCTGATTCGGCTCTGGTAATGCCCGGACGTCCGCTGTTCCTACCGGATTTCTCACAGCATTGGCGTGGTATAGTGTACCTCGGGGTCAGGATATCGAAGCTTGGTAAGGGCGTGGCTCCGAAGTTCGCGCGGCGTTACTATGATGCTGTGTGCGCGGCATTTCATCCGCTGGCATTTTCCGATACGGGAGAGCGCATCGGAGCCGGATTTGCAGGGCTGTATGACGGAGCGGTGGTGCTCGGAAGTATGCTCGGAGCGGAGGAAGGTGCAGAATATATCGATATAGCATGTGGCCGGCAGACGTTGGCTGTGGATATGGCCGTGGTTGACAAGGCGGTATCGGCGGTAAGCTACTGGTCGACATTGAAGACGGGCGATATCATAATGGCTGCCGGAATGATGCTTGACGCTCCGCTTCGTGTGGGTGACATGCTTGAGGCTACCGTCAACGGCGCTCCTTCGCTTAAGGTTAAAATAAAGTAAGCATGCAATAAAGTGGGCATGCGGTCAGTTATATATCCATGAAAAAGACTGTAACTTACTCTCTGATTGCTGTGGCTATGATGCTTATGGCATCGCCGGCAGCTATGGCGCAGAAGGAGGATTTCAATCCGGTGCAAACCGGCGTGAATTCGCTTAATATAGCGCCTGACGCGCGTGGAGCCTCGATGGGCGACCTCGGCGCTGCTACCGATCCGGATGCCAATTCGCAATTCTGGAATCCATCAAAATATGCATTTGCCTACAGCCAGGGTTCGGTGTCGCTCAGCTATACTCCTTGGCTGCGAAAGATAGTAAACGATATATTTCTTGCCAATGTGGCGGGCTACTGGAAGCTCGGGTCACAGGACAATCAGGCTCTGAGCGCCTCACTCCGGTATTTCTCACTCGGTGAGGTGACCGACAATTACCCTGAGGGGTCAGGCTCGGCGCAGACGCTGAATCCTTACGAAATGTCATTTGACCTGGGCTATTCACGTAAGCTGTCGGAGAAATTCTCAATGGGCGTAGTGTTCCGCTACATATATTCCGACCTCGGATTCTCGGACAGTTATGCCGGCGACCAGAATACCGGAGCTTCGGCATTTTCAGCGGATATATCTGGCTACTACACCACTTATCCTATAATAGGACGGAATGAATGTCAGTTCTCATGGGGCTGGAATATCTCGAATATAGGCTCGAAAGTGTCATACAACAACGGTGAGAATCCGGCTTTCCTTCCTACTACATTGCGTCTGGGAACATCGTTTATGTTCCCGCTTGCCGATTATCATAATCTGGCTATTTCGGTGGATGCAAACAAGCTCCTTGTGCCCACGCGTCCGCGTGAGAAGGATTATGATATGTCCACCACCGAGGGACAGCGTGAGTACAACGATGCTCTTGAAAACTGGGAGAATATGTCGCCTATCACCGGTATATTCAAGTCGTTCAGTGATGCTCCCGGCGGATTTTCGGAAGAACTGAAGGAGATATCATGGTCGCTTGGTGCTGAATACAGCTATAATGACCAGTTCTTTCTCCGTGCCGGTTACTATTACGAAAATGCCATGAAGGGCAACCGCCAGTATTTCGGCATAGGTGCCGGATTTGCCATGAATGTGGTGCGTCTCGATGCCGCCTACATGCTTGCTACCGCCCAGACTTCACCTCTTGACCAGACACTGCGCTTCACCCTGACGTTTGATATGGACGGGCTGCGTGATATATTTGGAAAACGATGATGATACCTGATTTCAGAACCGGACTCGGCTATGATGTGCACCGTCTTGTAGAGGGGCGGCGCCTTGTGCTTTGCGGTGTGGAGATTCCCTATTCCCTCGGACTCTTAGGACATAGCGATGCCGATGTGGCGCTCCACGCCTTGTGCGATGCTTTGCTTGGTGCAGCTTCGATGCGTGACATAGGCTATCATTTCCCTGATACAAGCGCTGACTTCGAGGGAGCCGATTCAAGGGTGCTGCTCCGGAGGGTTGTTGAGCTGATAGCTTCGAAAGGCTTCAAGGTGGCTAACGTGGATGTTACAATCATAGCGCAGGCCCCGAAGATGGCTCCACATATCGAATTGATGATGACACGTGTGGCTGAGGATCTGGGTATTGAATCTGAACGTGTGTCAGTCAAGGCCACAACGACCGAGCGCCTTGGCTTTACAGGACGTGGCGAGGGTATAGCCGCGATGGCTACGGCCTTGATATACAAAGGTTGATATAAGGCGGGAAATTATATTGCGATACGGCGGGTTATCGAACCTGCTTTCAGCAGATATACACCGCGCTGCAACAGCTTGATACGGTATGTGCCCGGCTTCAATTGCTGTTGGGTGACGAGCTGACCGAGAATAGTGAAGATTTTTATGGAAGATGTCTGACGGACAGATATGTAGACATATCCTCCGCTGATGCCTAATGCCGATATGTCACTGTCGGCTGTTTCTTTGGCCACAATCTCACGCGGAAGGGCGTTGACGTCCTCCCATGTGGGCGATGACGCCGCCGATGCCTGTATCGAAACAACAAGCACAAGAGCCGTGAGTATGTGACGTAAAATCTTCATTCACCCCAAAATTACAAATTTTATTGCATCCTGCCAAACATGTGTCAGCGCGGGAGAAATTTATCGGTATCCTCACCGAGCCCGCGGCGGCGTGAATAGTCATCGCGCTGCTCACTGCTGATGCGTCCGGGAATGAAGTAACGCGACTGTGGATGGCCGAATATGAATCCGCTCACGGTGGCGGAGGGCTCCATTGCGCCATTGGGGGTTAGCGTTATGTCCATATCGCTGTAGTGTAGCAACTTGTCGGCAAGGAATACCAATGACTGGTCAGGCAGCGATGGATAGCCGATGGCGGGGCGTATGCCCTGATATTCGGCCCGAAGCAGACGGCGGCCGTTGTGCGGCTCATCGGGTGCGAATCCCCATAACAGGGTGCGTACGCGGTAATGCATCTCCTCGGTGGCAGCTTCCACCAGCCGGTGCGCAAGCGAGGATGCAAGCATCGAGGGGTATAGATCGCCGCTGTTCTCCCTGACGGCTATGAACTCACGCAGAGCAGGCGATATGGTGACGGCGAATAGCCCGATATGGTCATCTCCTGCCGGATCAATGAAGTCGGCAAGTGCGGGGCAAGGATTTCCGTCGTCAGTCTGTCGGCGCAGGGTTGGTACAAGCAGTTCGGCGGCGCTGTCGTCGGGCATGCTGATATAGATGTCATTTCCCTCGGAGCGTGCTCCGGCAAGCACCACGCGGTATTGCAGCGCGCATCCGGGGGCGGATGCCATAAGGTCAAGCATCCGTGAGGCTTCTTTCCATAGCTGCATTGCTTCGCTTCCTTTACCCCTCTGCGCTTCGGGCAGTGAGGCGAGCCATGCTGCTTTGCAGTGGTCGCATCCTGTAATGTCAGCCACTGCAGCGAGTGAGGCGTCGAGTCCCCAGGCTTTGAAGAGGGCACGGACGTTGATGCTGTCGCGCACATCGTTGATGGTGAGTTCTCCATCGATGACTCCGGTTCGGTTAGGCGCAGGGGCTTTCAGGGAGAAGTCAATGGTCGGGCGCCGGTTGTATGCTTCTTGGAGTGAGAGAAGCGGAGCTGATTCCGAGTGGCGGTCGCGGAGTCGCTGTTGAGCCTCCTTCAGCTCGTTTTCAGCCTGCTGGCATGTGGCACTGTTGATGAGGCGCCTTGCGACGGAGGGGAGCGATGCCGCTTCGTGGGTGTAGGCCACCGGTCCGGAATAATGCGGAGCTATCTTGATGGCGGTATGCTCTGCTGAGGCTGCGGCGCCGCCAATCAGCAGCGGTATGCGTAGGCCTCTCTCCTCCATCATCTCTGCCACATGGCACATTTCGGAAAGCGAGGGGGTTATCAGTCCGCTGAGACCTATGGCATCGGCATGGTTGGATGTTGCGGCATTTATGATATCGTCAGCTTCCACCATCACGCCGAGGTCAATCACGCGGAAGCCGTTGCACTGCATTACCACGCTTACTATGTTCTTGCCTATGTCATGTACATCGCCTTTTACCGTGGCAAGTATGATGGTCGGTGCGCCGGTGTCTGTTCCGGCTGACGAAGCGCTCTCTTTCTCTATAAGCGGGGTGAGGTGCTTGACGGCGCTCTTCATCACCCAGGCGCTTTTGACTACCTGGGGGAGGAACATCTCGCCCTTGCCGAACTTTTCGCCTACGCGGTTCATTCCGGCCATAAGCGCTCCTTCGATTACTGCCATTGCTGTACCGCTTTCAGCTACGGCGGCATCCACTGTCAGTTCAAGATTGGAGGTTGAGCCACTCACAACCATCTGCGTCAGGCGTTCTACAGCAGAGAGCGCGGTGGGCGCCGGGGCGGGAGCGGGAGCTTTCTGCCCTGATTTGGCCTCAAGCTCGCGTGTTTTTATTTCAGTGGCTATCTGTACAAGCCGGTCGGTAGCATCATCGCTGCGGTCAAACAGCACATCATCTATGGCATTGCGCAGCCCGGCATCAATGCTGTCGTAATCGAGCAGTGTGGAAGGGTTTATGATGGCCATGTCCATGCCGGCTTTTACCGCATGGTGCAGAAATACGGAGTGCATGGCCTCGCGTACAGTGTTGTTGCCGCGGAATGCAAACGACAGATTGCTGAGGCCTCCGCTCACACGAGCGCCGGGGAGATTCTCTTTTATCCAGCGGGTGGCGTTGATGAAGTCAAGCGCATACCGGCGGTGAGCGTCTATACCTGTGGCTATGGTGAGGATGTTGGGGTCAAATATTATGTCGGCGGGTGATACACCGGCTTGCTCGGTCAGGAGCCGGTAAGCTCTTTCGCAGATGCTTATACGGCGTTCAAAGGTGTCGGCCTGTCCCTCCTCATCGAATGCCATCACTACGACGGCTGCCCCCATATCGTGTATGTGGCGGGCTTTCTTGAGGAATATCTCCTCGCCCTCCTTGAGGCTGATGGAGTTGACCACCGGACGTCCCTGCACATGCTCCAATGCGGCTGTGATCACACTCCAGTCCGATGAATCGATCATCACCGGTATGCGTGTCAGTTCAGGTTCGGCTCCGAGGCGGTCGAGGAACAGGCATATCTCCTTTGAGGCGTTGAGCATGGCATCGTCCATGTTGATGTCAATAATGTCGGCTCCCGCCTTGATCTGGGAGCGTGCTATCTGCAGCGCTTCGTCAATGGATCCCTCCTTGATGAGGCGGAGGAACTTGCGGCTACCGGCTACATTGCAGCGTTCGCCTACTTTTATCAGACGGCACCCCTCGGGGAAGCTTGCGTCATCAAGTCCTGCGAGGCGCAGGGTAGTGCTGTCAGCTTCCTGCCATAGGCGTGGGGCATGCAGGGCGGCTTCGTCGGCTATGGCCTTTATATGCCCGGGGGTGGTACCGCAGCATCCACCAACGATGTTCAGCCGGCCTTCATTCAGCAGGGGGCTGAGCAGCGATGCCATGATGCGGGGCGTCTGGCTGTAGGCTCCGAGTGCGTCGGGGAGGCCGGCGTTGGGGTATGCGGCCACTGCTGCGGGCATATCGGAGATGGCAGTGATGAAGGGTATCATCTGCTCGGCTCCGAAGCCGCAGTTGAATCCTACGGAGAGAGGATGGATATGTGACGTTGAGGTGAAGAATGCCGCGGCTGACTGGCCTGACAGCGTGCGTCCGTTCTCGGTCAGGGTTACGGAGAGTGATACTGGGAGAAGGCGGCCGCAGTCGGTCATGGCGCGTCGGGCCGCAAATATGGCTGCTTTTGCGTTCAGGCCGTCGAATATGGTTTCGAGCAACAGGAGGTCCACCCCACCCTCGATAAGCGCTCTAATCTGCGTGTAATAGGCTTCTGAGAGCTGTGAGAAGCTTACGCTGCGGTCAGAAAGCGCGTTTGCCATGGCGAGTGACTTGCCTGAGGGGCCTACGCTACCAGCCACCCACACCTGCACGGGGGCGCTATCGGCTGCTTTGCGTGCCACTGTAGCGGCGGCGCGTGCAATGTCGGCAGCAAGGTGGCTCAGCCCGTAGTCGGCAAGTGAGATGGCGTTTGAATTGAAGGAGTTTGTCTCTATGATACGCGCGCCGGCATCAATGTAGCGCATGTGGATGCGTTCTATCACGTCAGGGCGGGTGATGCAGAGCAAATCGTTGCACCCGATAAGAGCGTGTCCTGTGTCGTCGGGTATCGACGTGCCGTTGTGGAAATCGGCTTCTGAAAGATTTTCCTGCTGGATCATGGTGCCCATGGCTCCGTCAAGAATCAGAATTTCCCTGCTTAGTGTCTCAATCAGCTGCTCTGAGCGGCCGGAAAGTTTCAAAGTGTGCATGATAGTGTGTATGCGCGCGCGAATGTTATATAAAAAAAGAATGAGTAACGTAAACCGAAGTTTAACAATTACTCATTCTCCTCTCTCCTCTGCGGTATGGACGGGACTCGAACCCGCGACCCCCTGCGTGACAGGCAGGGATTCTAACCAGCTGAACTACCACACCAA
>OFGR01000318.1_pt1 | contig 50439 bp, 38 predicted proteins | sample 1521811 | NCBI WGS metagenome assembly OFGR01 (sample SAMEA3504098, study PRJEB24116) | mouse gut metagenome | biome: mouse gut; feature: mouse-associated habitat; material: faeces | place: Denmark | collected 2011 | reverse complement strand
GTTTCTGCTTTCCATTTGGCTGTATAATCATTCAGCATTCTCATCACATGCAACGCAAAGTCTTTACCTCCTGCTGTATGCGACTCGCCCGTCATATATCTGACACACTCATACAACCCGGCATATCCAAGGCTGATTGTGGAATATCCATGGTAGAGAAGTTGATCTATCAGCTCGTCCTTATCCAACCGTGCCAAAGCACCATACTGCCAAAGAATCGGAGCGACATTCGAGCTGGTTCCCTTTAACCGATTGTGCCGAGCCATCAGAGCCGGATAGCAAATGTTTTCCAGACGGTCTTTGAGAATATTATCAAACTTGTTGAAGTCGCCACCAGAACTTAAAGCTACATCAGGAAGATTGATGGTCACAACACCCTGATTAAATCGTCCGTAGTATTTGTGACCGGCTGTCCAGTTGTTACACTTTGAGTAATTTTCGGTTGTCCTGTCCGGTGTCAAGAAAGAGCGGCAGCCCATACAGGGATAACAGTTGCCTTCTTTATTTTCCTTCATAACCTTTTCCGAAATGTAATCCGGCACCATCCGTCTGGCGGTACACTTTGCCGCAAGTCTGGTAAGCTCCCAGTAGGGGCTTCCTTCCCGGATATTATTTTCTTCCAGCACATAAATCAACTTGGGAAAAGCGGGGGTAATGTATACGCCCTTCTCATTTTTCACTCCCTGCATACGCTGGAGCAGCATTTCCCGGATAACCAGCGCCAGGTCATCCCTGAGACGTCCCTCCTCCACTTCATTCAGATACATGAATACCGTCACAAAGGGAGCCTGCCCGTTGGTGGTCATCAGGGTGATCACCTGATACTGTATCATCTGAACGCCCCGTCGGATTTCTTCTTTTACCCGCAGTTCCGCTACTTCATTGATTTTATCTTCTTCCAGTACAAGGCCTGCAGCGGCAAACTCCCGCTCCACAATTTTTCTAAGTTTCTGCCGGCTCACCTCCACAAAAGGAGCCAGATGGGACAGGGTAATGCTCTGTCCGCCATACTGGGAACTGGCAATCTGGGCAATGGCCTGGGTTGCCACATTGCAGGCGGTGGAAAAGCTCTTTGGCTTCTCAATCATGGTTTCACTGATTACTGTACCGTTCTGAAGCATGTCTTCGAGATTTACCAGACAGCAGTTATGCATATGCTGCGCAAAATAATCTGCGTCATGAAAATGAAGGATTCCTTCCTCATGCGCACGTACTATTTTTTCCGGCAGCAGAAACCGCTTTGTAATGTCCTTGCTGACTTCTCCGGCCATATAATCCCGCTGAACACTGTTTACAATGGGATTTTTATTGGAATTTTCCTGTTTGATTTCTTCATTGCTGCATTCAATCAGACTTAAAATCTGCTGATCCGTGGAATTGGATTTTCGTACCAGTGCCCGTTTATAACGGTAGGTAATATATTTTCTGGCAACTTCATAGGCCTTATACCCCATAATTTCATTTTCCACCATATCCTGAATTTCTTCCACATTATAGGTGCGATCCATATGTTCGCAGATATCAGAAATCCGCTCTGCAATTCCTTCCATCTGTTCCTGAGAAAGCCTGTCCTTCTCCGCCACTTCTCTGTTTGCTTTTGTAACTGCATCGGTGATTTTTCCTGCGTCAAAGGCTGTTTCTTTTCCGCTTCTCTTAATAATTTTCATTCTGCTTCCTCCAAAACACTAAATATGGTACTATACCCATATCCCAACACTATATATGCCTGTTTATTATAGTATTATCTGTATAAAAAATCAAGATGAAAAAAGCAGGATTTTGTCGCTATGTTTCTTCATGTTCTGCAGGTTCCACCTCTCCCCGGTACACTTCCAGTTCTTCCTCTTCCGGAAAATCCTCCGGTTCCGGGGGATTTTTGGGCTTTCCGGACTCCGGCTGCTCTCTGGTTTTTTTCCATTCCGGATGTTCTCCCAGGTCATCTGTTTTCTTTCCTGCGCTCCGCTCCTGATAAGCCCTGGTGCGGAAATTAAGATAAAGAATATTGACAATCTCCACCATTCCGTCTGCCAGAAGAATAACAGCCGTATAGTTCTGGTAAAATATCATGTCTTCAAAAGGATTCAGAATGACGGAAACGCTGAATCCCAGCAGCACAATGGTCACTGCAAAAAATCCTGCCCAGGCCCGGTCTTCCATACATTTTAAATCCAGTGCGTACTGCAGTTTGATTACACCGGACAGCAGCAGCAGAAGCCCCAGGGCTGTCAGAAAGGACACTGCAATGCGCTCTGCGCTGACCAGGCCGCAGATTCCCAGCAGCACAAACAGCACCCCTTCTGAAAATCCATACTCATTGAGTCTCTCATAACCGCCCGTCATAAAATACCGCACGATCATATAAATTCCCAGCACCACCACAAATCCGCAGATAAAATAGCAAATATCTATTACCTCAATCCGGGGGACAAAGAGGATCAGCGCTGCCACCACAATGGATATGGCGGCAATCAGGGATACCACTACGGTACTGAACAGGCTTTTCTTTTTTTCATTCATGTTTCACGCTCCTTTTTCTTTTGAAAAGACAGTTCCATGCACTTATATTAGAACAGTTTTGCAAGAAAATCAAGGCTTTCCCTGGGTATGTCCAGCCTCCGGGCCATCCCCCAATACTGTTAAAAATTCTAATCACCAGGCCATTGTTGTCTTTCTTCCTTCTGGCTATACTGGTAACTGTCCATATAAGTCCTGAAAAGAGGAGAATGAGTATGAAAAAGAAATTACCTTTTATTTTTGCAATATCCTGTTCCGCTGTATTCTTATGCATCTGCGGATTCCTGGCCTTTCAGTACCGGAATCTGGACAGACGCTTTCAGAAGCTGGAGGCGGAAGCCTTTCATCTGCAGGAGGATAAAGCGGAACTGAATGAGGAACTGGAAGACAGCGCCGCCCGGTTAGAGGATCGTGAAAAATACATTGCGGGACAGAAAGATTATATTTCTGAATTATCGGAGCAGATTCAGGATTTTGATGAGGATGAGACGGAAGACTCTGAACATACTGACAGAACTGGAAAAGACGGCATTTATGCCGGCAGCAATACCGGAAACGACCCTTATCCGGACCTGTATGCAGATAAGGATAACCTTCCTGTCCAGACCGGGCAGAAATACGTCTATCTCACCTTCGACGACGGCCCTTCCTCACTGACTCCGAAAGTGCTGGATTTGCTGGATGAATATGACGCCCATGCGACTTTTTTTGTAGTGGGCAAAAATAATGAAGAATATGCAGAATATTTATCGGAAATTGTGGAACGGGGACATACCCTGGCCCTTCATTCCTACAGCCACAACTACAATCAGATTTACCGCTCCGTGGATGCTTTTCTGGCTGATTATGAAAAAGTATATGACTGGGTATATGAGGAAACCGGCTATTCTCCCTGTCTCTTCCGTTTTCCTGGCGGCAGCACCAATGGCTCCTCCTATGTTGTCAGAAATATTATCCGGGAAATGGAGCGCCGGGGATTTACCTTTTATGACTGGAACGTCAGTTCCGGTGACGGAAGTAATCTGACCACATCTCAGAATATCATTGACAATATCTGTTCCACAGTGGGATATGTAGATAATCCCGTGGTACTGATGCATGACGGCCAGGGAAAAGACGCCACTCTGGCAGCCCTTCCCACCGTCCTGAAAACCCTCTCTGAAAAAGGCTATGATTTCCGTTCTCTGGATCAGAATTCAGAGCCTGTACAATATCGAAAATCTGAACCGTAACTGTTCCGGAAAACAGAGAAAGCTACTGCTCCATCTGTTTTCCAAGAAATCCGGCCGCCACTCTGGCCAGCTTGCTTTCCGTTTCACCCATGCCGGTTTCTTCCTTATTATACATGACCACGGAGCCGATAGCGTCTCCTTCTGAAATAATGGTGGACACCACCTGGGACTGAAATTCTCCTGAGTCGTCCAGGGTGATTTTGACAAATCCCTTTTCGTCTTTCTGGGCATAAAAGGTTTCCCGGTCTGTGATTACGTTTTCCAGCTGTTTGCTGATGGGCTTACCGTCAAATTCCTTTTTCCCGGCTCCTGCCGCCGCAATCACATGGTCTTTATCGGTAATGCACACCAGGCATCCGCTGGTCTGGGCAAGGCTTTCCGCATACAGTCCTGCAAACTGGCCCAGTTCCCCAATGGGAGAATATTTTTTCAGAATAATCTCCCCTTCCCGGTCTGTAAAAATTTCCAGGGGATCTCCTTCCCGGATTCTCAGGGTACGGCGAATTTCCTTTGGCACTACCACTCTTCCCAGATCATCTATTCTTCGAACAATTCCTGTTGCTTTCATAATAAAATCCTCCATTTACAAATCTCTTATCTTTTTTCGATACTAGTATCTGTAAACGGAGGCATTTTATACCTGATTTTTTATTTTTCCGCGGCAGTTTTCTGTCTTTAAAGAACTTTCTCAATCTCCTCGATTACAATCCGAAGCGCCTTAATTCTGGCATATTTTTTATCATTGGATTCCAGTACATGCCAGGGTGCGTAAGTGGTACTGGTTTTCTTCATCATTTCGTTTACTGCTGTCTCATACAAATCCCATTTTTCCCGGTTCCGCCAGTCTTCTTCCGTAATTTTCCACTGTTTTTCCGGCGTGTTCTGACGGTCGGTGAAACGCTGCAGCTGAACGTCCTTATCAATCTGTACCCAGAATTTGATAATCACCGCGCCCCAGTCAGCCAGTTCTTTTTCAAATTCATTGATTTCGTTATAGGCCCGCTGCCAGTCATTTTCGCTGCAGAACCCTTCCAGACGTTCTACCATAACCCTTCCGTACCAGGTACGGTCAAAAATGGCCACATGGCCCGTTTTGGGCAGACGGTTCCAGAACCGCCACAGATAATGCCTTGCCTTCTCATGGGGCTCCGGGCTTGCAACAGGATGAACCTCATAGCCTCTTGGGTCAAGGGCTCCGGTAATCCGCTTGATATTTCCGCCCTTTCCGGCTGCATCCCAGCCTTCATAGGCAATAACCACAGGAATCTTTTTCCGATAAATCTCATTGTGCAGCACACGCAGCCTGTTCTGCAGTACATCAAGCTCCCGTTTGTATTCCTCGTCTGTCAGAACCTTGTCCAGTGTAATTTCCGACAGTTTCGGTACTTTTTCCACAGGAAATACATTCTGCAGAAGGGGTACTGCCATGGCGCTGTTCTTCAGCGCCGTCTCAATTCCGCTTACCAGTGTTTCCAGCACCTGTAACTGGGCCCATTTTTTGCTTTTTGCGTCTACAATATACCAGGGTGAAGTGGAAGCGTTGGTATCGTTTAAGTATCTGTCATAAACTTTCAGGCATTTATCGTAATGCCTGTTCTGCCAGGCGTCATTTTCGCTGACGCGCCAGCTTGTATTTGCGTCCTTCTCCAGCCCTTTCAGACGCTTTTTCTGTTCTTTCTGACTGATGTGGAAGAAAAACTTCATAACAAGATAGCCGTTGTCTGTCAGCTGGCGCTCAAACCGCTTTACACTGTCAATCCGCTCTTTGTACCTCTTTTCTTTCGTTTCCCCGTGCAGGCATCCGCGGGTTACTTCATCCATCCATCCGGAATCCAGAAAACAGAACTTACCTGCTTCCGGAATTTTCACAAAATACCGATACAGAAATGGTTTCCGCTTTTCTTCCTCTGTGGGGATGTCCATGGTTGCCACCTTGAAAAATCTGGGGTCAATGTCCCGGATAATCTTCCCCAGGATACTGCCTTTTCCCGCTGTACCCCAGCCTTCAAATAACACAAACACCGGCAGTTTATGCTCTTTAATCAGCATCTGCTGGGCCCCCAGTTTTGCCCTGGCCGCTCTGAGGCGCTCCTCCAGTTCCTCTTCCTCCGGTTTCTCCGGCCTGTTCCAGTTTTTTAACATAACTTCTCCTCCTTTTCTGATACCCCGCCGCTCAGACAGGGTATGATTCCTGTCAGTGTCTTACGGAAAAACTCCGTTCCCCCGACTCTGTCTCTATGCGATTTCTGGTAATCCAGTCTATGCGTATATAGGAATCCTGCTGCAGAGACTGAATGATTTTGTCCAGTTCTTCTTCCCGGCCCTGCATCTGGGCCTCCACAGACCCGTCGTAATTATTTCGTATCCAGCCGGTTACTCCGTAATGTCTGGCCAGGTGCTGTGCTTTAAAACGAAACCCCACACCCTGTACCCTTCCGGTAAATATCAGATGTTCCCGTATGATTTCCATTATCCCAGTAATTTCTCCCATTCTTCCGGTTTAAATCCTGTGGTGACGCCCCGCTCTGTCACCAGTATGGGCCTTTTCACCAGCATTCCGTCGGTGGCAAGGAGCTCATATTTTTCCTCCAGTGTCATCTGAGGCAGACGATCCTTTAATTTCAGTTCCTTATACACCATTCCGCTGGTATTGAAAAAACGTTTGATATCCAGGCCGCTTCTTTCATGCCATTCCTTTAATTCCTCCGAGGTGGGATTCTGCTCCCTGATATGGCGGTCTGCAAAAACAGTCTGCCGCTCTTCCAGCCATTTTTTCGCTTTCTGGCAGGTGGTACATTTGGGATATTCCACAAACAGACATTCCATGCTGTGTTCCTCCTTATCTTCCCCTGTTTTCCGGAATCCAGGGGGCTCTGTACAGCTATTATCGCTTCTGTTATTATATCAAATCTTATCCTGAAATTCAATTTAATTGTCAGACAGAAATCAGCCAAAACCCTTCATAATTGAAAAAGTCATGGCTGATTTCATTTTTTATGTCTTTTTCTGTGTTTCCTTCTGCTGACCCCGCCCCTTTCCTGCAAAATAAAAGGTTCCGCTTATAACAACAGACACTTCTGCCAGCAGTCCCAGCACAGCTGTCCGGGCAAAATCTTTCATCCACTGAATATCCGGCTCTGATTTCGGCATCTGCACCAGCAGTTTTATTCCATCTGTTTTTTCCTTCCATAAATTGCTCCAGAAAGAAAATTCAGACCACCGCGAGGGAATGTAAGCATCAGGTATATGCACCTGATTTTTCAGAAAAAACACAAGCAGTACCCCCAGCAGCAGACAGCATCCGGCTGCCGCCGCTTTTTCAGGAAGAGAATTCTCTGCTCTGTACTGCCGCCAGAGATACCGTGCAAAAAAAATACTGACTGTAACAGGCGCCAGCAGCAGGCAGGCCCCGCCGATTCCCCGCAAAAGCTCCAGATCCAGAATTTCCGGGGAAATCCCCAGCTGGCTCATGCAGATGGATGGAAGGTCGCCGGCTGACACATGTTCCGGCAGGCTGACCTCCATCCGGTCCAGCAGTTCTTCCTGCCCTCTTTTCCCCTCTGTACTTCCTGCCGGAACATCCGTTTTTGAATCCTGAAAACTCTTTTTTTGTCCTTTTTCGGAAAGGTGGTTTACCTGGAAGGCGATAAAAGGTTCCTGGCCTGCTATCACCTTTCGGATGGTATAGGTTTTTTCCTGACAGGTAATCTCCTTTCCCACCACATCCAGACTGCCGAACAGTTCCCAGGCTGTCTTTTCATCTGTCAGACAGCCTTCCGTATCCTCCGGCGCCGGAAGGCGGGAATCTCCAAACACCAGTTCCGGATTACCGCACAGTAAAATAGCGTCTGCCTGTGCCTGTCCGGACAGATTCCCGTTCGTCAGCAGCACATCTTCTTCCCTGCCCCAGATACAGAAATCCAGAGGCTGCCCTGTTTCTGTTTTTCCCTGCTGAAATGCTTCCTTTATCTGCTGATTCTGCTCTGCCGCCTCCAGAGCCTCCGAAACAGTGACAGGCTGTTTCAGACAGAATTTCACCGTGTCTTCTGCCGAAATCAGTCTGCCCCAGGCGGCAGCTGACAGACCGGACAGCGCCGCCGTAATTCCGAAAACTGCTGCCATAAGCAGATATTTCCCGATTCTGTTTATCATAACTCTTTCCTTCTGACCCTGCTTCCGTCTTCCAGCGGCCGGCTGGAGCTGCTGACCACCTCCTGGTCTCCGGTCAGCATTCCGTCCTCAAGGGCCGCTTTGCTATCGTTTTTGTCCCTGACTTTCACTTCCAGACGTCTCACCACAAGTTCTGTTCCCATAACGCCCTGTTCTTCCTGCAGCACCAGCACATAATAGCCTCTTTCTGCTTCCCGCAATGCCTGAATGGGAATCACGGTACTGTAATTTTCTGATTTCTGAGTGATTTCCACTTCCGCACTGGCACCTGCATCCAGCACGCCCTCCGGTAAATCCACCGTCACGTCCAGAAGACTGTCATCTTCTTCATTTTCAGTCACCCCGGCAACGGTATAACCGCTGATTTTCTCTTTGTTGCCGGAGGGGGTAATAATAACCGGACTTCCACTGCTGACATATTCCTCATAAAATTTATCCACAGTCACCGTGAGTCTTCCGCCCTTTGAGGTGTCTGCCAGCCGCATGGTCGTTCCCTCTGTGGTAAAATCCCCTGTGACAATGGAAATGTTGGTTATCATTCCCCGGACGGGAGCTGTGATTTTCCCTTCCGCCTCCTGCAGAGCCAGCAGTTTATTCAATGCCAGCTCCTGCTGCTGCCTGGTAATTTCGTTCTGCTTTGAGGTACTGTCCGCGGCTTTCTGCTGGGAAGCGTCCTCTAACTCTCTGGCGGCATTCTTTACATTTTCTGCCCGTGAGGATAGGGCCGCTTCATAGGCTGCCTGCGCCTCTGATACCGCCTGTTCCAGACGGGCTTTTTCCGTCTCCTGGGCGGAAGCATCTGGTGCTGATTCTGGTTCCTGGCTCTCTTCGTCTTTCTTTGGCTGTACCTGGTCTTCTGCTTCCTGTCCATCCCCTTCTGCCCCATTCGGATGATATGCCTCCTGTGCCCCATTGTCATTTCCGTCTTTTTCAGCTTCCGGCACAGGATGGCTCAAAAATTCCTCCAGCGCCTGCTGCGCCTCATCCAGGGCTGCCTTTGCTGCGGCCACCTGCGCGTCTCCCTGAGAAACTGCCTGGCTGTAATCTTCCTGCGCCCGGTTCTGTCTCAGTTCCCGGTTCTTTCGTTCCACACTGCTGGCGCTCTGGGCGTCCTGATTCTGCAGTCTTATTTTTTCCATCTCCTGTCTGGCTTCCAGAATCTGTTCTTCCAGTTCTTCCATATCTATGGTAAACAGCAGTTCTCCTTCTTCCACGGTCTGTCCCTCCCGGACAAAAATTTCCTTCACCCGCTGCCCGCTTTCCGTATAAACTGCCACTTCCTTTCCTGCTTCCACTCTGCCGCTTCCTGTGACGGTATGGTCAATGGTTCCTGTGGAAATCTTCACTGTTTCCACCCTGGCCATGGATGCCCCGCTCACCCCTCTGGATAATATGGTAAAACCAAGCATCACCGCCAGGAATCCGCCGAATATTCCAAATATTTTCTTTCTGTCCATGGTCTGTTCCTTTCGAAATACTCTGTCCGGCCCTTATAAAAGGCCGAAATTCTCACTAATCATTCTTTTACCGCACCTGCCATAATCCCTTTTTCCAGATAGTCCTGCCCTCCCAGGAATACCAGCAATGCCGGAAGAAACGTGACCACCGACGCTGCAAATGCCATGCCGGACTGGCGGACTGAGGTAATGTCCGGCAGAAACACCGACAGGGGAAACAGTTTCTTTTCTTTCAGAAAAGTCAGGGGCTGTTCTATCAGGCTCCAGTATTCCAGAAATCCCAGAACCATGGCGGCAATCACGCCGGAGGAGCCCACAGGCAGGCCGATATGGTAAAACAGCTGCCACTCTCCGGCTCCGTCCAGCCTGGCAGATTCCAGCAGACTGTCGGGAATTTCCGTAAAAAAACGGAAAATAATAAACACCGGAAAGGTAGAAAAAACTCCAGGAAGAATAATTCCCCAGAGGTTATCCGTCAGCTTCAGTCTATCCAGCACCAGATAGTCTGACAGCATCAGCACCTGAAAGGGCATCAGCATGAGTATCATGTAAATCAGAAAAAATCCCTTTTTCCATGGAAATTCATATTTTGCAAATCCCCAGGCGGTCATGGTTCCCACCACAAGCTGTCCGGCCAGTACCCCAAAGGTAATCCGGACGGAATTCCAGAACATGACAAAAAATTCCGGAGAATCCAGAAAAATCTCCACATAATGCCGCAGGGTGGGGTAATGGGGCAGCAGGGGAAAATCCGCATATCCCTCGTTTCCCCCAATGACTGCTCCCAGATAAATGCTCAGCTCATCTCTGCCCATAAAAGAGCCTGCCAGCAGAAAAATCACCGGGTACAATGTGATAAGGGCAAGTACCCCCAAAAGGGCCCACAGCAATTTCTGCCCTCCATGGAATCTTTTTTTCTGTCTTCTTTTCCTGTCTGAAATTCTTTGCATTAACATCCCATCCTCCATAATATCAGTATTTTTCCTCACTGTCCCAGGATTTCTGTAAAAGCAGAATCAACCCCAGAAGCACAATGCTCTCAAGCACTGCCGCTGCCGCCATTTTGTCGAAGGAAAAGGTTCGAAACCAGTTATTAAACAGGTGCTGCATCATATAAATGCTTTCATGGGGATAGTCTCCGGCCACCAGATACGCCTCCCGGAATACCTTAAAGGAATTCAGAAAGGACAATACCGTTATGGTATACAGGGATGATTTCAGATTTGGCAGAGTAATGCTTCTAAAACACTGCCATTCCCCGGCTCCGTCCACTCTGGCCGCCTCATATATATTTTCTGAAATTCCGGCAAGTCCGGCCATCCACAGTACAATGTCATAGCCAAGGTTTTTCCAGATATAGCTAAGAACCAGTATCCAAAACGCCTGCTCTGTATTCATCCAGTCCTTTCCCCCGCAGCCCAGGTGACAGAGCCACTGATTTACCAGACCCTGTTCGTGAAACAGAAGACGCCACACCAGAGCCACAGACACTGCTGGCAGAGCCATGGGCATCAGAAATGCACTTTTCATGATTCCCCCGTATTTGCTTCGGTACAACACCACTGCGCAGACCAGAGCTGTAAGGATAAGAGCCGGGATACAAATCAGGGTGAACTTAAGGGTATTTTTCACTGCCAGCTGAAATGCCCCGTTCTCTAACACCGTCCGGTAATTGGCGGCGCCCACAAAGCGGTTGTCTACCGCTCCCAGAAAGGAGCGGCGTACCACGTCTCCAAAGGGCAGAAGATAGAATATCAGCACTCCCGAAAACCCTGGCAGAATCCACATGAGGCCCCGCCACTTTTTACCGTATGATCCCGCCTTATTTTCATTTCTCTGATTTTTTCTGTTTCTGCGTGTCATTTCTGCCCCCATATGTTCTATTCCGCCAGATACAGATTTACTTTCTGCATAATGGCGCCGGCGGCTTCTTCGGGACTCAGTTCTCCCTTCAGCACTTTTTCTCCCTGTTCCACCACCGCGTCACGGATTACTTCATCCTGCAGGGAAGGAGTGGTAAGGGACTCTGCCAGCTCTGTAAATTTCTTCATTTCTTCTTCCGTTCTGGGCTTCAGTTCATAATCCAGGATTCTGTCCATACCTGCTCCGCCTACACCCACCAGGCCTTCTTTTCCTTCGTACTCGTGTCCGTCATTGGTAGTGCGGAATGCGTCTTTTTCCACAGCAAATCCGCCTCCCTGAAAAAATTTCTGGGCCTGAGGCGTAAACAGGAATTTTACAAATTCCTCTGCTGCTTTTGGCTGAGTGCTCTTGCTGCTGATTCCCATAATCATGGCCGGTACAAATACATTTTCCGCCTGTCCGGGCATATGTCCGTAGTCTCCGTCCCCCAGCTTTTTGTTGGCTGCCAGTATATAATCCATATCATAACCGCCCAGCAGTCCCACATTTACTTTGATGTCGCCAAATGCCACATCAAAAACTCCCTGACTGATACTGTCGCGGTTCGCCATACTCACTTCTTTTCCTTCTTCTGCAAATCCCACGTCAGTACTTACATTCTCCACACTGCTGTCGTATTCCCCGTAAGCATTTTTCAGCTTCGTTAAAAATTCTGTAATTTTTCCTTCATCCAGCGTGTTGTCATCTTTCTTCCAGGCCGTTCCGCAGGTATACCAGAATTTCCGGATAATTTCGTCCGGATGCTGGCCTGCAAAACATCCCGCCTTCTGTGTCAGTTCGTCAAAATCTTCTGTAAAATACTGTCCGGACGCCTGAATCACCGGAATTTTAAACCGGGCCGGAATGGCACAGAGCTGTCCCTGTTCATCCTCCCAGGCTTTCAGAATGCTTTCAAAATAATTTCCCTCCGTAACCACAGAAGAAATGTCTTTCAGGATTCCCTTTTCCATATAGGTTTCCACGGGCATCCCATCCAGTACCAGTACATCCGGGCCTTTGCCCGCCATAATCTCTGTGGTCAGTGTTTTCAGTGCGTCAGAGACTGTCATTCCGCTTTCCTCTGACATTGCCACTTCATAATTGATATAAATATCCGCATGTTCTTTCTGAAAACTGCTGATGGCCTGCCGCAGTTCTTTATTATTATAAAGAGAATATACCTTCAGCTCTTTATCCGGCTTTGCAGGGGTATCCGGAGAATAAGTATATTTCAGCAGTACCATACCTCCCGGTTTACCGGAATTGTCGTCGTTGGCTACCACCAGCAGATTCTGCTCATCCAGCATGGTCAGGGCATTTGCATAAAAAGATGGCCCGCCCAGGGAATTCATGGTCCCGTCAATCAGCTGTTCTAACACGCTGCCGCCGAATTTATAGTGATAAAGGCCGCCTCTGGACAGACCGTAAATACTTTCTCCATTGTCTGTGGTGTCAGTCACAGTAAAGGCTCCGTTTTCAGAAACTGCCTTCCGCAGTGCTTCCTCTGCCTGCTTCTGCTCTCCTGTTTCCGTATCATACAGAAGGGTTTCCGTACTGGTCTGAATGACCATGGTTTTCCCGGCCACAAAGCACTGATGGGATTCCACGCTTCCGTCAAACTCATAGGTCTGTTTTATACTTCCGTCTGCAATGCTGACCTGATAAATGTTATCCCCGATATCTTTAATCAGAAGCTGGTCGCTGCCCAGAAATTTTAAATCCAGCACCATGTTTCTGATACCGGTTCCTTCACCGGAAGGATTCTCTTCATTTTCTGATTCATCTTCTGTTCCCGGTTCTTCAGTATCTGCTCCATCGTCCACTCTTTCCGGATGTTCGCTGTCATCGCTGAATACAAACTGAGAACCTGACGTTTCCCCTTTCACTTCCGGTATATCAAAGGGAATCCTGTCTGCCTTTCCTTCCCGGTCCAGGATATATATTGCCGGATTTATCCCGCTTCCGCTCACAATTTCATTAAAAACGCATGCGCTCTGTCCATCGGAAGAAATGGCAGCATAGTCTATATACCCTGCATTCTCATCCTGAAATTCTTCCGGTAAATCAAAGGCTTTCTCCCAGGTTGTACCGGAGTCTTTGGAATCCCATATACTTTTTACGCCATTTCCATCATTTCCCATAAAACGGATGGTTCCGTCCTCCAGCTTCTTCATATCGTAAATATCATAAAAATCTGTGGGAAGCGCTATTTCTTCTTCCAGGAAACGCCCCATGGCAGTTCCTCCCCCGTCGTTTCCTTTCCCGCTTTCTTCCATGGCTTCCTGTCCGCTTCCGGCTTCTTCTTTTTTACTGCAGCCGGAAAGGCTTCCCAGAATCAGCGCAGCTGTTAATAAAATTCCTGCGGTTCGTTTTAATCTTTGATACTTCTTCATGCATTTTCCTCCTTTATGTCAGTCTGTTTTGGAATCTGGACACAAGAATAGCACATCTGTCTCTAATCTTTCTCTAAAGTATTTAAAATTTTTTAGAGATAAATTAGAGACAGATGTGTTAAACTGATTATAAAGATCAGGGTGTCAAAAGCATCTTTGGTGGGGCGCACCCTTTTGACACCCTAATCCTATAAATAATAAAAAGGATGGAAAATTCCTGTTTTCCTGAAAATTGTTCTGACTGCAGACAACCAATGGAGGCGATTCCTATGCGAATACTGATTATAGAAGACGATAAATCCCTGGCAGAAACCCTTCGCTTTCAGCTGGAGCACAGCCATTTTGAAACTGACGTATGCCATGACGGGGAAGAAGGGCTGCATTTTATCGAACAGCAGTCCCATGACCTGATTCTTTTGGACCGGATGCTCCCTGTTCTGGACGGGATTTCCGTGTTGAAAATTACCCGTGAAAAAAATATTTCCACGCCCATTATTTTCGTTACCGCTCTGGGGGCCCTGAATGAAAAAATTACGGGGCTTGACTGCGGTGCGGACGATTATCTGGTAAAACCTTTTGAGTTTGAAGAACTTCTGGCGCGTATCCGCTGTATTTTACGACGTCCTCCCAGATGGGAGGGCAGCAAACCTCTGAATTTTGAAGATATATCTTATGACGTGGAGCAGAAAAAACTCTGCTGCGGCAGCCTTTCCTGTTCGCTTTCTGCCAGAGAAGGGGATTTACTGGAGTTTTTCCTGCGCAATCCGGGACAGACCATTCCAAGAGGCTCTCTCCTGGCCAAAGTCTGGGGCCCGGATGCGGAAGTGGAAGACGGAAATCTGGATAACTATATTTATTTCCTGCGCCGCAGGCTGAAAAGCGTAAAAAGTTCCGTGAACCTGAAAACAGTCCGGGGGATCGGCTACCAGCTGGAGGGTTCCCATGTATAAAAAACTACATCTTCGCCTCACCCTGTTCTGTACCTTTATCTGCGGCCTGATACTGGTTGTCCTGTCCCTGTTCTGCCTCTCTTTTTCCGAGGCAGAATCTGAAAAAAGCCACTTTGCAGATTTCCAGATCAATATCAGTATGTTAAAAAACCATCTGGAAAACCAGACCGTTCTGTCCCATAACTGGCTGGCTCAGATTACTGCAGATACCCGTTTTGAAATGGACATCAGAGACAATGGCTCCAGGCTGGTATTTGAAAACCTGAATCCTCTTTCCATCCACGAGGATTTATTTGAAGCGGCAAGACAGACTGCCAGAGAACAGTATATGGTTCTGGAAGAAGCTGTTTCCCCCAATTCCCTTCTTCCCATCCATGCAGAATTTAAGCTGTCCCAGGAGGGGCAGAACTATTTTGCTTCTGTACTGATTATACCCAAAAACAGCGGTACCCTGAATGTTGCGGTGCTCTGCCCCCTTACTGACTTATATCAGACCCTCCGGTTCCGCCGGATTCTCTTTCTGAGCGCAGACCTGGCCGGGATTCTGCTGCTGGCTCTGTTTTTCTGGTTCTTTACCTGGTACATGATTCAGCCATTGATTATCAACAACCAAAAGCAGGCGGAATTTATCGCCTCCGCCTCCCATGAACTGCGTTCCCCCCTGGCTGTGATCATTTCCTCTCTGTCCGCCATGACCCATGCCTCTGTGAAAGACAGAGAACGTTTTTCCGAAACCATCCGGCTGGAGGGGAAACGCATGAGCCGTCTGATTGACGATATGCTGACTCTTTCCGGCACTGGCAGTTCCCTCTTTTCCGTCCACAAAACACCGGTGGAAATGGACACGCTGCTGTTGTCCGTTTATGAAAAATTTGAACCTCTGGCCCTGAAAAAGTCCATTTCTCTCACCATTGCCCTGCCGGATGAACTGGTTGCTCCCTGTCTCTGTGACCGGGAACGCATGGAACAGGTCCTTTCCATTCTGCTGGATAACGCTCTCAGCTATACACCGTCTCAGGGAAAAATCGCTCTTTCTCTGCAGACAGTTTCAGACAAACTGATTTTCCGGGTGGCAGATAACGGCCCCGGCATTCCGGATTCGGAAAAAGAAGCGGTATTTGACCGTTTTTACCGCTGTGACAAATCTCATAAGGACAAAGCCCATTTCGGCCTGGGCCTCTGTATTGCACGGGAAATTATTCACATGCACAAAGGCAGCATCCGGGTGGAAGATACGCCGGGCGGAGGAGCTGCTTTTGTGGTAACCCTGCGCTGCCGCAATGAATCAAGACATGAACTCTGATTTCATTCTCCTGTCAGATTCAGGCTGCGCCGGAAAAACGCCTGGACTCCCTCTGCTGACGCAGCCAGTTCATCCTGCGCATAATCCGGCAAATCGTAATAATACTTTCCGCTGGAAATCTGAACGGAAAGCCGGTCTATGGGAAATCCTTCCTGGGTTTTGGGGTGAGGTATCCGGGTAATAAGAAACGGCCGGCCCCACAAACTGCTGTCCTGGCTCTCATATCTTTCCTGTCCGCTCCGGTAAAAACAGACTGCGCTCCGGTACCGGCCCTTCAGGCCGCCGAACTGCCGGGCCAGGCTGCTGAAGTAATCCGTCAGCTCCTGGTCCGTACAGGATCGTCCCTGGATCCTTCTTACATATATCCCCGGCTGCAGTTCCTCCGGAAGCCCCTCAAAAAAAAGGCCGGTATCGCAGGAAAACACCGGAACCTGATATGTTTCATAATATGCTCTGGCTTTGATGCGGGCATTTTCCAGTAATGTCTTCCCTGTCTCCTCCGGCTCCGGAACCGTTTCTTTCATATCCTTCAATCCTTTTAACATAAGATTCAAAGGCTTAAGCATCCGTCTCATAAGCAGCAGCTTTCCCTCATTGGATGTTCCATATAATAATTCCATAGCTTTTCTCCTGTCGGTATTCCGGCAGCCTTCTCCTGTTACTGTACACCAGTCCTTAAGGCACCGGCCTTCTGTCAGTCCCAGCCTTCCAGCAGCCTTATCATTTCTTCTCTGGTAAATTTCACGCCCTCAAATCCTTCTTTTCCCAGAAGCTGTTCTGCCAGTTCACTCTTTTTTTCCTGCAGCCTTAAAATATTTTCTTCAATGGTTCCCTGTGCAATCAGTTTGTACACCGTAACGGGATTTTTCTGTCCGATCCGATGAGCCCGGTCTGTGGCCTGATTCTGAACCGCCACATTCCACCAGGGGTCGTAATGAATTACAATATCTGCCGCTGTCAGATTCAGCCCTGTTCCTCCGGCTTTCAGAGAAATACAGAACACCGGTATGTTTCCCTCCTGAAACTGGTTCACCATCTCCACCCGGCGTTCTTTGCTGACCGCTCCGGTCAGACTCAGATAAGAAATTCCTTCTTTCTGCAGCTGTTCCTGTATTCTGGCCAGCATGGATGTAAACTGGGAAAAAACCAGAATGCGATGGCCTCCGTCCATGGCATTTTGTATCAGATCCATACACATCAGCAGTTTGGCAGATTCTCCCTTATAATTTTCATAAATCAGAGACGGATCGCAGCAGAGCTGGCGCAGCCTTGTGAGTTCTGCCAGAATCTGGATTTTCTGTGCGGCAAATTCCGCCTCTGTCTGGTCGTCCAGCATCCGTTTCATACGCTGTACGTGGGCGGCGTACAGTTTGTTCTGCTCTCCTTCCATACGGGCAAATACCGCCTCCTCCATTTTGTCCGGCAAATCCCTTAACACGTCCTTTTTCAGACGCCGCAGTACAAAGGGGCGAATCATATTCCGCAGGCGGCCGGCTGCCTCTTCCTCCTGATTTATGACCACAGGAATCTCTGTTTCCTCCCGGAACCGGCTGTAGCTGTGCAGGAAACCCGGCATCAGGTAATCAAAAATACTCCACAGTTCGCTGAGTCTGTTTTCCACAGGTGTTCCGGTCAGCGCCGCTTTAAAGCCCGCCCGGACAGCCTTTGCACCTCTGGCCGCTTTGGTGTTATGGTTCTTGATATACTGGGCTTCGTCCAGAATTTCATAGTGAAACCAGTGGTTTTCATACAGCTCCACATCCCGCCGGAGCAAATCGTAAGAGGTAATCAGAATGTCCTTTTCCTGGGCTGTCTCCAGAATCCGGGCCCGTTCTTTTGCAGTTCCGGTCAGAACCACCCCATGAAGTGAGGGAGCAAACCGCCGGATCTCGCTTTCCCAGTTATAGACCAGGGAAGCCGGGCAGACGATCAGGGCAAAATTTGTATGAATGCTTTCCGGCAGACTGCCTTTCTGCCCCTGTTCTTCCTCCTGCTGTTTTTGTATCCGGCTCCTTTCCTCCTGTTCTGACAGGAGAAATGCTATCACCTGCAAGGTTTTTCCCAGACCCATATCGTCTGCCAGAATCCCGCCGAATCCATTGGCATTCAGGGTTTTCAGCCACAGAAACCCCTGCTTCTGATACTCCCGCAGAACCTTTTCCAGAGAGGATGGAACCTCAAAATCATTGTCTTCCACAGTTTTCATATTCCGTACAAGAGCCTTAAAGCTCCTGTTTTTTACCGCATGAAATCCATTTCTTTCTTTCAGCTCTCCGTCCAGATACAAAGCCCTGTATTTCGGCAGAAAAATGCTTCCCTGTTCCCAGGCTCCGGCAGAAACAGACAGGCTTTTCTGAATACCGGACAGAACCGTCAGCCCGTTATCCTCCATACTCAGAAAGTCTCCGCTTTTCAGCCGGACAAATCTTCGTTTTTCCTGACAGGAAGCAAGAATATCCAGCAGTTCCTCAAGGGGCATTTCTTCACTGTTCAGTGTCAGCTCCAGCAGCTCTCCTTTCAGAGACACCCCCACAGAAACAGCCGGGGCAGGATTTACCTGAATGGATTTCAGCCTGTCGCTGACATAAACTGTGCCAGTCTGTGACAGTTCTTCCATACCTTCTGTCAGAAGTTCATACAGCTTTTCATCATCTCCAGACAGAATCATCTGTTTTTTATGGACATCTGTATTCTGAAACCAGAGGCGCACATGTTCTTTCTGTTTCAGTTCTGCCAGCTCGTCCCGGTTCTCAATCATACGGGGTTTGTCAAAAATATTGTACTTTAATTCATCATACCGCACATACATCTCACATACCACGGTCTGCCTGTCCGGCGCATCCAGATAAATTTCATATTCCGGTTCCGGCGGGAGATACAGTTTCTCCAGAAAGCTCTGCTTTTTTACCTGGCAGTGCTTTTCCAGCACCGGCAGAAGATTTCGGCAGAAAGCCGGCAGTTCCCCTTTGGATACAAAAAAACTTTCATATTTGTAGCTGCTCATATAGTCCCAGAAAGGCCGGATATCCCGGACATGTTCTATGGAATCACGGTAAATCACCCCGTCTTTCCACAGATAGGCCCAGTCGCTTCCATAGGTATAGAATACTTCCTCTGCTTCCAGCAGCGCTCCGTCGGACTGCCCCTGTATGGTAATCCGGGGCAGATATTTTTCGTCTGAAAGGCGCCAGTTCCCCCTGTGGCTGTAATTCATTTCCACCTCAAAGGTTTCCTTTCCCAGGGCTGCAAAAAAGCGGTCCATATTACCGCTGTGAACCGGAACATAACGATTTGCATTTTTGTCATAAAAGTTACGGATCTGCTTTCCCCGGTTCTGGTTTTCCACCTCCAGCATAAGGAATTCCGCCAGAGCTCTGCCTGTCCTGGTAAAAGCCTCCGGCGTATGGTAAAATTCCAGCTCTTTTCCATAGGAAACCCATTCTCGCCGGCGCAGGGCGTCTGTAAAGGATGTAATATTTTTCAGCACATATTTTCTTTTGTTCCCGATTTTAAATTCCACATGAATCTGTCCGTAGGCCACAGACAGCCGCGGTTCCAGTTCTATGGTTCCGTTCATTTCCATCTGGCTGTATACCAGACGCTCTTTTTCTTTATACTGGTTCAGCAGCCGGGACAGTCCGTAGCTGCTGCTGCGGCCCGGCATAACTCCTCTGCCGGCAGAGGAGTCTGCCAGTACGTTCCTGCTGTCCCTGTTCTGAATATACTGCAGCAAAACTGCCGCACAGTGTTTGCAGATTCCTTCATAATTGTAAAAGGCCGGACAGGTACAGGAAACATGGGTAATTTCAGACTGTTCTTCATCCACACTGGCCATCACCTGATACTGGCTGATACCGCTGCCCTGAACTCTGGCCTGAATTCCCACCAGTTCCCGGCCCTGGCTGTTCTTCCCTTCACAGCGGATGGATTTCACATAGCCGGACCGTAAAAGTTCCTGTCCTCTGGAATAAAATTCATTTTTTCTGCACAGTTCTTTTACCAGTTTTTTCTCAATCATATCATGCCTGCCTTTACTGCTTTCTGTTCCTGCCGGTTCTGTAATCTTAATCTTACATTGGCTCATTTATGTATTTCTGTGTTATTATCTGACTAATTATACCTCTGTTACTGCCTCTCGTAAAGGACTTCCGGAAATACAGTCTACCATACACAGCCGTTTAAAAGAACCCTGCTGAACTTCCATCTCACTCCGGAACTCAGCAGGGTTCAATCATTTGTTATCTGATATTAAACCACCTGTTTTTTGGCCACAAAAATCGGAAACGTATCGGTACCCTTCAGCTCTTTGCCGCCGGAAACTCTTACTTTTTTATCTGTGATAATATATTCTGCATGAACGCCTTCCTCAATCACAGTATCCTGCATCAGCACTGCATTTTTAACTTTGGCGCCTTTGCCGATTTTCACACCACGGAACAGCACGCAGTTTTCAACTTCTCCCTCAATGACACAACCGTCGGCCACCATAACATTTCGTGCGGAAGCACCGTTTACATAGCGGGTAGGGTTATCGTCACGAATCTTGGTATAAATGGAATTCTTTCCAAACAGGGCCTCCAGGTTTGCATTGTCCAGAAGTTTCATATTTGCATCAAAATAGCCTTTCAGACTGTCAATCCGCGCTGCATATTCCGTATACTCATATCCCATAACCTTCATTTCATCCAGATGCGGAACTAAAATATCCCGCTCCAGATAGGTGCTGCCTCTCTTGAAGGCTTCACTGATAAGGTTAATCAGATACTCACGCTCAAATACATATACATTCATGGAGAAATTCTTTTCTCCGGTTTCCTGAGAATTGATATGTATTCTCTTTACCCGGTCTCCTTCCAGATCAAGGGTATAGTACATGCCTTTGGTCAGTTCATCTGCTTTGAGAATACTCTCCGGCAGATTTTCCTTTGTATATGCGATGGTAACGTCCGCCTCACTGGCAATGTGAGCGTCCAGCAGTGCTTTAAAATCAAAATTAAATGCAATGTTGGTATCTGACATAATTACATATTTTTCTTTCTGGGATTTCAAAAATCCCACAATGCTGGCAATCATGCCCACCCGTCCTGTGTAAACACCCATATTTTTCTGAGCAAAAGGCGGGAAAATATTCAGTCCGCCATTCTTCCGGGACAGATCCCATTCACGTCCGGAACCCAGGTGGTCCAGCAATGAGAAATAATTTTCACGCACCAGCACGGTAATATTATCAACTCCGCAGTTCACCATACTGGACAGCACAAAATCTATCATGCGGTAACGTCCTGCGAAAGGGATGGAAGCCATCAGACGTTCGCTGGTCAGTTCTGGTACAAGCTCATCATAGGCATTGGGAAAAATAATGCCCAGTGCATTTGTGTTGTTGGAATTCATCATTGTTTATCACCATCCTTTACATTATCACTGACCATGGAATCAGGTCCGATTACAGCATTGTCACCCACATAAACTCCAGGCCCAACGGTTGCCACGCCTGTCACATCGCCTTCCGGCATCTGTCCCACCTGGGCATTCTGTCCGATAATTACATTTTCTGCAATAATACAGTGTTTTACCTGGGCTCCTGCCTTGATAATGGTATTACCCATTACCACCGCGTCTTCCACATGAGCGCCTTCTTCCACTTTCACACCTGCAAAAAGAATGGAATGCTTCACATTTCCGGAAATATTACAACCGTCAGTAATCATGGAATTTTCCACCTGGGCCCCTGTATTGATTTTATGCCCGGTCATACCGCTGTTTCGGCTGTAAATTTTCCATTTTTCATCAAAAAGGTTAATCCCGCTGTGCTCCGGGTCAAGAACTTCCATATTTGCTTCCCAGAGGGAAGAAATGGTTCCCACGTCTTTCCAGTATCCCTTAAAATGATATGCGTACATTTTCCGTCCGTCTTTTAACAGATTCGGGATAATGTTGTTTCCAAAATCGTTTTCTGAAGTGGGATCTTCCTCATCCTCAATCAGATATTTTCTGAGAATATCCCAGTTAAAAATATAAATTCCCATGGAAGCCAGATTGGATTTGGGCTCCTTGGGCTTTTCCTGGAACTCTGTAATCTTATCATCCTCGTCTGCAACCATAAGGCCGAACCTGGACGCCTCCTCCCAGGGTACTTCCATAACAGCTACTGAAAACTCTGCTCCCTTTTCCTTATGGAACCGAAGGAAATCGCTGTAATCCTGCTTGCAGATCTGGTCACCGGAAAGAATAATGACATATTCCGGGTCATAACGGTCAATAAAAGAAATATTCTGATATATTGCGTTTGCAGTTCCTTTATACCAGTCAGAACCGGAAGCCTGCTGATAAGGCGGAAGCACATGTACGCCTCCATACAGACGGTCCAGGTCCCAGGGCTGGCCATTTCCAATATACTCATTCAAAATCAGCGGCTGATACTGTGTCAGAATACCTACCGTATCAATTCCGGAGTTCACACAGTTTGACAGTGGAAAATCTATAATACGATATTTCCCGCCAAAGGGAACCGCAGGTTTTGCCAGCTTCTGGGTCAGCGCGTAAAGGCGGGAACCCTGTCCACCGGCAAGAAGCATTGCAATCATTTCTTTACCCATTTTTTCTCTCCTTTTCCTGTTAATTATTATCTCAACATGCACATATTCGTCTCTACCTGTCCAGATTCAGGATGGTTTGTACAAATATGCCATAGCTGATATCCATAAAACCTGACATTACTCAACATTTTTCCTTTTCTGGCAAATGACAGAATAACCTATTGTTATTATTGTACAGGATTATCCATTTTTTGTAAATAAATTATTGCGATTTTAATAAATAGTTATTACATTTCAGCCATAATCTGATTCTTAATAATCTGCCTGTGATTTTTTCACCGGATTGTATATAATAGAGACTGTACCTGTCGTTTTCAAAACCACCCCACAGGAGGACAACACCATGCCTGGATTTACCACACATTACCTGTTCGGTCTGAACACCTGGAAGAAACTGGATAACATCCCTCTGAAACAGGTTATTCAAAACAATCATGCCGCATACAGTCTGGGACTGCAGGGTCCCGATCTGTTTTTTTACTTCCTGCCTTCCTATCTCATTCATGAAAACAACATTGGCTCGGTGGCCCACACAGAACATACCGGCAGATTTCTCCGCCATCTGCTGAACAGCCGCAGACTGTTTTCCGGCAAAAAAGAACAGCAGATTGCCGAAGCCTATATTGCCGGCTTTCTTGGCCACTACCTGCTGGACACCCACTGTCACCCTTATGTCTACTGGAAAACCAGGTTTCGGAAAAAAAATAACCGGTACCATGGCCGCCATATGAGTCTGGAAACAGAAATCGACACCACGCTGCTGGCCCTTTACCGCCGCTGCCCGCCTTCTGCTTTTCGGCAAAGCAGAGTGATTTCTCTTTCCCCTTACGAACTGCGCATCATTTCCCGCATACTGCATAATGTATACAGGCAGACTTATCCCCATCTGGGCGTGCACCGTATTACCATGCACGCCGCCATCCGTTCCATACAACTGGGTACGAGATTCTTCCACGACCCTTTCGGCTGGAAAAAAAACGTAGTCCGCGCACTGGAACAGCGTATTCTGGGGTATTCCCTGTTTTCCACCATGATTCCGGAAAAAAATCCCTCTGTCCACACCGACCCTCTGAATCTGCGCCGCCGCCCCTGGAAAAATCCCTGGGACACCTCCCTGGTTTCCGATGCTTCTTTCCCCCATATGATGAAAGGGGCCAAAAAACGCTATCTGGAAACACTGACAGCCCTGGACAGGCTTTTTTTGAAAAAACCCTTTACACCGGCAGAAACACTGGAAATCAGCAGACTGTCAAAACGCCTTGGAAACAATTCCTATCACAGCGGTCTGGATGCAGGGATACCCAGTTAAGTCCGAAATTCCGGGCAGTTCTTTGCATATTATTATTTCTGCCGAAAAACACTTTCACGCCTCAGCAGGGCAGGATATTCCTATGGAATAAAAAATTCCCGTATCTGGTTCAGTATGGTATTTACAAGTCTGGTTCTGGCTTCTACGCTGGCCCATGCAATATGAGGTGTAATCAGCAGTTTTCCGCTGTCCTTGATTTCTTTCAGGGGATTTTCCGGACTCATGGGTTCCACGCACAGCACATCCAGTCCGGCTGCTGCGATTTCCCCGTTTTTCAGGGCCTCTGCCAGATCCTGTTCCACTACTATGGGACCTCTGCCCAGATTCAGGAAAACAGCGGATTTTTTCATTTTTTCAAAGGCTTTTTTATCCATCAGCCCTTCTGTCTCCGGAGTCAGAGGGGCATGAACAGACACAATATCAGATTTTTCCAGCAGTTCGTCCAGTTCCACCCGCTGATAACCCGGCTGATTATTTTTTCCGGAAGTGGAATAGTAAATCACATTGCATCCGAAGATTTTTGCCGCTTCTGCCACCCTTCTTCCAATGGCCCCCATGCCGATGATTCCCCAGGTCTTTTTGTCCAGCTCTGAGAATTTTTTGTCAAAGTGGGTAAAAATCCGGTCTTCCACATATTTTTCCGATTTCACATATTCATCGTAATAAGGCAGATGTTCCAGCAGGTAAAACAGCAGGGCAAACGTATGCTGGGTTACGCATTCGGTGGAATAGCCTGCCACATTGCGCCATGCAATCCCTCTCTTCTCCAGATACTCCTTGTCCAGATTATTGGTTCCGGTTGCCGCCACGCATACCAGTTTCAGATTTTCTGCAGTTTTTATGGTTTCTTCATTTACCGGCACCTTATTTACAATAATGACATCTGCGTCTTTTACACGCTGGCTGGCTTCCTGAGGTGTGGAAAAGTCATATTTTACCACTTCCCCCAGTGTTTCATAACCGGACAGGTCCATATCCTCTCCAATGGTCTTTGCATCCAAAAATATAATCTTCATCTGATTTCCTCCTCTATTGTTAATTTTATTGATATCATCTCTTCCGGGGAAAATAAAACCCCCGCAGCTTCAGGCTCTGGAGCCTCTCTTCCATATTCTGTCAGCTCCGTGAGATATCCGCAGCCATTCTGCACCTGGTATTCAAAATATCCTCCGGGCGGCTCTGCAAATCCTTCCATGATGGACATAATTGTCCCGCCGTGGACTGCAAATACCACCGTTTCCCATTGATGTTCCTGCGCGGTACGGACGCACCGGCAAAATCCTTCCCGGCACCGGCGGCGAAATTCCTCCGGTTCTTCTCCTCCTGGAAATCCAGTGGTTCCGCCGCTGTCAAGATACTTCTGATAGGCGGGATTTCCATCCAGTTCCTGATAATTTTTATATTCAAATTCGCCGAAATCCATTTCCCGCAGATCCGGTTCCAGAATAATATTTCCTTTCGGAGGGAACAGTGACGGATACAACGCCTGGGCTGTTTCCAGGCATCGGCGGCTGGGACTTGCAAACAATCCATCCGGCAGTGGAAATAACCTGCCCTTCTGTTTCAGACGTTCTTTTTCTGACGCCAGAATTCCCTCGTCGGTACGTCCCACATACCGGTGTTCCCGGTTGCCTCTGGTGGCCCCATGGCGGAATAAGTATAGTTTCATCCTGTTGTGTTATCCTTTCATTCTTCCGGAGCGCCGCTGTAATACCTCTGATTTTTGCTTTTGGGCTTATCCGGCAAGGTCATTTTCAGCTGTCCCGCTTCCAGTAACGGATTCACATAGTGGGACATCATATAGTAAATGGTTTTGATACGAAGGTATTGGGCAATTTCATTCCTGCTTCTTGGAGTCCTGCAGAATTCAATGATTCCCTGTACTTCACCGTCTGACAAAATTGCCATATCCGTTCTGAATGGCTCCTGCTGTTCTTCTCTGTTATAAAAAGTAACGGAAAATTCATTTCTGGAATCAGAAAATTCTGCTTCCCGCATTCCTGCCAGCCGCAGTTCCCGCTGAATCGTGGGAATACCGGAATAGCGGTTTTCCGTGATACCGAGGGTTTCCATGGCCCGTGCCAGTACAGGATTTCTGGTATCCGGCTGCATTTTTCCCAGTTTATCTAGGGTCAGCCTTCCATACAGTCCTCCCGGATTTCGTATTTCAAGCCTGTCTTTATACATAATTACTTCAACCGGCATGGCTTCCGTGTGAATGCTGTAATCTCTGTGAACCAGTGAATTTAAAACTGCCTCCCGCAATGCCACCGGCGGGTATTCCGGTATGTCTGTCCTCTTTCCCGTTTCCCTGTCAATCACAGTCCGCACACGCATATTTTTCTTCAAAAACTTCATGGTATTTTCCAGCATGTCCAGTAAAGTTCCCTCTATCCGTTTATTGTCCAGAAATCTGGCCCCGTCCTCTGCCGCCTCTCCCCTCTCGTACCCTGGGACTACCATGGCATTTACCGTATACTGAGGATAAAACATCTGGGGATAAACAGAAAACAGCAGTGTGCAGGCCAGTGTGGGCCTTTCGTCAATCACCATATTCAGGAAACGCTCAATATCTTTCCGGGGAAGGCTTCCAAGCCTGGGATTATCCTCTTTAATCTGCTCCACATATGCACTCATTTTGCCCATATCAATGGCGGACAGCTCCGCCCTCTCATTGATTCTCACATCATCCTGATATTTTTTCCGGTACGCCTCATAACTGTATATTTCATAATCGCTCATGGGCTCATCGGAATCTCCCGCCCTCACATAAGAGCCTTTCATTCTTCCCACACCGCCGTAATAACAGGGGCGTTCTGTGATATCAATTCCGGGAATCTCTGCGGCCAGCACGCTTCCTTCCGATAAATGTACTGCTGTAAATACCGGCCGCACCACCGGAACCATCTGCTTACACTGCTCGTTTACCTTTTTCTGCAAATCCTGTACATCATAAACGCCCACCACTTCAAATCCTGATTCTTCATCTATTCCAAATAAAAGTATACCTCCCATATCCTGATTTGAAAAGGCGGAAAGTGTATCATACAGTTTTTTTGGACATCCCTGACGAGCCGCCTTCAACTCCAGTGTCTGGGACTCTGCTTTCATCGTCCGGACCTTCTCGATTAATTCTGCCAAATCCGTTTCAATCATTCTGCACCCTCCCTGTTAAAATGATACGTCTTTTTTATTTTATCGAAAAAGCAAAAAATAAGCAAACAGTATGTTTGCTTATTTGGAAGATTTTGCTTATTTGTTTGCTTATTTCGACAAATTTTGCCCGTTTGTTTGCTTATTTGTTTGCTTATTTTGGAAATTTAGCTTATTTTTCTGTATGTCTCCTGTTTACCTGTTTGCTTATTTTTTCCATATTTCGACAAATTCTGCTTATCCGCTCTGTTCCTGCCCCTCCAGCACCCATCTGGCATGGCTGCCTTTTTCACTTTTACTGATTACCAGTTTCCGGTCCATCTGCTCTTTCAGCTCTGTCACATGGGAAATAATTCCCACCAGCCTGGTACCTCCTGCCAGCTCGTTCAGAATGCCGATGGCTTTTCCTCTGGCTTCTTCATCCAGAGAACCGAACCCCTCGTCAATAAACATGGTATCCAGATGCACCCGGCCTGCAGTACTACGAATCACATCTGCCATGCCAAGGGCCATAGACAGGGCTGCCAGAAATGATTCGCCCCCGGAAAGGGTTTTCACATCCCGCACCCGGTCTGTGACCAGATCATACACATCCAAATCCAGCCCTGCTTCTCCCTGTCTGCCCAGATGTTCCAGTTCCCGGCATCGCAGGATAAACTGGCTGCCGTTCATTTTTACCAGCCGCCGGTTGGCCTCCCCGATCACGGAACGAAAATAACGCCGCTGTACATAGGTCTGAAAATCCATTCGAATATGCTGTGCCAGGTTACCGTTTGCTGTTTTATCCAGATTGCTGACAAGCTCATACTGTTCTGTTAAGGATTTTCGCTGTTCTTCCAGTTTTCCCAGCTGCTTCCTTGCCTGACAGTTTCGGCTTTTTAAAGAAGCAAGCTGCAGTTTTTCCTGTTCCAGTTTTCCTGCCAGCTTCTTTAACTGCTGTTCCCGCTCCAGCACAGGAGCAGAATCCACCGGTTCCTTTCCCGCCAGCTGCTGCCTGAGCAGTTCCTGGTTTTTCTGCTGCTCTGTGAGGATTCCCTGATTCCGGGCCAACTCCTGCCGGAGTTTCTGCAGAGATTTTTCCGACTGAGATTTTTCTCTCTCCAGTCCGGCTTTCTCCTGTTCTGCAGTTTCCAGATACCGTTTTAATTCCTCCTCCTGGGAAAAGGGCAGTTCCTCCAGAAGGGACTGCACTGTCTGATTTGCAGTTTCAAAGGCCAGTTTTGCTTCATACTGTTTCTGTGTGAAGGTTTCTTTCTGCTGCTCCAGCCTTTCTTTTTCCTGCTGTGATTTCTGCAGTGTTTCTCTTAACTGCTGCAGCTGTTTTTCCTGCTCTTTTGCCTCTTTTAACCGGATATCTGTCTGTTCCCTTTCTTTCCTGCAGTCTGAAAGGGCAGGCAGAATCATCTCCGGAGAAAAATCCTCTCCGAAGAGCCGTTTCCCATCTCGTTCCAGCAGGGATTTTTCCTTTTCACAGGTTTCTTTCACCTTCTGAAATGCTTCCCGGCACAGGTTCATCTCCCGGTCCGCCTGTTCCCGCTCCTTTTTGGCCTGTTCTGCCTGCTGCTGAGTCACGGCTTTCTCTGACAGTTCTGCTTTTTTCGGATGGCTTTTGGAACCGCAGACCGGACAGGCCTCTCCTTCCTGGAGGCTTTGGGCAATGATTCCCACCTGTTCCTGAATAAACCGCTGATTTTTCTCCTCATATTCCCGGCTTTTTTCCTGAAAAATCAGCAGGGACTTTTCGGTCTTTTCCCGCTGTTCTTCCCGCTTCTTTTCCTGATGGTTCAGACGCTTTTTGGTCTGAATCATTTCATCCAGCAAAGACTGACGGTTTTCCAGAGCTTTCTTTCGTTCCTCCAGTACAGGCAGGTCTGCCGCTGCCTTTTCCAGGATTTTCTGCTGCACCATAGCCTGCTCCATGGAATGCATTATGGTTTCCAGTTTCTTCTGCACCTGCCGGCAGCTGTCTTCTGTCTGTTGCTGCCGTCTCCTGGCCTGAGCCGCCCCCTGCTGCTTTTCTCTCAGTAAATCATATTTTGGCAGAAAGCTGCGCCACCTGGCAATCTGTTCCGACAGTTCCGGCATCCGGCTCTCATATCTGCGGGTATTCTCCTGAAGCTGTGATGTTTCCTTCTGCTCCTGCTCCTTTTGCTGCTGCAGCTTCTTTCTGGCTCTGGCAATTTCATGCTCTGATTCTTCCATCCGCTGAAATAACCGGTTGATTTCTCCGGCCTGCCGGAGTTTCCAGGCAGTTTCTTCCAGCTCTCTCTGAACCACCTCTTCCCTGGCCCGGATTTTCCCTTCTCCCTCTTCCAGTTCCTGAATCAGTTCGTCGAGGCTTGCCAGCATCTGCCAGGGCCTGGTCTCCAGAAGCCCCCGGCTTTCCTCCCAGGAATTTCCGGCTGCACTGTCCACGGGATACTGTACCCCCTGTATCTCATGGTCACAGAGTTTGCGGTTATCTTCAAGCTGTCCGTACAGGGATTTACTGCGTTCCCGCAGCTTCATCTGAAAAGCGGCGTAAATTTCTGTGTCAAATATTCTGGCAAATATTTCTTTCCGCTCTTTAGAAGAGGCATGGAGAAGCCTTAAAAATTCTCCCTGGGCAATCATGGCAGTCTGGGTAAACTGGGACGCTCCAAGACCCAGAATTTCTACAATTTTCTCATTGATTTCCCTGATTTTCCCCGGAAACTCCTGTCCGTCCGGCAGCCACAGTACAACGGAAGCAGACTCTTTCGTCATGGAATATGCTCCTTCTTTATTTTTCCGTCTGCTCTGCCTCCGGTAATTGGGATTACGCCGGACTCTGTATTCTTCTTTCCCGCAGGAAAACGTAAATTCCACAAAAGTGGGCGTCTCCGGCTCCGCATACTGGCTGCGCATCATATCCCCTTCCCGCACTCCGCCGCTGGTCTGGTCATACAGGGCATAGGTAATGGCGTCAAATATGGTGGTTTTGCCGGCTCCGGTATCTCCGGTAATTAAAAACACGCCCTGATTCCTGTTCTGAAAATCCAGAACTTCCTCTCCGGCATAGGAGCCGAAAGCTGACATAACAAGTTTTACCGGTTTCATACTTCCCCTCCCAGTTCCTCCAGAATTGTTTCTGTGAGCTGCTCCTCCGCTTCTGTCAGCGGCTGCCCCTGCATTTCCTGATAAAATACCCGAAAGGCTTCCATGGGACTCAGAAGACTGCAGGTGTCTTCCTGAATTTCCAGCAGGTTCCTGGTTCTGGTATTGTCGATTTTAAGTTCCAGCAGACAGTCATAGACTTCCTCCAGCTGTTCTCTGGGATGGTACGGTTCCTTTTCATCTGTCAGAGTGACACTGATAAAATCCCGGCGGTTTTCCTTTGCGGCCCGGCCGATGATTTCCTGCAGAAGTCCCCGTTCCCGGCGCACCTCCTGTATGGGTTCCAAAGGTATGGTCTCAATCCGGACCTCTTCCCCTTTCCTGCCCAGTGTGGCCATGGTAATGGATTTCTTATGATGTTCTTCGCTGACGGAATATTTCAGAGGAGTACCGCAGTAGCGGATATGGGGAAATTTTACCATCTGAGGACCGTGAATATGGCCCAGGGCACTGTAATCAAACTGTTCCACCACAGATGCGTCAATCTGGTCCAGTCCTCCCACGGTCAGCACAGACTGCTCGGAGTCGCAGGTGAGAATTTCCTGTCCCCGGCCCGTGTAAAACTGATGAGACAGCAGTACGTTCCGCCTGCTGTAATCAATTTCTTCCCGGTTCAGGATTTCCCGCACGGCACTTTCATAATCCGTCACAGTCCCTTCCTCAAACAGATGCCTGACGTATCCCGGTTTTAAAAAGGGCAGCAGATAAAAATTCACCTCTCCCCATTCATCTTCCAGTACAATTTTTTTCAGATGTTCTTCCGGCCGGACCGGAGCCGTCACTGACACATAAATCCGATGTTTTTCCAGAAAAGAACTGGCATAATTCAGTCTCTGGGCATTATCGTGATTGCCGGCAATGATCAGAACCGGAATCTGAGGCGTAAGTTCTGCCAGTTCCTGCAAAAATCCGTCAAACACCGTATAGGCCTCCCCGGAAGGCACTGAGCGGTCAAAAATATCGCCGCAAATCAGCACAGCGTCCGGCCTGTGACAGCGGGCCTGTTTCACAATCTGAGAAAGCACTGCCTGCTGATTGTCTTTCAGGCTGTAGTGGTGTAACTGCCTGCCGATATGCAGATCCGACAGATGAAACAATTTCATATTTCTCTCCTTTCCGGCGCCGGCCTGCCTGTCAGCCACGCCCCAGATAGTGTTTCAGATCCTCCATCTGTTTTCTGGCCTGCTGGTAGCCTTCCTGGTACAGTTTCGTGAGTTTTTCCGGGTCTGATTCTGTTCTGCCCACTCCATGGGTTGTTTCTGGTGCGATTACGAAAACCTCTCCGGCCTGTTCCCGCTCCATCAGCTTTTCCATACATGCATTGTATCTCTCCGGCCTGGTTTTGATGGCTTCCACAATATTGGGATACTTTTTATATAATTTTCTGGAAATATCCCCCGCCTTCTCCGGCTTTTTCACATAACCCCGTTCTCTGGTAAGAATTACGATGTTTTTGTCACATCCTTCTTCCATGGCATGTTCATAGGGAATGGAGTCGGACAGTCCCCCGTCCAGATAATATCGTCTGCCCACTTTCACGGGCTGAAACAGAATAGGCAGCGCACAGCTTGCCACCAGCACGTCAAATTTTTCGTCTCTTCTGGGAACCTCCAGATATTCGGCTTTTCCTGTGTGAATATTCGTCACGCAGGCTTCCACCTTCCCCGGAAAGGCCTCAAAGGCTTCGTAGTCAAAGGATTCCAGTTTGTTGGGCACTTCGTCAAATACAAACGGAATATTGTAATAATTCCTGTGTTTCAGCAGATGACGGATCCCCATATATCGTTTGTCACTCATATATTTCTGGGCAATGGTCAGGTTCCTTCCTTTCTGCCTGGACAGATAGGACACCCCATAGGCGATTCCCGCTGATACCCCGATAAAGTAATCCGGCATAATCTGTTCTTCTAAAAAAGCGTCGGTGACGCCGCAGCTGAATACGGTTCTGCTTGCGCCGCCTTCCATGGTAATTCCTAATTTCATATATAACCTCATTTCTGTAGCTGTCATTCAAACTGCCTTATACATTCTACCGGATTTTCTCTCTGTTTACAATAGAGCATTTTCTGTCATCGGACAACTTATTCTGTCGAAAGGTAATTCCTTGCCACCAGACGGTTTATCATGTATAATATTTTTAAGATCATGGGCGGCAAACGGCCATATTGCATGTATTGCAGGGTAATGATCATTCTATACTGAGGAGGGGTATTTTCATGAGTCAGTCACAGGAATTGCGCATGACCTATTCCGGTCTGCTTCCACAGAAAGACGGAAAAAAAATTGTAAGGGTAATTTTTGAACGGGGAAAAGACTATGCGGAAGGCATCGTGCCTTCCGGTGCAATGGAAAAATCCTCCGGTTTTACGCCGGAAGAACTGAAGCAGCTGAGCGAATATCTGATGGGCAATGCAGATGATATTCTCACAAAAGCCAGGGAAGTGAACCCTCTCAGAAGCTGGATAAAGAAAAAATAAATTTATTTCAGTTCACACAACTCTCTCTGCTAAAGCTGTCTGTTTTCTGGTTTCCTGTACCGGCGGAAACTGCCGGTACAGGATTCTTATTTTTTTGTACGTTTCAGCCCAGGCAGTTCTTCCTGATTACTGATTGGACTGGTATCCGCATTTTGGGCAGACATTCCCTTTGCGGTAATTATAACCGCAGCGGTAACAGCATTTCACCTCATGCTTTTCTTTCGCCAGATAGGCAATGCTTCTGGACTCCGGTTTTTCTTTCAGATAGGCCACAAATTTACCCAGAACATCACCCAGCGCCTTCAGATCTTTGGGAGCAATCCCTCCTGGAATTTTGGTTCTGACGCCGTTGCTCCTGTCCAGATACAGGCCCCGGTTCAGCAGCCCCGTCATTCCTTCTATTCCCCGGATGGAACGAACCGGTATCATTTCGCTGCTAAACACACTGTTATAGAATATGTGGTCCGGTGTCAGGATAAAACCTTCCTTTCCGTTTTTCCTTGGGGAGGAATCACATATGAGAATGGGAAATTCATAACGGTCTCTCTCACTGCCGTAGGTATTCATGGCTCTTGCCACAAGCTCTGCCTCTCTGGGCCCCCAGTCTCCGTTCATCACTTTTCGCACTTCATAAAAATGCAGCCGTTCGGTATCTCTGACTTTTCCCTTCAGTTCTTCTCTCAGCTTTTCCACCAGCAGCTCACATTCATCCATCTTTATTTTTGTCAGGCGCCGGTCTATCATCTCCAGCGTATTGGTCTTTAATTCCGGCAGGAACGCTCCCCCTTCGATTTTTTCATAAGCCTCCGCCGCCTCATCAAAGGACATTCTCATAATATTGGGACATATTTTATCAATGACTTTTTCATCTATGGCACGAACCTTTTTTTCAATAAACTCAATGGCTGGTTCTGCCTGCTCCCCGGAAAATCCATCTTCTTTCAGTTTCTTCAGCATCCGCATCAGACCGTTCCGGTCGCTTTTTTCCGCCCGGCTCAGCATGGCGGAAATTTCCCGTTTCTCCGTCAGTCTCCGTTTTCCTTCCAGCACCTCCTGGTAAGTGGAAATATCCGCGTCCTGGAACCTGTCCAGCTTCTCCTTAAAAGTCTGGTACTGGCTGCGGCTCATATGCTCCGGTACAAGGGCAATCAGCTTTTTGGCCTCTTCCTGCCCTCTCTGCTTCTTCACCTCGTCCAGCGCCGATAACAGTTCCTTTTTCACCGGCTCCGGAATCTCTCCCTGAGAAATTTCTTCCATTACCCGTTTCACCATTCCGTATGGTTTATCCATATTTTCCGCGGCTTTCCGGCGCAGTTCTTCTTCCTCTTTCCGGAAAATTTCCTGTTTGATCTGTTTGGTGAATTTTTCTTTTTCAATCCAGTCCAGACGTTCATCCGACTGAATCTGGCTGCGCAGGGTTTTTAACTGGAACAGAGACATTTTTTCCAGCGTGCGCATACGGGCTTTATATCTTTCCCGGAAATTCACTTCTTCCTCTTTCGGCTCTTTCTTTTCTTCCTGCTGCTTTCGGAACTTCAGGACAGATTCCTTCTCCCGGAACAGAGATTTCTTCCCGGAATTTCCTTTCGCCAAAACAGCTTCCTGACCGGATGCAGACTCTGATTTCTCTTCTCCGGCTGCTGTATGGTCCGCGGATTTTCTGCTGTCCTGCTCCTTCTGTTCTTCTTTGGGGCTGTCAGAAGCCTGCGGCTCCTTCCAAGGCTCTTCCTGGGCCCTGGCAGAAGAATCCTCTGATTTCTCTTTGGAAGAACCAGAAGGAGCCTCCTCTTTTTCCGGATGACGGGAGGAGACGTTTTTACCTTCCGGCATGGAGGTTTCCTGACCGGATGCAGTTTTGTCTGATGCCTGCACTGCCTCTTCCTTCTTTTTTCCGGATTTCTTTTCTTCTTTTTCCCGGCGTCTTCTCTCCAGCAGTTCTTCGATTTTTTCAAGATACGGTTCTGCCTTCAGAGGCGGGTAAAATCCGTCGTCTATCTGTTCTGCAATGGCCTGCAGTTCTTCCTCGCTCTTTTCCTCCAGCTCTGCACAGGCCTCCTCAATGGCAGGCAGCGTGTGTTTTCCCCGCTGGGATTCAAACTCATTGAAATTACAGTTGGAAATATGTTCTGCTTTGCTGCCAAGCAGCTCCTGATAATCTTCATAGGCTTCCTTGTCACCACCGAATTTCATGGCATAGCTCTGGCCCTCCCGCAGCAGCCTGCCCGGCTTCGGGGTATAGAACAGGTTACAGTTGCCGCAGGTATAGCTTCTGGCCAGATATACTTTACCCTCCTCCGTTTCCACGGGAAATTCCCGGCCCTGAGGATATACAGCCATATAGAGTTTTCTTCCGCAGCCGGGACACTGGTAGCCGCTTATGTAAAAATTATTTCCCGGACGGGCAGTATTGCGCTCCGCCGCCTTAATCTCACTTTTGATAAAAGTGGCTTTTTCCACACTCCAACGGATATTGTGCCACAGCCCCATGCCCTTTTCTTCCGGGGCCTCCTGTTCCTTTTCTTCCGGGGCCTCCTGGGCCTTGCGCCGGCCCTCCTCCAGGGCGGCCTCCACCACTTCCTCATAGGTCATCTGTATGTTATTTCTGTAAAACCGGAAATAGTTGTCCTGAAATCCCGGTGTTATTTTCATGTCTTTCAATATGGCGTAAAACAGCCCGTTTAGCTGACTGTAATCTTTGTCTACCTTCAGCCCCTTAATCACGCCCCATTTTCCAAAGGCATACAGGGTCATATTCAGCACATTGGTGACCACTTCATTATCCGCCACCGGCTCCATATCTTCTTCCTTATCCGGCAGTTCTATCACATTGGTAAGGATTTTTCCATTGTCAAAATTAAAAATCAGAGACCGGACGTTTCCGGAAAGAATCAGGAAATTGTTCAGCACCACAAAATTCCCGGTCCATACCACGTTGACTCCCATGGTATTCAGCATCCGGCCAAATACTTTCTTAAGTTCACTGTTTGCTTTTAACAGAATCATGGTCTACACCTGTCCTTTCTACTCTACCACAGCCCCGAACGGCATCAGCGCCAGCTTAGCCAGTTTAAACATCTGCAGTCCGAAGGGAATTCCAATCACCGTCACGCACAGCAGACAGCCCCAGAAAGCAAATCCTGCCGCCATGGGAATTCCCGATACAATCAGCCAGATAATATTGACCAGAAGGGAAACTGTTCCGCCGCCGTAGCGCACTTCTTTCCCAAAGGGACAGAGACTCAGCCCTGCAAACTTAAAACACTGTACTCCCACCGGAATCCCCACAATGGTAATACACCACAGGCAGCCGGCCAGCAGCCATCCCAGACTGCTGAACAGGCCGCCGAAAACCATCCACAAAAGATTTCCCAAACAATTCATCACATTCTGTCCTTTCTCTTTCGAATCAGCGCCTGAACCTTAAAATCATAACGCCTTTTGCCGGAAGGAATACCCTTTCCCCCTGACGGTATTCTTTTCCCTGTGTCAGTTCCAGGCACTGCTCCGGTATGGAAATTTCCTGCTCTCTGTCTCCATGATTCAGCAAAAACAGGTATTCTGCCTGTTCTCCTCTCCGTCTCACCGCTTCTACTTCTTCCATCACTTCCGCCGACGGCACAATCTGCTGCTCCCGGCAGAGCCTTCTGGTAAAATCCCGGTAAAACTCATCTCCGGAACAGGTTCCCACATAATAAGCCTTTCCCTTTCCAAAAGAATTTTCCGTGAGAACCGGAGTTCCCGCATAAAAATCCTCCTGATACTCTGCCAGAGTCTCCGCTCCCTCCGGATGTATAATATCACAGAGTATTTCAGCGGGATATTCCTGATTCTCACAGATAAACCGGTTGCTTTTATGTTCCGGCAGGGCGTCGCTCTCTTCCACCCAGACCCCCAGAATATCCCGAAGCTTGCCGGGATAACCGCCGGTAATGACCCGGTCGTTTTCATCCACATATCCGCTGAAGCAGGTGGTGACAAAGGTGCCCCCTGCTTTTACAAATTCCCGTATCCTCTCATCCACACCTGGCTTTGTCATATACAAAAGAGGTGCAATCACCAGTTTGTAACCGGATAAATCGTCTTCTTCCCCGATAATATCCACAGGAATATTCTGCCTGTGCAGAGCTGTATAATAATGAAGCACCTGCTCCTTATATTTCAGATTTACGCTGGGGCCTGCGGAATATTCCACTGCCCACCAGTTCTCCCAGTCAAACATCAGCGCTGTCTGTGCACTGATTCCGGAACCGATAATTTCACTTCCAATCTGTTCCAGTTCCCGGCCCAGCTCTGCCACTTCCCGGAATACTCTGGTATGCTCATGCCCTGCATGACTGATCACAGCTCCGTGGTATTTTTCACAGGAACCAATGCTTCGCTTCATCTGGAAAAACAGCACCGCGTCGGACCCGTGGGCCACTGCCTGATAACTCCACAGCCGCATTACACCCGGCCGTTTCAGGGCATTAAAAGGCTGCCAGTTCTGCTGGCTCGGCGTCTGCTCCATAAGCACAAAAGGCTTTCCGCCGCCGGTCCCCCGCATCAGGTCATGATGAAAGGCAATCTGGCTGACGGAATCTTCATTGGAAGGGTAATTGTCCCAGGAAATAAAATCCAGATATTTTCCCCATTTCCGGTAATCCAGGGGCTTATAAGCCCCCATGAGATTTGTGGTCACCGGAATATCCGGCGTATATTTTTTCACAGCCTCGTATTCCAGACGGAAGCAGTCCAGAATACTGTCTGAGTTAAATCTCCGATAATCCAGACTGATGGTCTGGGCCATGGTCCGGTCTGATTCCATATGCTCGCTGCGCAGATCCGGCAGTACGATTTCCTCCCAGTCATAAAAAGTATGCCCCCAGAAAGAAGTGGTCCAGGCACGGTTCAGTTCCTCCAGGGTACCATATCTTTTTTTCAGCCACTGCCGAAAGGCCTTTTCACAGTTTTCACAGTAACATTCCCCACCGTATTCATTGGAAATATGCCATGCAATCACGTTGTCATACTTCTGATACCGCTCTGCCAGCTTCTCTGCCAGCTTTACGGAAAACTTCCGGTATACGGAACTGTTGGGACAGGAATTATGCCTTCCTCCGAATTTCCGTCTGATCCCCTGTTCACTGGTCCGCAGAATTTCAGGATATTTCCGGGCCATCCATGCAGGATGGGCGCCGGTGCCGGTGGCCAGGCAGACTTTCATATTATTTGCTCTGGCCAGTTCCATTATTTTATCCAGTTTATCAAAACAGTATGTTTCCTCGGAAGGCTGCAGCGCCGCCCAGGAAAATACATTTAATGTCAATGTGTCAATATGCGCCAGTTTCAGCAGGCGCATGTCCTCCTCCCAGGTTTCCTCCGGCCACTGTTCCGGATTGTAATCACCGCCAAAGGCGATTTTATCCTGCTTCCATACTTTTTCCCACATTTATGATTTCTCCTTTGTTTATCTGAATTTCCCCATGTTCCTCCACAGGGGCTGTTATTTTTCCCTGCAGGGGCTCTTACCGTTATCCCTGTCTGTCCGGACGTGTCATATCTTTAAACATTATACCATATTCCCGGAGACACACAAAGATTTTTCTTGCAGATTTCTTCCCCGGGGTATAAAATGTTAATGTTCAACTTCAACCCCGGTGGGATGATTGAGAAACCTGGTAATTTTCGCAATTATCCGTAACCTGCTGTCACAAAGGAGTGATACTATGCCGCAGAATATTGATACCATTATTTTTGATTTAGATGGAACCCTTCTGGATACTTTAACAGATTTGACAAACAGCGTAAATTACGCTATGGAACGGTTCGGCTTCCCCCTTCATTCAGAAGATGCCGTCCGTCAGATGGTGGGCAACGGCGTCACGGTTCTTATGGAAAAAGCCATTCCCGGCGGACACGATTTTCCGGAATTTGACCGCTGCCTGAAAGAATTTCAGGAACATTATGCCCTTCACAAAAAAGATTTTACCTGCCCTTTCCCCGGTATTCTGGATTTCCTGAAAAAGGCTTCCGAATCCGGCTACAAACTGGCTGTTGTTTCCAATAAATTTGATCTGGCAGTGAAGGGGCTCTGTGAAGACTTCTTTACTCCCTACATCACCGCAGCCATCGGAGAATCTCCGCAGGTTGCCCGCAAACCTGCTCCGGATACGGTTTTCGCAGCCATGAAGGAGCTTCAGTCTCCGCCGGAACGGTGTGTTTATGTAGGTGATTCCGATGTGGACATTACCACCGCCGAAAATTCCGGCATTCCCTGTATCTGTGTAAGCTGGGGTTTCCGCAGCCGGGAATTTCTGCTTTCCCACGGGGCAAAATACATTGCTGACAGGGCAGATGATATGTGGGAGATTCTTTCTGACATGCAGGCCCTGTAAAATGCAAAACAAAGCCAAAACGTCTGCTGTCAGCAGAATTTCATAAAGACTTTTTCAGATTACGGGCACAGGCAGACTCCATTCTCTCTGAACGGTGTCTGCCTGTCCTGTATCGGTAACAGCCTTTTTACAAAGTTGTTCTGTCAGATATACAATATACGCCCGGCTGCTTTCTGGCCCTTTAATTCAGCAGCATCGCAGCCAGTGCTCCAATTCCCACCACGATTGTAATTCCGCCGAATAAACAGCAGATTCTCCAGTAGTTTTTCTGTTTCTCTTCATTTCCCTTATTCCGATAACTCATAATGTAGGAAATAATTGCCATAATTGCAGATATACTCAATGCTGTTCCCAGATAGTCCAACAATTTCATAATTTTCCTCCTGTGTACATGGTTTTGCCGAAACTCAGTTCAGGCCCCGGAATCCTTTTCCGATAATCTCACTGCTGTTGGTAATCATCATAAAAGCATCCGGCTGATTCCATTTGATATAATTTCTGAGCTGAACCGCCTGTCCCCGTTTCATAACCGTCAGAATTACATACTTCCTGTTATGGGTATAAGTACCTTCCGCCTGAAAAATGGTGGCGCTCCGCACAAGTTCCTCGTGAATAAAATCACAGATAGGTTCCGGGTTATCACAGACAATGGTAAAATATTTGCACAGATTGATATTTTCAATGGTGGTGTCAATCACCAGAGATTTTGCCATGAGCCCGCAGAAAGAAAACAGACCGGTCTGGGCGTCAAATATAAAGCAGGCCGCTACGGTAATCATCAAATCCACCAGAAACAAAGCGGTCCCTATATTGACGGTACTGTGCTTTTTCAGCACCATGGCCACAATATCCGTACCGCCTCCGCTGGCGCCGATATTAAATAAAATAGCGGAACTTAATGCCGGAAGGATAATTGCGAATATCAGTTCCAGCACCGGCTCATCTGTCATGGGGCGGGCCATTGGAAAATATTTTTCCAGTGCGCTCAGCCCCAGAGAAATCAGAATGCTTACATAAACCGTCTTAATTCCAAATTCACGTCCCAGTGCGGCAAAACCCACTACCAGCAGCGCCATATTGATGACAAAATTTATGGTTCCTGCGCTGAGAGGAGTCACTGCACTGAAAATGACCGCCATACCGGTAACTCCGCCAAAAGAAAAATTATTGGGGAATTTAAAAAAATGCACCCCTCCTACCAGCAAAATTGCTGCCACTGTAATCATTGTATATTCAAATATCGCCAGCTTTACCTTATGTTCCATAACCTGTACCTCTGTTCCTGTATCCGGTAATCCTACTTATTCTTCGTCTGTTTCTTCTTCCGGTGTCTCTCCGTCGGGCTCTTCTTCCGGTGTCTCTCCCGCTGTCTCTCCATCAGGCTCTTCTTCCGGTACCTCTTCGTCTGCCTCACTGTCCTCTGTTTCGTCTTCTATGACTTCTTCGTCATCCTGATAATACTCTTCCTGAGAAACTTCTTCCAGCTCTGCATTTTCACAGAGGAACGCTACCACTTTTTCCCGCACAATCTGAATGATTATGCCGGATTTCCCATAATCCGCTTCTAATTCTTCCACAGATTCGTATTCATATTCTTCTGCCAGGGCTTTTGCTTCTTCCTGATAGCTGTCCTCCGTCACTGACAGCCCTTCCTGGTCTGCAATAGCCTGAACCACAAGATATTCATTTGTCTGGGCCTGCGTCCCCTCTTCTACCGCGTTTTCTCCCATTTCGTCAAGAAACTCTTCGTACTCCATGCCCATCAGAGATGCATAGAACTCATATCCCTCCACGGTTTCATCATAAAAGTAATCATACAGAGCCTTGGGATAACCATCCACCGTTGCATTCTGCACAGCCAGCGCAAGGGCATCCTCTCCCGCCGCCGAATCAGATTCATCCTGAGCATAAATCATTAAATCTGCATTTAAGAATTCTTCATATTCCGCTGTGGTACTGTAATCTGAGACCTTTTTTACAAACTCATCATTATATTCCGGAACAATGACTTCACTGATTTTGTTGACAGTCACCGTAAACTCCGCCGTCTTCCCGTTCAAAGAGGGATCCATTTCATTGTAGTCCTCCGGGAAAGTCACCGGAAAGGTAAATGTTTCTCCGGCATTTTTATCAATCAGATTTTTTTCAAACTCTTCCAGGAATTCTCCCGAACCAATCACCAGGTCAAAATCTTCTCCGCTTCCACCGTCAAATTCTTCTCCGTCTATTACTCCGGTGAAATCAATATTGACGCTGTCCCCTTCCTGGGATGCCCGGTCTTTTATTTCCTTATACTCCGTATGCTCTTCCACAAGCTGCTGAATGGAAAATTCCACATCATCTTCGAAAACCTCAGGAATGGGATATTTCACGCTCAGCCCTTTATAATCTCCCAGTTTCACATAATCTTCCGCTTTAAAATCCAGTATATCTTCCCCACTTTTTTCTGATTCCTCTGTTTTTGCTTCTTCCGTGTCTTTTTCAGAATTCTCTGCCTGATTCTTTTTGCTGTTTCCACAGCCGGTAAATACTGCCATTCCCAATAACAGCAGCACTGCCGCCAGATAATTTCTTTTTTTCATACTTTCCTCCATTTTCTGCCTTTTCTGCAAAGGTTTTCTATCATAACAACGCTATTTTAACACAAGATTTTGAAGAAATCATGAAAATTGTAATTTTTTTGCTGAATCCTGAAAAACAGGGTTTTCCGCCGGGGCCGCTTTTAAGGGCGGTAACTTTTATTTCATGGCTTTTACCAGTCTATATGAAATGCTGTAAGTACCTGTTTATGGACATCTCCGGCGTTTCTTCTTTTCATCCTGTCCCGCTAAAAACCGTAAAACCACAGAAAAGCGGTATCCGTTTCTGGTATGTATATAGGATTATGGTGTCAAAAGCACCTTTTGTGCTACGCTCATACCATATATTGCTATTGCAAATGTATTTGCACATCAATATATGGTATAGAGCGGGTGCGCGCACCCTTTTGACACCATAATCCTTATATGAAAACACTTTCACACTCTAGCGTGACAAGGTCTTTCATATAAGATAAAAAACTGCCGGAAAAGTCCCTGAGAGATTTTTCCGGCAGGCTATAATACAAAATTTTTAACTCATCTGAGGCCCGCAGTACGGAGCCAGCTCCAGGCGCACAAACCATCCCTGTTCATGGTCGCATACAGGACAGGTCATGGGTGCTTCTGTGCCTTCATATACATAGCCGCAGTTCAGGCACATCCATTTTGTCTCCACTTTGGATACAAACAGTCTGTTTTCTTCCAGCAGTCTGGCAAACTCCCCGAACCGGTCTCCATGGATTTTTTCGATTTCCGCAATTTTGTGGAATTTTACAGCGGCTTTGCCGAATCCTTCCTCCTGAGCCTTGTCCCCAAAATGCTGATACACATCGTCATGTTCCTCATATTCATTGTGCTGAGCCATTTTCAGCAGCTCTGTCATATTAGGACTTAAATCCACGGGATAGGTACCGTCAATCTCAATGGTTTCTCCCGCCAGCTCCTTTAACTGATTATAAAAAATTTCTGCATGCTCCTTCTCCTGGTCCGCAGTAAACCGGAATATTTTTTCAATCACATACAGCCCCTGCTGATGTGCCTGTCCGGCTGCAAAGGTATAGCGGTTTCTCGCCTGACTTTCCCCGGCAAATGCACGCATTAAATTTTTCATGGTTTCACTCTGTTTAAAATCTGTTGCCATAACTGTCTCCTGCCTTTCTTCCCATTCTTCCTGAAAATATTTACGCAGGTAGTATGTGCAGACATGGAAATTATATGCAGCAGTTTACCGTAAAATCTGTAATTTCTGTTCCGCCCTGAACTGTCGGTCAGGCATTTGCCTGCTCCTGCCGCTCAAACCCGTGAATCCAGTCTGCTTTCAGAAAATAAATTAAAAATATAATCGAGCTTAAACTCCAGGTCAGAGGGTAGGCCCAGAATACGGTGCGGATAACCGGAACCAGTTTCACGGCAACCGTTATGTAGGTAATTCGAATGACGCACCAGCAGAGCAGCATCACCACCATGGGCACTATGGACTTCCCGGCTCCCCGGAAAATTCCGGCCAGACAGTGGGAAAAGGCCAGCAGAAAATAAAACAGGGTTACGGTCCTGGCCTGTGTGGTTCCGAACCGGACAACCGCCGGATTGCTGTCGAAAGCCTGTATCAGTGTGGGAATAAAAATATAAATACAGATTCCCACAAGCTCCGCTGTGATAATGGAGCAGAAAATCCCGAATCTGGCTCCCTTTCTGGCACGCTCATACTCTTTTGCCCCCAGGTTCTGACTAATAAAGGTGGTCAGGGAAAGGGCAAAGCAGGTAATGGGCAGAAAGCCAAAGCCTTCAATCTTGGAATAGGCGCCGCAGCCTGCCACCGCAGTCATACCGAATACATTGATGTTGGACTGCACCACCACATTCGCCAGCGCAATAATGGAATTCTGTACCCCTGCCGGAAGCCCGTTGGAAATAATCTGGCGCATCATATTTCCGTCAAACCTGATTTTCCTGAGCTCCACCCGGTACTCTTCTTCTGTCCTGGTCAGCCGGATCAGACAGAGAAATGCACTGAAAAACTGGGAAATAATGGTGGCGGCTCCTGCAGCCCCCACTCCCATGTCCAACACTGCAATAAACAAAAGATCCAGTACAATATTGGTAACAGAGGAAATAATCAGGTAAATCAGCGGGTGTCTGCTGTCTCCCACAGACTGCAGAATTCCCACAAAAACATTGTACATGACAAATCCCAGGGAACCTGCAAAATAGATTCTGAAATACAAAACAGAATTGGGGAACACCGTTTCCGGCGTCCCCATCCATGTCAGAATCTGAGGCGTAATCATAACTCCTGCAACCGTCAGAAATACCCCCGCCGCAAGGCCGAAAGCCACCAGCGTATGTACCGCCGCGGACACTTCCTCTGCTCTTCTGGCTCCATAATAACGGGCAATGACCACGCCTGCTCCCATGGCAATCCCGCTGAAAAATCCCACCATCAGGAAAATCAGGTTCCCGGAGGAACTGACTGCCGCAAGAGCGTCACTTCCTATAAAATTTCCTACAATCAGGGAATCTGCCGTATTATAAAGCTGCTGAAACAGGTTGCCCAGAAAAATCGGTATGGCAAAAGCAATAATCTTTTTCCAGATACTCCCCTCCGTCAACAACGTAGATGATTTGTTCTGCATACGAATGATTCCCCCTCCTCCTTAAGATAATACAATCCGGCAGGCGCCCCGCATCTTCAGAGGACATTCATAAGCGCTCTGGGAACCGTTGGTGTCTATGTAGGAAATGGGGCATTTCCTGCAGTCTCCCACAGTAAATTCCTCTGAAACCTCGAATTCCAGCTTCGCCTTTCTCTTCCCGTTAGGAGATTCCTTCTGATTGATACTTTTCCAGCTTAAAATCTGGCTGCAGCCTCCGCACTTGTCCATACCCAGAGAAACCATTCTGCCGCAGGTAGGACAGGAATAATACATTTTGTCCATGGAGCCTTTCTGCTCTACCACTTCTGCCGGAAACTGTCTGATTAACTGTACTCTGATATCGTCCTTATCCATATTGTCCTCCTTTAACTGATATACTGATCCAACTGATGGGATACTTCCAATACGTTACCTAACAGAGATTTTGCATTCTCTGCATTATTCAGGTTCTGCATACTCAGATCCGCCGCCTGAACAGAAGAAGCTGTCACTTCTTGTGTGGTAGCGGAAAGATGCATGATATTTTCCACTATCTGGTTATTTGCCTCTGAAAGACCGCCCAGCATCTGATCGATCTGGTCAATGTCTTCAATCAGGGTATTTACGTTGCCATTCATTTTATCAAAACTGTCGGAAGCCTGGTCAATCATCTGTTCCTGCTCCTGAGCTGCTTCCACAGACCGGGACACTGCCTCTGCCGCCGCCCTGGCATCCTCTGACAGTTCATTGAGAATAGACGCTATACTCTCCGTCTCCTCTTTGGTCCGTTCCGCAAGCTGGCGGATTTCATCCGCCACCACCGCAAATCCTCTGCCGGCTTCTCCCGCTCTTGCACTTTCAATGGATGCATTCAATGCCAGCAGATTGGTCTGGCTGGAAATTTCAAAAATAGTATCTGTTATGGTTTTTACCGTTTCCGTACGCTCCTGCAGCTTATGCATGGAAGCTGCCACTTCACCGTTCGTATCAGCAATAACGTCTGACTGTCGTTTCAGATGGTGCATTATTTCAAGGCTCTGACTGTTTAATTCCTCTGACTGTTTCGCCACCTGCACCATATTCTCCGAATGTTCCAGGGTGGTTCCGATGGAATCCTGGATATTCTGAGTCTGAATGGTCTGGGTCTGGATATTTTCTGCTGTACTCTGGTTACTGTCAGAAATGTCTTTCATGGCACCGTTTACAATTTCTGTGGAAGCATTCAGCTCATTTACAATCTGCACTACTTCTTCCGTACCTCTCCGCACTTCTTCCGCCACTTCCAGCACATTTTCCATAACCTTTTTCTGGCTTTCCTGCTCCCGTGTCAGGCTGTGTCTGGTATCATGGTTGAATTTCTCCGCAAGCTGTGCCGTATAGTAAATCAGAAAAAGCATCACCGCTATGCAGACCGTAGTCCAGATCTGTTCCTGGGCACCCTTTCCCTCATAAGTATGCGTAACCAGAATTTTACAGACCACAATTCCCACATTCAGCAAAAAACATGCCATACAGGATATGGCTGAAAACTTTCGGTTAAAAAACAGAATACATGCAATATAGGGGATCGCTGCCATAAACCGCACAAAGGAATCGTCAAAGGACACCATCATGGAAAACGCCACAATAAAGAGACCCACAAAGGTAAGATAACGTACATTCACACCGTAAGGATCCCTTTTATTCAAATAAACGGAAACTCCTGTTACCGCCACTACAACCAGGGTAATGATTCCGGCAAATCCTGCGGTTTTTTCCCCCTGAGCGCAGGATATCCAGACAAGGCATAAAATAAAGAAATAAAAAACCATATAACCAAAGGTCAGGAAATGATTTGCCCGTTTAATCTGATCTTCCTTTTTCGCATATGGATACTTTTTTCTTACATGTTCTTCCACAATCTCACCTTCCTTAAAAAACTGCCGTATATTTTCCATACAATTATAGCATATTTTAAGAAAATTTAAAATATTATGTTCAAAAACAGCACCATAATGCTACAAAAAAGCCGGCATTCCCCCTTTCTGATATACAAAATAACCATAATTTACCGGAACACTATTCGATATAGCCCAAAAATACATTTCCGGCTTCTTCAAACATGGTATTGCTGTCCTGTCTTCCCATTTTGCGCACCACATTCAAATCCGGATAATACAAAAGGGTGTTGTGTTCGTCATATCCCACAATCAGCACAGCCTCCTGCTTCACCATGGCAAATACAGGAGTATTCAGGTTCACATAATACAGTACCTGTTCCACACCGCAGCCTGTCAGGTCAATCACTTTTCTTCCGTTTAATGCCTCTTCCAGAATCTGCCTGGGAGTCTCTCCCTGAGCAACCAGGTCGTCCACGTCGAGATTGATTTCTTCTGTTCTCAGCAGATATGTCAGACAGCGGGAAATATCATTATCGCTTACCCCGGACAAATCCACGGTTCCCGGCCCGATTGCAGGCTGTACGTTTTTCTTTCCTCTCTGCCAGATATATTTCTGTTCCTGGCCGATGACCACGCCCATGGACTGGTCTGCAGAAATAACAGCTTCTTTCAGGGAAGGAGTGGACAGCAGGATTTTTCCGCCGCTGTACACATAATAAGTTTCCTGTTCGCTGCCTGTTTCCAGCTTTACGGTTCTCTTTTCTTTCAGCACCACTTCCTTCGGTACCATCACCTGAGGCTGTCTCACCGTTTCTTCCAAAGACTCTCCAAGAACGATCCGGACCTGGCACTGTTTTTTTTCCGTCTGGGTTGTTTCCAGGATAATTTTCCTGGAAGACTCCAGCTGCTGGTTCTTTATGGTATCCTGCTCCACACTTTCATACCCTGTCTCCGTGCGGATTTCCCGGTCCAGGAAAATAGTTTCCTGTTCCACATATGCTTTCGACACATAATAACCGCTTTTCTGGTAATCTTTGATCACTCTGGATTTTTCGTCTACAATCACAATCCGGTACATGGGAACTCTGATATTTCCGGCAGCGTCTGTGACAATGTCTTCTTTTCTGGCAGCCCCATACACAAAATCGCTTTCCACAAATCCTACAGGCTTCAGATATTCTCCTTTATGGCCCTCAACCATACGGGTTTCCTCTCCTTCCAGATCCATAATTTTCAGTGAATGGGCCTGATCCTGGTCTCCTCCTTCCTGCCATGCAATATAACGCCCGTCCTCAGACACCGCATAATTTCCCGTTTCCAGCCCTTCCATCACCTGTTTTGCCTTTCTGTTGGAAAGGTCGATCCGGTACAGCACGTCATTGGCCAGCAGATAAAAAATATTTCCGTCGCTCACATAGAAAAGTTTTCCCCATTCTGCTTTCAGCATTTCCGGAGATTTGTCAGAGGGAACAAAAAGCTCCTCTTCAATGGTATTTCCCACGCTGTCATAATGGTATACGCTGATTCCTGTCTGCCCCTCGTGGAGCCCCCGGTTCATATATCCGTACACCACAAAATCCATGCTGCCTGTCTCATCAATTTTCATAATCCGAATCTGGTGTGCGGAATTGTTTTCCCGGTCTGAAATCCCTTCCGGACTGCGGAAACTGTATACCTGAGAAAGGCTGTTGCTGTCACTGTTGTAACTCCAGAGTTCCCCTTCCTGGACAAAGGCGATGATATTCCCTTTTTCATTTGCCATATGCTCCACATCAGACGACCGGATACCCAGAAGCATTTTGTTCCGGTTCACCCTTCCGTTTTCTCCCCGGAAAATCTGATTCATGGTACGCTCGTAATTGAGCAGATACATGCGTCCCGCCCTCTGATCATAGCGGACCCGGTAATACTCTTCCACATTATAGTATTCTACTTCCCCGTTCTCTCCTGTGGCTGTCAGCACATAGGGAAGGATAATGGTGTTGTAGGAACTTCCCATTTCCTTGATAGAGGGTACGGTCTGCTCCAGGCGCTCGCCCTGGAAATCTGCCCATGTTACCTGTCGCAGGCTGGAGTGGATCGTCACTTTCTGCAAAGTGGTATTATCTCCCATGCTGTCCGGTTCCAGATAGGTGGCAAGGCTGTCCCCGTTCTCCCTGTCAAAGGTCTGGTCATGGAAATTCTTTACAAATTCCAGGGATTCCCCGATATAATAGTCGCTCTCTCTGGCAATTCTGGTATAATAATACACCTGCTTTTCACGATATTTTACAGAAATCACCAGCATGTATTCCGTTTCTTCCTCCAGAATATTCTGAAACTGCAGAGTGAGATGTATTTCACCGTTTTTTTCTGTAAAATCATCCAGTGTTCCATCTTCAACCAGCCGCTCCATATTCATGGTGCGCACTTCATAAGTTACTTCATCAATCTGGTTCTGCCCTGTTTTTATCACCATGGGCAGGGACAGTTCTTTTCCCAGGGGAGTGATGGTATCCCGCATTCCGGTTCCATCCATTTCGGAGCTGTATCCGTACAACTCATTGATTCTGACATCTTCCCGCTGCAGATACACCACCGGAAGGGTAGCCGGAGCCATTTCGGAAGTCATATCTGTACTGTCCTGATGACTGAACAGCCCTGTAATTCCAACGGTTACACAAAAAACCAGCAGCAATACCACTGTCTTTATCAAGCCTTTACGCATTCTGTTTGTCTTCCTTTCCATCCTGCAGTACAGCCAGTGTGGGCTCTGTATGCAAAAATTCCATCACTTCCCGATATCCCCTGCTGTCTTTTGCCTTTCCTTTTTTCACCGCACGAATCAGAATATTTTTGGGCGTATGCTCCATATCAATAAATTCCAGAATCTGTACCTGATAGCCTTTGCTCTCCAGAATCTGCCCCCGCAGGGCATCGGTAATCAGCGCAGCCATCCGTTCCTTTATCAGTCCGTAACCCAGCACCGGGGCCAGTAAATCATTCTGTATCTGCCGGTTCAGTTCATGCTGGCAGCAGGGCACCGACAGAATCACCCTGGCACCCCAGCGGATCGCCCTGTCCAGGGCATAATCGGTAGCTGTATCGCAGGCATGGAGGGTGACTACCATATCCACGTCTGTCACCCCTTCATAACCGGCAATATCTCCCACATGAAATTCCAGCCTGTCATATCCGTATTTTTCTGCCAGACTGCTGCATGTCTCTATCACATCTGCTTTTAAATCCAGTCCGATAATATGCACCTGATACCCTTTCAGCTCTTTCAGATAATGGTACATGGCAAAAGTCAGATAGGATTTCCCGCAGCCGAAATCCAGAATGGTCAGTTCCCTGTCCTGGGGAAGCTGGGGAAGTATATCTTCGATAAACTCCAGGAAACGGTTTATCTGACGGAATTTATCATATCTGGATTTAACAATTTTTCCTTCTTTTGTCTGAACTCCCAGATCCACCAGAAAGTCCACTTTCTGTTCTGGCTCCAGAATATGGTTTTTCTTCCGGTTATGGGACAGATCCACCTGTTTTATCTTCGGTGAAACACCTGAACCATCCTGAAATGCTCCGGCACCGGCACAGATCGGACACTGTTTTTCCTTTATGGTAATTCTGCCCTTTTTACTCACCAGCACAGTGGCCTGTCCCTGTTGAGAAGACAGGGCAAGCTGACGGTATTCCGTAATCCGGTTCTCAATCTCCACGGCTGCTTCCCCTTTGGAATAATTCCTGTGAAATACTTTTTTCTCCTGGTATTCACTGGCCTGGAATACCAGGTTATTTTTAATCAGAACCGGGCGGATAAGAATTCTGGCGGCACTCTCCCGGTGCCGCGGGCCGCTGAGCACCATATGAATAAGCTGTTCGTTTAAATATTTTTCCAGTAACTGGTGTAATTCCTTCATAACAGGCCTTTCTTACTTTACCGGATCAGGGCGCCAGAATCTTCTGTCTGATCCCTGAATCCTTGTTGAAATCCCCCGTTTGCACAGGCTGCATTTATCAAACATTATACACATAACTCCTGAAAGGTCAATCCTTTCCGGCAGGCTTTCCGGTAATTATTAATCCGTCGTTTTCCTTACATTCTTCCACAGAGCGCAATTTCTCAATCATTTTATCACAAAATCTACGGAAAGTCACTTTCGCACTTTAGCGTGAAAAGGTTTTTCCTGTAAGATAACAAAACTCCCTGCAGAACTTCCACAGTCCCGCAGAGAGTTTCCTGTTCCGATACATGCAGCATCCTGCCTGACTACCACCAGCGGCGGCAGCGTTTATGGCGGCATCTTCTCTGATACATTTCGTTAAACAGCAGTACCTCGATCAGATTCTGCAGACCATTGTTGCCATGAGGAGGCCTTCCTGGCGGCGGTGGCGGTGGG
>OFGR01000317.1_pt1 | contig 50700 bp, 44 predicted proteins | sample 1521811 | NCBI WGS metagenome assembly OFGR01 (sample SAMEA3504098, study PRJEB24116) | mouse gut metagenome | biome: mouse gut; feature: mouse-associated habitat; material: faeces | place: Denmark | collected 2011 | reverse complement strand
GGGAGTTTGTGGAGAAAATCGTAATCCACGAATCGGAAGCCCTTGACGGGAAACGCCGGGGGAAGCTCCGCAGACAGGAAATCGAAATCTATTACTCTTTTGTCGGCAAGGTAGAATTGCCCGACTAAAGCCCGACCCGTCCGGCAGTCAGCCGGATAGGGAACGGCAAAATTTTTTACACTTCTTTTACTTCTTTATCTCACATGAGAAAAATCGCAGGGCATGAAGCAGCTTATGGCCGGCGGCGGTGTTGCCCTGATTGGGATGCAGCTTATCCCTCTGCTGGCAAACCTGTTCGGTTAAGGCAGGGATAGCCTATGCTGAACATCCTCGACATAATCAAAGACTGGATCAAGGAAATCCTGCGGGAGTGCATCATGGGCAACCTGGACGGGATGTTTGACCAGATTAACAATGAAGTCGGGGAGGTTGCGGCGAATGTGGGGACGACCCCGGCGGCATGGAACGCCGGGGTCTTTTCCATGATCCGCAATCTGAGCGATACAGTCGTGGTGCCGGTTGCGGGGATCATCCTGACCTTTGTCCTGTGCTACGAACTGATTTCGATGCTGATGGAAAAGAACAACTTCCACGACTTTGAAACCTTTGCACTGTATAAGTGGATTCTGAAAGTGTTTGTGGCTGTGTATCTGGTCACGCACACCTTTGACATTACAATGGCGATTTTTGAACTGGCGCAAACGGTAGTACAGCAAAGCGCCGGTGTGATTACCGGCACGACCAGCATAGATTTTGCGGCTGCGCTGGGCGATGTTGCCGCCCAACTGGAAACGATGGAGATTGGGGAGCTTTTCGGCCTGCTGGTGGAAACCATGCTGTTAAAAATCACCATGCCGGTGCTGTCGTTCTGCGTCATGCTGGTGCTGATCGGGCGCATGATAGAAATTTACATCTATTGCTCGGTGGGCGCAATCCCCTTTGCAACGATGGCAAACCGGGATTGGGGGCAGATGGGCAACAACTATCTGCGCGGTCTTGTGGCGCTTGGGCTGCAAGGCTTTTTCATTATGATCTGCGTTGCGATTTACGCCGTACTGGTGGGACAGATTGGGAGCGCTGACAACATCCACATCGCTATCTGGCAGTGCGCGGGCTATACTGTGCTTTTGTGCTTCTCCCTGTTCAAAACCGGCGCGGTCAGTAAATCAATTTTTAACGCGCATTGAGGAGGTGGGAACGGATTGAAAGAATACAGCATCATCCTTGCCGACCCTCCGTGGGCCTACAAGGTATGGGCAAAAAAAGGCATGGGACGCACGGCAGAAAACCACTACCCCACCATGCACATCAAAGACATTCAGACTTTGCCAGTGGGCAGGCTGGCGGCAAAAGACTGTGCGCTGTTTTTATGGGTCACAATGCCTACGCTGCCGGAAGCCTTTTCTGTCATTAAGGCGTGGGGCTTCACTTATAAAACCGTGGCGTTTGTATGGGTGAAGCAGAACCGGAAATCCCCCTCCCTCTTTTGGGGGCTGGGACACTGGACACGCGCCAATGCGGAATTGTGCCTGCTGGCAACAAGGGGAAGCCCGAAACGCCAGTCCGCCGCCGTCCATCAGGTGATTGTATCGCCGGTGGAGCAGCACAGCAAAAAGCCGGATATGATTCGGGAGCGGATTGTTTCCCTGATGGGCGATCTGCCCCGTGTGGAACTGTTTGCCCGCCAGAGAGTCCCCGGCTGGGACGCATGGGGAAACGAGGTGGAACCAAGCCCCGGACTGGCGGAGGAATTAACCCATGAAAATTTACCGTAAAGGAGGGAGCGAATTTATATGGACACTGAAAAACTGCGGCGGCAGTTAATCGACCGTATCACGGAAAATTACCGCGAATACCGCGCCAATCTGCTGTTAAAAGACCGGCAGGAACTGATTGACGGCGCAGGCAGGATTGCCGACACCGCCCTTGTATTCCAGCACATGGCCGACCGAAGCTATAAAGACGGCGAACTGGAATACCTTTTGAAATTCCAGAACCCTTTGGAGGTTGTCACCGAGCATTGGGCGGACTATGAACTGATGCCGGATGTGCTGGACGCGCTGATTGCAGACGCAACCGACCGCCAGGACGATTTGACCCTGTTCCCGCTGGCAGCGGACGCGCCGGCGCAGAAGCCGGACAGCCTGCGGAAGTTTCTGAATGTAGACCTGGAAACCGTCCTGCCCCAGATTATGAAGCAGAAAACCGCCTTTTACCAGACAGACCTAAACTATGCGCTGGATGCCATGCGGGAGGGCGCAGCGTCCGGTGACCCGGCAAAGCAGAACTTTGTCCTGATTTTCCGGCAGAGCGGCGTGGAGTGCTTAAATGAGCGCGATATGTTCATCGGCGGCACACGCAGCTTTAACACGCTGCAATTCTACCACACGCAGACCCGCGAGCCGGTTCTGGCCTATTCGGTGGAACTGACCGGCAGCGATAAGGACAGCTTGCGCGGCAACCTCTACCAGCAGGACAACCACCGCCTTGCGGAATATGCAGGGCGCGCCGCCTCCCCCTATACCGATGTGACTGTCACATTTGCCGGGGGAAAAGAAGTGCGGCTCCCGGAAAAGGAATTTCGCTATGAAAAAGCCGCAGACCTGAAATATCTGCACGGCAGCATTAAGGAGGTTCGCAATGAAGCGGAGGACGAAACCGTGGTGCAGGGGGCGGTCAAACGGGAACATGACCGCCGGCGGGAAATGCCCAGGGGCTATTTTGCCGTCCACCTGCAAGCGCTGGATGAACAGCGGATTCAGGCCGAAGCAGACCGGCTATCGGCCGCGCTCACGGACTTAAAACAGCCCAACTCGCCGGACAAGGAGCAGTTTATGGCGGAAATCTCGGTGTATTTCCTGCCCCTGGCTTCCCAGCACGATATGAACCGGCTCTATGAAAAGGTACAAAAGCAGGTGGGACAGCCGGTGTACTTTTCCCCACCGGACAACACGGGGAAGCGTTATATCGTCATGCGGCGGGAGGAACGCGCACAGGAGCAGCCGGAACGCAAGCCCTCCATCAAGGCCCAGCTTTCCGCAAAGCCCGTCCCCGGCGATAACCCCGCCGCCAAAACCAAAGACCGGGAGGTGAGATAAATGCCCTTTGTACCCGTACCCAAAGACCTTGCCAAAGTCAAGACAAAAGTGGCGTTCAACCTGACGAAACGCCAGATTGTATGCTTTGGCGCGGGCGGACTGGTGGGCGTCCCCGCCTACATTTTTACACGCGGCAGCATTGGCAACGAACCGGCGGCGCTCCTTATGATCGGTTTGATGCTGCCCTTTTTTCTGTTTGGCATCTATGAAAAAGACGGTCAGCCGTTAGAAGCAGTCCTGCGGCATATGATACGCGCACAGTTTCTCTGCCAGAAAACGCGCCCGTACCAGACCGACAACCTGTACGCCGCCCTTTCGCGGCAGACCAAGGAGGTATCAGCGATTGAAAACAAAACAGCAGGCAAAGCAGGCAAGAAACCTGCAAGCGGCAAAAAAGGAACTGAAAAAAGAAAAGTCTGACTTAAAGGCCACCCTGCGCCTGACCCCGGACGCGAAACTGAGCAGCCGGGACAAACGGCGGCTTGCGGCATCGGTCAGCAAGGCAAAGCGGGACGGCAGGCTCCCCAAGACCGCCCAGCAGACCATCCCCTACCAGGAAATGTGCCGGGACGGTATCTGCATCATTGGCGACCGCTATTTCACCAAGCAAATCCAGTTTTACGATGTGAACTACCAGCTTGCACAGAACGAGGACAAGAACCTGATTTTTGAGAACTACTGCGATTTCCTCAACTATTTTGACAGTTCCATCAAAGTACAGCTTTCTTTCCTCAACCAGCGGGCGGATATGGAGGAATACCAGAAGTCCATCCATATCCCGGAGCAGGCGGACGCATTTAACGGCATCCGGCGGGAATATTCGGGGATGCTCAAAGGCCAGCTTGCCAGGGGGAACAACGGCCTGACAAAGACCAAGTACATCACCTTTGGCATTGAAGCGGACAGCCTGAAAGAAGCAAAGCCCCGCCTGGAACGCATTGAAGCGGATGTGCTGGCGAATTTCAAGGTGCTGGGCGTCCGCGCCCACTCGTTAGACGGCTATGAGCGTCTGGCAATCCTGCACCGGATGTTTCACCCGGCGGATAACCAGAAATTTAAGTTTGCCTGGGACGCCATCTGGAAAACCGGGCTTTCCAGCAAGGACTTCATCGCGCCGGACAGCTTCACATTCAAGTCCGGCCAGTATTTCCAGATTGGCAGAACCTACGGCGCGGTATCGTTCTTACAAATCCTCGCCCCGGAACTGACCGACCGTATGCTGGCGGATTTCCTCGACCTGGAAAACAGCATGGTGGTGACGCTGCACATCCAGTCCATCGACCAGAGCGCGGCAATCAAGAACATCAAGCGCAAGATTACCGACCTCGACCGCATGAAGATTGAGGAACAGAAAAAGGCAGTCCGGGCAGGGTACGACATGGACATCATCCCGTCCGACCTTGCCACGTTCGGCAGCGAAGCAAAAACGCTCCTGGAAGATTTGCAGAGCCGCAACGAGCGGATGTTCCTTGTGACCATGCTGGTGATGAACCACGCCGGGACGCGGCAGAAGCTGGAAAACAACATCTTCCAGGCGGCGGGCGTGGCGCAGAAATACAACTGCGCGCTGCGCCGTCTGGACTACCAGCAGGAGCAGGGCTTAATGTCCTCCCTCCCGCTGGGCCTTAACCAGATCAGCATCCAGCGGGGCCTTACCACATCCAGCACCGCCATTTTCGTGCCGTTCACCACCCAGGAGCTTTTTATGAACGGCGAAGCGCTGTACTACGGCCTGAACGCCCTCTCCAACAACCTGATTATGGCCGACCGGAAGAAGCTGAAAAACCCAAACGGCCTGATTTTAGGCACACCCGGCAGCGGCAAATCCTTTTCCGCCAAGCGGGAAATCACCAACGCCTTTCTGATTACCCCGGACGATATAGCCATTATCGACCCGGAACAGGAATATTCGCCCCTTGTGCAGCGGCTGGGCGGGCAGGTGATTGACATATCCCCCGCCTCCGACCAGTACATCAACCCGATGGACTTGACCCTCAATTACAGCGAGGACGACAACCCCCTGACCTTAAAAAGCGATTTTATCCTCTCCCTGATGGAGTTGATTGTGGGCGGCAAGTCCGGCCTGGAACCGGTGGAAAAGACGGTGGTTGACCGCTGCGTCCACATGGTATACCGGGATTACCTGCAAGACCCCAGGCCGGAGAAAATGCCGGTGTTAGGCGACCTCTATGAACTTCTGCGGAAACAGCCGGAGCAGGAAGCGCAAAGGCTGGCTACCGCGCTGGAAATCTACGTCACCGGCAGCTTAAATGTGTTCAACCACCAGACCAACGTGGAAATCAAGAGCCGGATTGTCTGCTATGTGATTAAAAACCTGGGCAAGCAGCTTAAAAAATTCGGGATGCAGGTGGTTCAGGATCAGGTGTGGGGACGGGTCAGCGAAAACCGGGAAGCCCATAAATCCACCCGGCTCTACATTGACGAGATGCACCTGCTTCTCAGGGAGGAACAGACCGCCGCCTATACCGTTGAGATTTGGAAACGGTTCAGAAAATGGGGCGGAATCCCGACCGGAATTACCCAAAATGTCAAGGACTTGCTGGCAAGCCGGGAAATTGCGAACATTTTTGAAAACAGCGATTTTATTTATATGCTGAACCAGGCGGGCGGCGACCGTCAAATCCTGGCAAAGCAGCTCAATATCTCCCCGCACCAGCTTGGCTATGTGACCAACTCCAATGCCGGCGAGGGGCTTTTGTTCTATGGCAACGTGATTATCCCATTCGTTGACCATTTCCCCAAGGACACGGAACTCTATTCGATCATGACCACCCGCCCGGAGGACTTGGCGGAACAGTAAAGGAGGGTAAGATTTGGAACACAATCAGGAAATTATGGAGCAGTTTTTGAAGCTGCTTTCGGAAAACGGGCGGGCGGGACAGTCAGAGGATTTGTCCCGCCTGCTGTTCTATATGGACGGCATGAACCGCCAGCTTGACGCGGTGCGCCAGGAATTGCAGACCGTCAGGGTACAGCTTGCACAGGCCCAGGACACGCCGCAGAAAACCGTCTTGCAGGGCATGGTGGACGGGCTGCAAAACAAAGTCCGGCAGGCGCAGGAAAAGCTGGACGGCCTGCGGGAGAAAATCATGCAGTGCGCCGCCAATGCGGTAGAGGGTTTCAAGCGTGTGGGCGTGACTGCGCTGGATAAGGCGGTTTCCGCTATGGGCATCCACAAGACGCTGGAAGCGGTTCAGCAGAATATCAGCGGTTCCCTGGCCGATGCCAGAAAGAGCATTGAGAAAATAGAAACCCTTGGCCACGAACTCCGCAGCGTGGGCGGGCATCTGAAAAACGCAGGGCGCGCCGTGACCGGCAGGGAAACCCAGGCCGTGGACGGCGGGCAGGAGGGGCGCTTCCAGGCCGCTGTCCTTGCCCCCATGCGGACAGTCCACAAGATGCTCTCCACCATGAACAATGCCACCCTTGCGGCAATCGGCAGCGTGGAACGGCTGGAAACGGCAGCGGAAACCGTGCGGGAAGCCAAAAAGCCCCCTGTCCAGCAGACGGAGAATGAGGAAAAAGAGCCGGAACACAAGGAAGAACCCACGGAAAACCAGCACCGTGAGAAACCCTCCATCCGGCAGACGCTGACAGAAAAAAAGGAGCCTATGAACGTAAGCGATATTTTAGGCGACCCTGCCCGCGTCAAAATGTTTGACACGGTTTTAGAGGAATCCTGCCGCCAGTGGTGCGACTGCATCAATGATGCCCCGGAACGTGCCAGCGGCAAAGGCTTTGCGGCCTTTTTCTATGAGGTCTTTGAACAAAAAGAGCAGGAATACAAAGCCGAGTTAAAGGCCGACACGCGCTCTGAAAAGCCCTCCATCCGAAAAGCCCTGAACGAGAAAAAGGCCGCCGCCGCCGCCCGCCCTGCCCCGGAGCCGGAACGTAAAGCGCCGGAGGCCGCACGGTGAGCCGGGAACGGTTTCAGGCACGGGAGAAAAAGGTTCAGAAGATGGGACGGGACGGTCTGGTGGAACACAACCGCGCCACCGGCGAGGAAAAGCGCGTCAGCCAGCGCACGGCGGATGCCGCTTTTGACCGCGCCCGCCCCACGGAACGGGAGGACATCCGCCGTCCGGCAGTACGGGGCGCAGACACCGGCAAAAAGCGGAAACAGCCCCGCCCTGCGCCGGAAACAAGGGCAGAACAGACGGAAGTGCTGCTTACGCCGGAATATCTGGCAGACGCCACCGCCGAACCGCCGCCCGATGCCCCGGCAACCATGCGGGGCGCGGTGGATATGCCATTACTGGATGCGCCAGCCGCCGAGGAACCCACTCCCGCGCCGGTGAGGAAACGCCCCCAAAAGCGGGGGAAAACGAGCAAAAAGAAGCAAAGCACGAAATTCGCGGAACACGCTGCCCGGCCGGACAGTGAGGAAAAAACGGCTATGCGCGGTGTAGAGGGCGCTCCTGCCCCAAAGCGGCGCACTTCTGAGGGCGGCTCCCGCCTGCAATTTGGCAGAGAAGAACCAGAGGAACCCACCACCGCCGACCGTGATGTGCTGAAAAAAAGGCAGGCGGCAAAGTCCGCCCAACATGCCGCCAGACCAGACAGCCGGGAAACATCCGCTATGCGCGGCGCAGACAACATACCCGCCACAAAGCGGCGTATCTCCGAGAGTGTCTCCCGCCTGCGATTTGACAAAGAAGAACCGGCAGACACCACCTCTGACCGCACAGCGATCAAAAAGCGGCAAACGGCAAAGCTGGCCGAACACGCCGCTAAACCAAAGGATAAGGCAAAATCGGAGGATAAGCTAAAATCCGGCGGCAACCCAAAGGCCGGGGGAACGCGCCTGAAATTTGAGGATACCGCCAAAGATTCGGAAACTGCCGGCGATGCCGCACCCGATGCCCCCATCCGCCAACAAAAGAAATATAACAAGGCCGTCCGCCGCACGGAACGCGCAGACCGCCGCGTGGAGCAGGCACAAATGAAGCTGCCTGCCAAGCGCCGCCTGCACATGGAGCGCCAGCCTGACGAAGCCAGCGGGAAAATGAAACGGCGGCTCCGTTTTGAGGAGGAAGTGCTGCCGGAATACCGCAGGCCCTCCCTGCTCTCCCGTGGGGCCGGCGCGGTGAAAATGGCGGCGGTTATCAAGCTGCACAGCAAAATCCGCGAATACGAGCATAACAACGTGGCTCTGGAATCCGCCCACAAAAGCGAACTGGTTGCCGAGCAGGGCGTGGGGCGCGTCCTGCGCTGGGAACGGAACCGCCGCCGCGCCAAGCCCTACCGCACTTTACGGAAAGCACAGCAGAAAGCGGCGCGGGCGCACACCGACCTTGCATGGCAGACCGCCCTGCGGGATAATCCCGAACTGCAACGCAAAAACGCGCTGGCAAAATGGGTGCAGAAACAGAAAATCAAGCGGAAATACGCCCAGGCCGCCCATGAAGCCAAACAGAGCGCGAAATTTACCCAAAACGTCCTGACCGCCACCGGCAAGATTGCCCGCGCCATCGCCCAGTATGCGGCGGCGCATAAGGCGGTCTTTCTGGCGGTTGCAATGCTGGCGCTGGTGGTGATGTTCTTTGCCACGGGCCTGACCTCCTGCACCGCCATGCTCTCCGGCTTCCAGTCCTCCTATATTTCTGCGTCCTACATGGCCGACGAGGGGGAAATCTGCCAGAGCGACCTTTACTACACCGAAAAGGAAACGGATTTACAGATTGACATTGACAATACCGAGGAAAATTACCCCGGCTATGATGAATACCGCTACAACATCGGTGAAATCAGCCACAACCCCTATGAACTGCTGGGCTACCTTTCCACGGCGTTCAATGCCTTTACCTTTGCAGGGGTTCAGTCTGAAATCGACCGCATTTTTTCCGAGCAGTACACCCTCACCCGTGAAGTGATTGTGGAAACCCGGTACGACGATGACGGCGACCCCTATGACTGGTACGTCCTGCAAACCACATTGACCGTGCGCCCGCTGTCTGCCGTGGCACAAAGCCATCTCTCTCCCGGCGAACAGACCGACCGCTACGGTGTGTATATGCAGACCTACGGCAACCGGCAGGCGTTTGGGAACCCCTTTGATTTCTCATGGCTGGGGAACGTGAGCAGCGGCTACGGCTGGCGGGTACACCCCATCAGCGGGGAAAAGAGCCTGCATCGCGGCATTGACCTTGCCGTGGCGCAGGGTACGCCGATTCTGGCGGTGCAGGACGGGCGCGTGGTATCGGCTGGCGACGCGGGCAGCTACGGGCTGTGCGTGGTGATTGAGGACGATAAAGGCTACCAGTCCCGGTATGCCCACTGTTCCAGCCTAAACGTCAGCGCAGGCCAGGAAGTAAAACGCGGGGATGTGATCGCCGCCGTTGGCAGCACCGGCAACAGCACGGGGCCGCACCTGCATTTAGAGGTCATGCTAAACGGCGAATACTTAAATCCCTATTTCTTCGTGGACAACGGCGACGATGGAACCGGCGCAATCCCCGGCACACCCGGCGGGCCGGCTATCCCGGACTATTCCGGCGAACCGATGGGGGACGGCAGCTTTGAAGCGATGCTCCATGAAGCAGAAAAATTTTTAGGATGGCCTTACGTTTGGGGCGGCAGTTCCCCCTCCACATCCTTTGACTGCTCCGGCTATGTTTCGTGGGTCATTAACCAGTCCGGCGTGGGCAGCGTGGGACGGCAGACGGCACAGGGGCTTTATAATCTGTGTACCCCGGTATCTTCGGCAAACGCACAGCCCGGTGATTTGATTTTCTTCACCGGTACATACAGCTCTCCGGGGCCGGTCAGCCACGTTGGGATTTATGTGGGCGGCGGGCGGTTCATTCACTGCGGCGACCCGATCTCCTACGCCAATACGGGAAGCCCCTATTGGTCTGCCCATCTGTACGGATATGGGCGTCTACCCTGAAACACTTTTTTCAAGTATTTTTGCCAGAAACGGAGGTATGATTTGAAAATTGGACTGATTGATGTGGATTCCCACAACTGGCCGAACCTGTGCCTGATGAAGCTGTCCGCGTACCATAAGGCGCGGGGCGACCTGGTTGAGTGGTGGAATCCAGGGAACCACTACGACCTTGTTTATAAAAGCCGGGTATTCACAGATACCTACTCGAAAGATACGATTGCCGTTACCAATGCCGATGCCGTCATTTCAGGCGGCACGGGCTACGGCATAAGGGAAAATTTACCGGATGCGGTGGAACACACCCGCCCGGACGCTTCTTTATATCCGCAGTTTTCCGATACCGCCTATGGCTTTTTGAGCCGTGGCTGTCCGCGAAACTGCGGATTCTGCATTGTCAGCGGCAAGGAGGGGCGCAAAAGCCGCAAGGTAGCTGACCTGTCCGAGTTTTGGGACGGGCAGAGAGAAATCAAGCTGCTGGACGCAAACCTCCTCGCCTGCCCCGACCATGAAGCGCTGATTTTACAGCTTGCCGAAAGCCGCGCATGGGTGGACTTTTCCCAGGGGCTTGACATCCGCCTGGTTACGCCGGACAATGTGGCGCTCCTAAACCGGGTACGCACCAAGGCGGTGCATTTTGCCTGGGACAATCCAAATGAGGACTTGACCGGGCATTTTAAGCGTTTTCTGGAACTGACCGCCATTAAGAGCGACCGAAAGCGGCGCGTCTACGTCCTGACCAATTACGGCAGCACCCATGAGCAGGACTTGTACCGGGTGGAAACCCTGCGCGGCATGGGCTATGACCCCTATGTGATGGTCTACGACCGCCCCACCGCGCCGAAAATCACCCGCCAGCTTCAGCGCTGGGTGAACAACAAGCGGATTTTTTACACTGTCAAAAACTTTTCCGATTATATTCCAAACAGAACAGGAGGGACAACGTGAAGATTGACCGATTAAAAACCGACCTGGCGAAAGCCAAAGAAAAAGCCGCCGAGTGGCAGGCCCGTGTGCGGGACTTGGAGAAGCAGATCACCGAGCAGGAAAACCTTGAAATCTTGCAGGTGGTGCGCGGCGTGGCGGCTTCGCCGGAGGAACTGCGGGGGCTGCTGGATATGATACGCGGGGCGAAGATGCCCCCGGCTGGCAATGCCCGAACTTTTGAAAACATGGATAAGGAGGAAATCTGAGTATATGAATATGAAAACAAAACGCTTTCAGCGCACGGCGGCGATGCTGCTGTGCATTTTTATTTGCGCCTGGACAATGTTCCCCCTGATGGGCGCGGCCTTTGCCGCCGAGGGGCTGCATGACACCGCCGAGGCAGAAATCACCTGCTGTTGTGATATTCGCTGCACGGCGGATACCCTCAACGCAGACTGCCCGGTTTGTACGCAGGATGTGAATGCCTGCACCGGCACGGAACCGGAAGCACCCACCGAAACAGAAACACCCACCGAGCCGGAAACCACCTGCTTCTGCGATACCCGCTGCACGGCAGATACCCTCAACGCAGACTGCTCGGTTTGTACGCAGGATGTAGCTGCCTGCACCGGCGCAGAGCCGGAAGTACCCACCGAGCCGGAAATCACCTGCTGTTGTGATATTCGCTGCACGGCGGACACCCTCAATGCGGACTGCCCCGTCTGTGTGCAGGAGGTAGCCGCCTGCATTGGCGCGGAGCCGGAACCGCCCACGGAACCGGAACCCGTCTGCATCTGTGAAACACGGTGTACGGCAGACACGCTCCATGCAGACTGCCCCATCTGTAAGCAGGATGTAACCGGCTGCATTGGCAAAGAGCCGGAACCGCCAGCGGAGCCGGTCTGTATCTGCACCGCCCACTGTGAACCCGGCGCGGTCAATGCGGACTGTCCCGTCTGCCTGCTGAACCTGGCCGGCTGCACCGTCGAAGCCCCTGCGCCTGTCCCGGTCTGCGTCTGCGAAAACAAGTGCGAGCTTGGCGCGGTCAACCCCGACTGCCCGATCTGCAGAGCCGACCTGACCGGCTGCACCGGCAAAGCCCCCGCGCCCATCCCGGCATCCAATCTCTCCATCAAGATTACACCGCCCTCCGGCTGGGCGACCGGCAGCGCCGCCGCCGAGTTTCGCATTACCGATGAAAACGGGAACGGCTTTGCTCTCGTTCAGGTAAAAATCGAGAAAAACGGGCAATGGCGCGATGTGACAGACAGCTTGAAGCAGAACGAAAACCGCTGGTACGGGGAAATCGACCTTTCGGAGAACTGCACCGTCTATGTCTGCGCCACCGGCCACGATGGGAAAGTTTACGAGAAATCCCGCTATATGGAGTGCTTCGACCGCACCGCGCCTACCTTACGCGCCAGCATGGACGGGCGGCTGCTCCGGGCAGAAGCCAAAGACGACCTTTCCGGCGTGGCGGCAATCTACATTGACGGCGAGAAATACACCGATTTAACCAACGGCACACTGGACGTACCGCTGCGGGATTTGCCCGATGATTACGAGCAGCTTTCGGTGCAGGCGGTGGACGCTGCGGGAAACAAATCAAAAATCGTGCAGGTCAAAAACCCCAACTATCAGGCGGAAGATAACAAACAGAAGCCCTCCACCGGCCAGACACAGCCCCCGGCAACCACCGCGCCGGGTACATCCGCCACGCCTGGTACAACCACCACGCCTGCGGCTACAACACCCACAACGGGCGCGACAACCTCACCCAACACGCAGACTACCGCCCCGGCAACAAGCGCCACAAAACCGGCTGCTGGCACGGGCGGCACAAAGCCCTCCGCTTCGGCAAGCGCCGCCCCGGACGAGGAAGCGGACACCACGCCCCGCGACCCGGTTCCTCTGACCCCGAACGGTCAGGCTACCGTTCTGGACAACGCCACCGGCGAGGACGGCAAGAAGTTTTATACCATCCAGACGCCGGATGAAAACGTGTTTTATCTGATTATCGACAACCAGCGCGATACGGAAAACGTGTATTTCCTCAACGCCGTCACCGAAGCCGACCTGATGGCGCTGGCAGTCAAGGAGGACGATGCGCCGCAGACGGACGCAATCCCCGACCCGGAGCCGGCCTGCATCTGTACGGAACAGTGCGCCGCCGGCGAGGTCAACACCGACTGCCCGGTCTGCACCCTGAACCGGAAAGACTGTACCGGAAAAGCCCCTGTGACCGATACGGAAACCGAACCCGATAAAAAGCCGGAGAAACCGAAAAGCGGCGGTTCCGGCACACTGATTTTAGTGCTGCTTGTGGCGCTGGCGGCTGGCGGCGCGGGCTACTACTTCAAAATCTATAAGCCTAAAAAAGACTTGGACGATGCGGAGGACTTTGACGAACTGACCGGCGGGGACGAGGAGGAAACGGTCAACGAGGACGAGGATGTGGACGCGCAGGAAGAAACCCGGCAGACGGGCTATGAGGAACCAACAGCCTATGACGAGCCGGAGGAACCGGACTATCCTGAAAACTACGGCGGGGAGGACGACTGATGCGATTTACCAACAGCCCTTTTGAGCGGATGATGACCCAAAGGCCGTCCCCTGGCCGCGCCGCGCCTGCTTCCCCCGTCCATCCGCCCGGACATCCCTGCCACCGCTGTCCCTATGGGCTAAATGCGCCCTGCGTGGGGATATGCTACAAAAATCTGAAAAAGGAGCGTGAGAAAAATGCAACTTGTGATCGCGGAAAAACCGTCGGTAGCGATGGCTCTGTCTAAGGTGTTAGGCGCAAAAAGCCGGGGCGACGGTTACATGGAGGGCGGCGGCTGGCTGGTAAGCTGGTGCATCGGCCATCTGGTGGAACTTGCCCCCGCCGATGCCTACGACCCCCGCTATTCCAAATGGAACTATGCCGACCTGCCGATTTTACCGGAGCCGTGGCAGTACCAAGTGCTGCCGGACACCAAAAAGCAGTTTGAAACCTTAAAAAGCCTGATGCACCGGGCCGATGTCACCGCCTTAATCTGTGCAACGGACGCAGGGCGCGAGGGGGAACTGATTTTCCGCCTGACTTACCATCTGTGCGGCTGCACAAAGCCCGTCAAGCGGCTGTGGATTTCCTCAATGGAGGAAACCGCCATCCGAAAAGGCTTTGACCGCCTGCTGGACGGGAAGAACTACGATAATCTCTACGCCGCCGCCCTCTGCCGCGCCAAGGCGGACTGGCTGATCGGCATCAACGGCACACGTTTGTTTACCACGCTGTACCAGGGCAAAACCCTGAACGTGGGCCGGGTGCAGACCCCGACGCTGGCGCTGTTAGCAGAACGGGAAGCCGCCATTTCCGGCTTTCGGAAAGAGAAATTTTATACGGTGGAGCTGGAACTGGACGGATTCCATGCCGCCAGTGAACGCTTTGCATCCAAAACGGACGCAGGCAGGCTGCGTACCGGCTGTGTGGGCAAGCCTGCAACGGTACAGACGGTTTCCCAAAAGGAGAAAACCGAGCGCCCGCCCAGGCTGTACGATTTAACTACCCTCCAAAGAGAAGCAAACCGGCTGTTTGACTACACCGCCCAGCAGACCCTTGATTATCTGCAAGCCCTCTATGAAAAACGGCTGGCGACCTACCCACGCACGGACAGCCGGTACTTGACCGAAGATATGGCATCAGGACTGCCCTCATTATGTCAGTCTATCGCCGCATCGCTGCCCTTTGCGGCAGATTTATCCTTGCCGGTAAACGCCGCGCAGGTAATCGACAACAGCAAAGTCACCGACCACCATGCCATCCTGCCCACGGCAGAAGCGGCAAAAACCGACCTTTCCGCGCTGCCCTCCGGGGAGAAAAACATCCTCTTTCTTGCTGCCGCCCGTCTGCTGTGCGCGGTAGGCGAACCCCATACCTATGCGGAAACTGCCGTCACGCTGGAATGTGGCGGCGCTGTCTTTTCCGCCAAAGGCAAGACAGAAATCGCGGCGGGCTGGACGGCTTTGGAGCAGGCTTTCCATGCCACACTGAAACAGAAACCGAAGCAGGCGGAACCGTCCCCGCCGCTTCCTGCGCTCACCGAGGGACAGAAGCTGACCGCCGAGGGCGCGTCCGTCAAAGAGGGCGCGACCTCCCCTCCGGCCCATTTTACCGAGGACACGCTGCTCTCCGCAATGGAACACGCCAGCGCGGAGGATTTTGCAAAGTTGGAGGACGTGGAGCGCAAGGGGCTTGGCACTCCGGCCACCCGCGCCGGCGTGATTGAAAAGCTGGTGCGCTCCGGCTTTGTGGAGCGGAAGAAAAAGCAGCTTCTCCCCACGGAAAAAGGCACGGAACTTATCAAGGTAATGCCCGATGCGCTGAAATCCGCCAGGCTGACCGCTGAATGGGAGGAACGGCTGGGCGCGGTGGAGCGCGGGGAACTCTCCCCGGAGGACTTTATGGCGGGCATTTCCGCTATGCTCACCGAACTTATCAAAGGCTATCAGGGCGTGACCGTGGCAAGCGCCGCCCTGTCTGCATCCGGGCGCACGGTAATCGGTATCTGCCCCCGCTGCGGCAAAAACGTGGTGGAGGGCAAAAAGAGTTTCTTCTGCGAGGGCTGGAACGCCACGCCCCCCTGCGGCTTTGCCCTCTGGAAGAACGACCGCTTCTTTACCGGGAAGCGCAAGGAGCTGACCCGCAAGGTTGCCGCCGCCCTGCTGAAAAACGGGCGCGTCGCCATGACCGGCCTGTTTTCCGAGAAAAAAGGCGTCCTCTATGACGCGACCGTTGTGATGGAGGACACCGGAGAGAAATTTGTCCGCTTTAAGCTGGAATTTGACCCCAAAACCCCCAAAAAGAAAGGAAACTGACGCTTATGGAAAAGAACATGAACGCATTTAACCGCAACCTGCACAACCTCCTGGCCATCAGCGGCACGGACGCTGCTGAACTGGCGCAGGCCCTGAACGTGGAACTGCCGGAAATGAACCGCTGGCTGAACGGCTCCGCCGCGCCGGATGTGTACCAGCTTCAGGAGATCGCCAGACGGTTCGGGATGCCCTACTCCTACTTCTTTGAGAGCAGCCAGAGCCTGCCCAACGTGCCGGAAGTGGCGGCATGGCTGGGCTTGTCCGAGGAAACGGTGGAAACCCTGCTGGCAATGGCCGATACCGAGCCGGAGGAAGTCATGGACGCGCTGGACGATGCCATTTATGCAATGGCTGCCGCTGTCCGTGCTGCGGGGGAGGTGGATACGGAATGAAGAAAGAGGAACAAAAAGACCTTTTGATTGGGGAAGAAATCGCCATCCGTCAGATTGGCGTCCCCTATGGCTGGCTCTACCGGCGCACGGAACCCGGCTATCTTCTGGCAGACGGAACCGCCCTTTTGGAGTGCGAGCGTGACAGCGCAGGCCGCTATAAAGGCGGCGCGGGGCTGGACGGGGTGTACCTGCATACCGGGCGGCTCTATGTGCCGGTGCTGGCGGAGGACGGCAAAGTCCGCGCCTTTCAGGAGGTGCGCCCGGAAAACTACCTTGCCGCCGCCGAAATGAGCGCGGAGGGAAACTATAACCAGATTGACGGCATCATCAACAATGAACCGCCGCCAAAGCCCTCTGTGCTGGATGCCCTCAGCCAGTGCCGGCAGGATGCCGCCAAAGGTCACGATACGCCAAAGAAGCCCCCACGCGGACAGGAGGTGGAGCGATGAAGCTGTCCGGAACCGAGAGGGAAACCATCGTGCTGTATAATGAAGCAGAAGCCGCCGCCAGCATCTACACCCACAATGCCGCCCTTTGCCGGCAGCTTTCCGAACTGTGCGGCACTTACCCCGGACAGGTACGGCAGACCGGGGACAACGGATATGGCGGGCTTTCCTTTGAACTGCCGAAAAAATGGGTACGCATCACCCCGCCCCGTGTCCTTACCCCTGCACAGCGGGCGGTGCTGGATCAGATGAACGAGAAAAGGCGCGGCGGCTGATTGTCCCCGCTGTCCGGCTGTGGTATAATCAGACATTATCATTGTTGCAAAGGAGGTGGCTGTGACTTGGCAGAGGAACAGCAGACAGCAGAGCCGCGCCCTAAAAAGAAGAAAAAGAAGCTAAAAGGCAAAGCGGCGAAAAAGAAAATGCCCCAGGCGGTGCGGCTGGAAAAAGCCAGGAAATGGCTGGATGCCTACGAGGGGCAGAACGTATTGAAAGACTACCGCAAAAAATTTGCGGTTGACCGCTTGAAATCCATAGAGGAGCTGCAACTGCTCGGCCTGACCTTTACCCCGGAACAGATTGCCAGAGAACAGCAGGCAGTTGAGGCCCGTATCCGGCAGGAGCAGGCGAAAAAAGCCAAACGGCGGGCAAGACGCAAAGCGGCAAAGCAGCCGCCCTCCCCATTCCATGAGGATCAGGACGACCGTTTTTATTTTATCGCCGGTTACACCTCCGGCGGCGCACCCTATGGCGTAACATGGGAAGAAATGGGGCTTTCCCCCTGGGAACTCCCCGGAGAAGAATCATAACAACCATCCACACACCCGGAGCAGGACGCACCTGTTCCGGGCTTTTATTTTGCGAAAAAGGAGGGAAACATGGCGAATAAGCTACAATATGTGTCGCAGCTTGCAGACCAGACCGCCAAAGCGGTCACAAGGAACGCCCACGGCTGGAAAAGCTATCTTACCACTGCATCGCGGCTCTATAAATACTCGTTTGATGAACAGCTTTTAATCTACGCCCAGCGCCCGGACGCCACCGCCTGCGCCAGCATGGAACTGTGGAATGAGGATATGCGCCGCTGGGTCAAGGCCGGCTCCAAGGGCATTGCGCTCATCAATAAGGACGGCATCCGCCCGCGCCTGACCTATGTTTTCGATGTAGCGGACACCCGCCCGGTGCGGGGCGCGAGGATGCCCTATCTGTGGGAACTGAAAGACGAACACCACGCCGCCGTCCTGGATACGCTCGTGAAGCGGTACGGAGAAACGGAAAGCCAGGACATCGGGCAGGCGCTGATGGAGCAGGCAAAACACGCGGTAGAGGAAGTGTACCCCGAACTTCTGGCCGACCTTGCCTATGACACCCAGGGCAGTCTTTTGGAGGAACTGGACGACCTTAACCTGGAAGTGCGTTTCCGCAACCTCCTGACGGCCAGCGTCCAGTACACGCTCCTCACCCGCTGCGGCCTAAACGCCGCCGACTATCTGGACGATGAAGATTTTGACGGCATCAGTGAATTTTCCACCCCCGCCGTCCTCCACCACTTAGGCAGCGCCGCCAGCGAAGTGTCCATGAATATGCTGCTGGAAGTGAAAAAGGGCATCCGGCAGGCAGAGAAAGAAAAAGCGCAGAACCGTCAAAAAAACAGGGAAAAACCCCTTGCAAAAGAGCCGGTGATCGGTTATACTAAAGGCAAGGAAGAATTTAGCACGTTAAAGCATGAAAGCGAAGAAAGGAGCATAGAAAATGGCAGAACTGGCATACAAGAAGATGGGCGATTACCAGATTCCCGACCTGATGATGGACGGGGAGGACGGGATGGAGGAAATGCCGCTGGGCAAGTACGGACGGATGCGGCAGACCTTTCTCCAGGAACGGCACAAGGGACGGTACACCTCGATGCTTCTGACCGGGCGGCTGGAAGCCCACCTGCGGGAGATCGACCGGCAGGCACAGGAGCAGGTAGACCGGATCGTGGCGGACTTAAAGAAACAGAACCACGTGGACGAAGCGATGAAAGCCCGCGACCAGATGGGATGGGTGCAGGCGGTCAACAGCTTCACCGCACAGGCGGAGGAAATGGTACTGAACGAGATCGTTTACAAGTAAATCAGGAAAACCAGCAGGCGGCGGGCGAACAGCCCGCCGTTTCTGCGTCTGCAAAGCCGGCATTTACACAGTTTTCCCTGTTCCCTACCGTGGAACAGCAGATTGAAACCATTGCCCATGTGCAGAAAACCGAGCAGGAACTCCGCCCCGCCGCTGCCGCCGGAAAAGTGACGGATGCCGTCATCGGGCGCGCCCTCACCAGCGGCAGCAATGAGCGAAACAGTATTTTGCGTATCGTGGCCTTTTTCCAGAAAGACCCGCCGGAAGAACTTGCCGCCGATTTTCTGCAAAAGGAATACCGCACCGGCGGCAAAGGGCTTAACATTGCGGGGCATGAGTATTCTTTGTGGTTCAGTCAAAGCGGCATCCACATCGCGCCGGGACGTTCTGCCGGGGGAGGTTCCCTTGTCACATGGAAGCAGGCGGCGGCACAGATTAGACAGCTTCTGAAAGACGGCCAGTTTGCCAGCCAGGACAACATCGACGCGGCGCGGGACAACGAGTTTCGGGAACTGTCCGAAAAGCTGTGGTATCTGCGCCAGAATTTCAGCGACGAAGCAAGGGAAAAGGGCTTACTGCCCACCATTGACGCGCTGTACGGCGGTTTCCCGGACAGCACGGAAAAGATTGCCGCACTCTTAAAAGACCCGTCAGAACGCGCCAAAATCGCGCAGGAGGTAAAGCAGCTTGCAAGCGCCCATCAGCGGAACCCGGAACTGTTACGGTTCCGCCAGCAGATACCGCCCCATGATTTATATACCCGCCTGACCGATATGGATAAGCCGGTGACGGCATTTCAGGCGGCAGCGGGTTTTTCCCCTGCCCGTGGCGCATTTGTCACCGAGGATGAAATCACCCGCCAGCTCACCGGCGGCTCCGGGGTTTCCGAGGGCAAGTTCCGCATTTACTCCTACTTCATGCAGGGCCATGACGCCGCCGAGTGCATTGCCTTTCTGAAAAATGAATACGGCATCGGCGGGCATGGCTACATTGGATTTGACGAATGGCACGACGGCAAAGGAATCAAGCTGTCCCGCGCTGACGATTTTTCCGAGGGCAATTATGATACGGTCATGCTGAACTGGAAACAGATACACAAGCGGATTGCAGGACTAATCAAAGAAGATCGGTATCTGAACCGCAGGGAAAAGGCATATCTGCCGGAATATGAAAAAATGCGGCTTGCCAGGAGCCTGTATGTGTTCCAATACTACGACCCCAACGATGCCAGCAAAACAATCCCCCGCGACTGGGATGTTGACGCGGCAAAAAAGGTATTCCGCCCGCTGTTAGACGACCCGGAACAATGCGCGGCGCACTATGAAAAAATGGTGAAAGCCCTGGCAATGGTATCCCCGGACGACCGCGCCTACAAGCTGATGGAACCGTCACTCCGGGATATGGGCGCGTATCTGCGGGGCGAATATTCCTTATTCACCCCTCTGCCCGAAGCTGTCTTGCAGGAGGAACGCCAGAAAAAGCAGGAGCAAAAACAGAAAGAAAAGGAAAGCGCCGGTAAGCATACGGAAGAACCCGCCGGCAGTCTTGCAGCGGCGGCAAAAGCCCTCTCCCGCAAGAAAAAGCCCGCCCCGCAAGAGGACAAAGAGGGCCAGCAGCTTACCCTGGATATGTTCGGGCTTTTGTCTGACCCCGCCACACCATCCACGCCGGAAATGGAACAGCCGCAGGCAGAGCCAGCCGCACCGGAAACAGCCGCAGCCGCCGAGCCGGATGTACCCGAAGCTACTGCAAACGCGGAGCCGGATATACCCGAAGCTGCCGTGAACACGGAACCGGAAAACCCTGCCGCCCGGTATGACCTGGGCTATGGACACCTGGGCAACGGCCTGACGGTTTGGAACCGTTTGGAAGAAGTACACGGCGATTATAAGACGGTTGCCCATATCGACCCCGACCGCACCGTAACCTTTTATGACGCAGGCTTGCCGGAGGAAATCCGGGAAGAAATCCAGAAAATCGCTGCCACCAGCGAAATGTCCATTTCAGCGACCCAGGACGCGCCGGTATTTTCCACGCCGCCCAAGGAGCCGGAACGGGTGCAGGATATGGAGCAGGCCAGAGAACCAGAGCCGGAAAAGGCGCAGGACGCGCCCGCTGCGGACAAACCAGAGCCGGAAACCGCAGGCAGCAATATCGTACCATTCCCTGCGCCGGAGGACGGAACGGAACCCACCGGCACGGGTGCAGGGCAGACACAGAAAACCCCTGAAACAGCTACCGCAGACGAGCCGAACCTTACGCCCAATGTAGAGGAATACCTGAACCTGAAAGCGGCCCATCCTGACAAGCTGGTAGGCGTTCAGGTGGGGGAAACCATCCTCTTTTACGGCACGGACGCAGAAGAAGCCGCGCCCGCGCTGGAAAAAAACGTCATTACCCGCGAAATCCCCGATTTAGGGACGGTTTCCGTCACCGGCGCGGCTGGCTGGCAGTCTGTCCTGAAAAAGCTGCTGGAACACGGAAAAAGCGTGGTGCTTGCGCGGCCTGACACGGAACGCGGCACTGACGCGCCCTATGAAATCATCAAGGAGCGCAGCGCGGCGGATTATATCCCTGTCGGCATGGAACTGACCATTGACGGGCGGCTGATGAAGATTGACAGCGTGGACTACAACGCCGGAACCGTCAGCCTGCAAGATATGGAACTGCGGGGCTGGTTCCCCATTTTCCGCAGCGAAAGCATCCCCTTTGTACGGCAGTTTGTGGAGGAACGGGAACAGCAGACCTTTGACCTTACCCCGGATGTTCCCCCTGCACCAGCAGAACCCAAGCCTGTGCCGGAACCGATGGAGATTGACGGCGGGCAGATTACCGAAACCCCGGCGCAGAAGCAGGCCCGCCGCCGCGCCCAGGAGGAAGTGGGCGGCAGGGTATTCCCCAGCAAGATTATTTTACAGCCCCTGCGGTTTGAACCAGAGCGCCACAACTTCCAGATCACCGATGAAAATTTAGGCGTGGGCGGTGAAAAAACCAAGTACCAGTACAACGTGGAAGCTATCCGCACCCTGAAACAGATTGAAGCCGAAAAACGCCTTGCCACACCAGAGGAACAGACTATTTTGTCCCGCTATGTGGGCTGGGGCGGCATTTCCCACGCCTTTGAGCCTAATGACCCCAAGTGGGCAAAGGAATACGCCGAACTGAAAGAACTGCTCACCCCTGCGGAGTACCAGTCTGCACAAAGCACGGTTCTCAACGCCCACTATACCAGCCCCACCGTTATCCAGGCAATCTACAACGCGGTGGAACAGATGGACTTTACGCCTGGGACAGTTTTGGAGCCGTCTATGGGTATCGGAAACTTTTTCGGGATGCTGCCGGAAAAATTGGCGGCGGCAAAACTCTATGGCGTGGAGCTGGACGACCTGACCGGGCGCATCGCAAAACAGCTATACCAAAAGGCGGATATTACAGTAGACGGCTTTGAGCGCACCGACCACCCGGACGATTTCTTTGACCTGGCGGTGGGCAACGTCCCCTTTGGCAGCTATCAGGTGCATGACAAGCGGTACGACCGCCAGAACCTGATGATACACGACTATTTCATCACCAAAACGCTGGACAAGGTGCGTCCCGGCGGCATTGTGGCCTTTATCACCACCAAAGGCACGATGGACAAGAAAAACAGCAAAGTGCGGGAAGCGCTGGCGCAAAAAGCCGATTTATTAGGCGCAGTCCGACTGCCCAGCAATGCGTTCAAAGCCAACGCCGGAACCGAAGTCACCACGGACATCCTCTTTTTCCAAAAGCGCGACCGCATCCCGGAAAAACTCCCGGAATGGGTGGAGGCCGGGCAGACGGAGGACGGCATCCCCCTGAACCGCTACTATTTGGAACACCCGGAAATGGTGCTGGGGACAATGACAATGGGGCGCAGTATGTACGGCAATGAAACCGAAACCTCCTGCCAGCCCATCCCCGGCGCAGACCTTTCCAAGCAGCTTGCAGACGCTATCCGGCATATCGCACCGCCTGACCGGGAACTGCTGGAAGTGGATGCCGGGCAGGACGGGGAAGAACTGGAAAGCATCCCCGCCGACCCATCTGTACGCAATTTCAGTTACACCCTATCCAATGATAAGCTGTACTTCCGGGAAAACTCCCGCATGACCCAGGCCGTCCTTGGCAAAACCCCCACGGAGCGCGTTAAGGGCATGATCGGCATCCGGGACAGCGCCCGCCGCCTGATTGACTTGCAGCTTGCCGGCGCGGACGATACCGAAATCCAGTCCGAGCAGGCAAAATTAAACCGGCTCTATGATGCGTTCAGCGCAAAATACGGGCTTCTTAACAGCACCGGCAACAAGCTGGCCTTTGAACAGGATTCCTCCTACCCGCTGCTCTGCTCCCTGGAAATCATCAACGAGGAGGGGAAACTGGAACGCAAGGCGGATATGTTCACCCGGCGCACCATCCAGACCCACCGCGCCGTTACCAGCGTGGACACGGCTGTGGAGGCGCTGGCGGTATCTATCGGGGAGAAAGCCTGCGTGGATTTGGGCTACATGGCGTCCCTGATGGGCGGCTCTGAAAAAATCCCGCAGATTGTGGAGAACTTAAAGGGCATCATCTTCAAAGACCCCTCCACCGGCCCCTTTGATATAGAGGACGGCGGCACACACTGGCACCAGGGCTGGCAGACGGCGGACGAATACCTTTCCGGCAACGTCCGGGCCAAGTTAGCGATTGCCCGCGCCGCCGCCAAGGAAAACCCGCAGTTTGCCGTCAACGCCGAAAAGCTGGAACAGGTGCAGCCCAAAGACCTGACCGCTTCTGAAATCAGCGTCCGGATCGGCGCGTCCTGGATAGACCCCAGGTATTACCAGCAGTTTATGTTTGAACTGCTCCACACGCCTGCATACTTGCAGGAGCGGAAAATCAAGCTGCAATATGCCCCCGTCACCGGCGAATGGAACGTGCAGGGCAAAAGCGCGGACAACCGGGATAACGTGCGCGTCTACGCCACCTACGGCACAAAGCGCATCAACGCTTATGAAATCTTTGAACAGACTTTAAACCAGCGGGATGTGCGGATCTTCGATACAAAGATGGAGGACGGAAAGGAGGTGCGCGTCCTCAACGAAAAGCAGACCGCCATCGCCCAGCAGAAGCAGGAAGCCATGTGCGAAGCGTTCAAGGACTGGATTTTCAAAGACCCGGAGCGCCGGGAAACCCTTTGCAGGCGTTACAACGAGAAATTCAACTGCATCCGTCCCCGCGAATATGACGGTTCCCATATCCGTTTTGCGGGCATGAACCCGGAAATTGCCCTGCGTACCCATCAGGAAAACGCCGTGGCGCGGATGCTCTACGGAAAAAATTCACTGCTCGCCCACTGTGTCGGCGCGGGCAAGACCTTTGAAATGATTGCCGCCGCAATGGAGGGCAAGCGGCTGGGCCTGAACCAGAAATCCTTATTCGTCGTCCCCAACCACTTAACGGAACAATGGGGCGGCGATTTTTTGCGCCTTTACCCCGGCGCAAAGGTGCTGGTTGCCACGAAACGGGACTTTGAGCCTGCCCGCCGCAAGAAATTCTGCGCCCGTATCGCCACCGGCGACTATGACGCGGTGATTATCGGACACTCACAGTTTGAGAAAATCCCCCTCTCCCCGGAACGGCAGAAAGCCGTCATTGAGGGGCAGATCAGCGAAATCGTCACCGCCATTGCCGAAGCAAAAGCCGAGGACGGCGAGCGCTACACCATCAAGCAGATGGAGAAAACCAAGAAAAACCTGGAAGCCAAGCTGCAAAAGCTGGCGGACGGCAAGAAGAAAGACAGCGTTGTGACCTTTGAGGAATTGGGCGTTGACCGTCTGTTTGTGGACGAAGCCCACGGGTTTAAGAACCGTGCGAAACGTTGTCGTACAAGGGAAGTCTGATAAACTGACCGAAAACGACCGACAGAAATCACTTAGAAATAAGAATGAACTGTCAGAACTTAAATCTCGAAATCAAGGGAGAATTACCCTTGCCACACAGAATCAACGCTGATGATGGCATATCAAAGCCGTAGGCGGTGTGCGAGATAATACTTCACTATGCGAGGCGGCTGTATCCGCCCACGTATAAAGCGTGAAGAAGTCGTAACTTGATGTCCTAAGTCCTTATGGATATGGAATATATAGTGCGGTCTTCCGAAGACTATGGTTACACGCAGAACAAGCTATGCAGCATCGTAAGAGTTGACGGCATCCGAAAGGGTGAAAGATTAGGGAAGAATGTATTGCTGGTTTTTCAATACATTCCTGCAAGGTTGGAATACCTTGCAGAATACACGGCAACTATGATTCAAAGTGTATTTGTCCCTACGGTGTAAGGTAGCGACCTAAGGTCTTCAAGCAGTTAAATCTGCAAAAGGATAGAGATTTAGGAACGTTTGAGAGCCTGTATTGGAGCTGTACAGAGTGATGAAGACACAGGCAGTCAGCAGTCCCATAGTAGTCTGAGACTGGAATAAGCCAGTTACACGGGCTGAAATGCCCACGGCGAAGGGGACTAGTCAGACCAATTTACAAATTTCACAAAACAAAAGGAAATATCAACTCCCTGAAATATGGGTGACGAACTGCGAGGTGATAGCCTTGTGCATTTGAACGTCAGATTTTCAACAGAAGCGGAGATGAAGCAGACCTTAGATTTTCTCTATGAGAAATCGAAAGAGGGAATCGCTTTTACGGGTCTTGTAGAAGCTATGGTAAATGAAGTGACCATAGTAACCGCAATCCATAACATCAAGTCGAACAAGGGCAGTAAGACAGCTGGCGTTGACCAAGCGAAAATGGATAAATATCTGCAAATGCCAAGAGAAGAATTGACTGCACTGATAAGAGACAGTTTCAGTAATTACAGACCAAAGCCCGCAAGACGGGTATATATCCCGAAAAAGAATGGAAAACAGCGCCCACTGGGTATACCAACAGTTTTGGACAGGATAATACAGGAATGTGTGAGGATTATCATAGAGCCGATATGTGAAGCAAAATTTTATCCGCATAGCTACGGTTTCCGTCCTTACAGGGCGCAGAAACACGCAATACGTGACATTATAAATGTGATAAATGCGGCGACACGTTCCCCAGACCAGCCAGTGTGGGCAGTTGAGGGAGACATCAAGGGCTGTTTTGACAATATCGACCACAGAATCCTGTTAAAGAAGATATGGCGCATTGGAATCCATGACAAAAGGGTAATCAAGATGATACAGCAGATGTTAAAGGCTGGGTATATCGAAAACGGAATGATGAACGACACAAAACTCGGCACAATGCAGGGCGGAATTTTGTCGCCATTGCTGTCAAATGTGTATCTGAATGATTTTGACTGGTTTGTAGGAAGAATGTATATGGAACCGCACAGGCAATGCAAGCACAAGTGTAATGATACACGGCGGCTGAAATGGTCGGGGGTAACTCCGAAGTACAACTTCCGTTTTGCTGATGACTGGATAATCCTGACATCAACGGAGCAGGAAGCATACAGGCTAAAACGTATGCTGACAAAATATTTTAAGAACAGAATGAAACTGGAACTGTCACAGGAAAAGACGTTTGTAACAGACCTAAGGACGGAGGGAATACACTTTCTCGGTTTTGTGGTCAAAGCGGAGAAAAAGAGGAAAACCCCAGACCCGAAAACATGGACGAAAAATCTGGTAGGGAAACCATTGCCAGATATGGAGCGGCTGAAAGAAAAGATTCAAAAGATTGCTGATGAAGTCCGTGTGATAGGAGAAAGCACAGAAAGGAGCGTACAGGCGGCACAGATACAGCGTGTCAATTCCATGATTGTAGGATTGGCACAGTATCTGCAACCCTCGATTTGTTCCCATGCGTTCCACGCCATTGACAGGAGAATCAACAATACAGCATTGGCGGTATGGAAAAAGAGATTTCCAAAGCATTACAACGAATATCAGATTCCACTGAAAGAGCTTTGTAATCTCCCACACAGGCATGAGGGATATAAAAGTAAGACATTTGCTGTCCCTATTGAGGGGGAATGGTTTGGAATCACTATGGCGTTTATTACGCATAGCAGATATGAAAGCAAGCCCTATGACCAGCGCATGACACCTTATACGGAAGAAGGCAGGCGAATCTACAGCAGTTACCGTAGTAAGAGTAAGTCTCTTCTATGTGACAGACCGTCGGTAAATACCGCAAGGGATATACAGCTATCGGTCTATGCAAAGACAGTGTTCAATTTTGAATATTTCATGAACAGGGAATATGCGTACAACAGGGATAAGGGTAAGTGTAAATGCTGTAAGAAACCGCTGTTTTTAGATGATAAGAAGTTTTGTTATCACATCAAAAAGGGACTTCCGTTAGAAAAGGTGAATAAAGTGCAAAATCTCATATGGCTATGTAATGACTGTTACCGAATGGTCAACAACGGCTCAATACCGCCAGATATAGACGAAAAGGTATTAAAGAAGATTCAGAAGTACAAAAATATGTGAAATTTGTAAGCACGATATGTACCGTGAGGGCATAGAGTGTTGAACCCCGATGGAGGGTAGTAAGTTGGTTTGATGGAACGCCGGGTGCGATGAAAGTTGCATGCCCGGTGTGGAGCGGGGGAAAAGGCGGAGATAACTTCAAAACCTTACCTATCGCTATTCTTTTTACACACAAAAATGCGGAACGTGGCGGGGATTGCACAGACAGACGCGCAGAAATCCAGCGATATGTTTGCAAAATGCCGCTACATGGACGAAATCACCGGCGGGCGCGGCATCGTGTTCGCCACCGGAACCCCGGTCAGCAATTCAATGGTAGAATTGTATACCATGATGCGCTACCTCCAGTTTGATACCCTGGAGCAGAACGGACACCGCCACTTTGACGCATGGGCGGCGGACTTTGGCGAAAAGGTCACGGCGATGGAATTAAAGCCGGAGGGCAGCGGCTTCCGCTCCAAGACCCGGTTTGCCAAGTTTTACAACCTGCCGGAGTTAATCTCTATCTGGAAAGAAGCCGCCGACATCCAGACCGCCGATATGCTGAACCTCCCCGTGCCAAAAGCAGAATATATCACCGTCACTACCGAACCCAGCGGGTTCCAGAAAGAAATGGTGGAGGAACTTGGCGAGCGTGCGGAAAGTGTGCGCGGAGGCCAGGTTGACCCCCATATCGACAATATGTTGCGCATCACTTCGGACGGGCGCAAGCTGGCGCTGGATCAGCGGCTGCAAAACCCGCTTTTACCCGACGACCCGGACAGCAAGGTCAACGCCTGCGTGAAAAATATCGTGCAGGAATGGCAGGCCAGCACGGAGATTTTGGGGACACAGTTAGTGTTTTGCGACCTCAGCACACCAAAAGGCGACGGCTCATTCAACGTCTATGACGACATCAAGGAAAAGCTGATTGCCAAGGGCATCCCCGAAGCAGAAATCGCTTTTATCCATGACGCCAACACGGAAACCCAAAAGGCGGAACTGTTCGCCAAGGTGCGGCGGGGGCAGGTGCGTGTTTTAATCGGCTCCACGGCAAAAATGGGCGCAGGCACGAATGTGCAGAACCGCATTGTCGCGTCCCACGATCTCGATTGCCCCTGGCGTCCTGCCGATTTGGAGCAGCGCGCCGGCCGTTCTCTGCGCCAGGGAAACATGAATGCGTCTGTGAAAATGTTCAAGTATGTCACCAAAGGGACATTCGACGCTTACAACTGGGGGCTGGTGGAAAACAAGCAGAAATTTATCGGCCAGATCATGACCTCCAAAAGCCCCGCCCGCTCCGCCGAGGATGTGGACGCCACCGCCCTTTCCTACGCAGAGGTCAAGGCACTGGCTACCGGTGACGACCGCATCCGCGAAAAAATGGATTTGGATGTGCAGGTTTCCAAGCTGAAAATGCTCAAAGCCAACCACACCTCCCAGCAGTACGAAATGCAGGACAAGGCGCTGAAATACTACCCGCAGAAAATCGCGGAAACAAAGCTGCTAATCGAAGCGCTGACGGCGGATTTGCCAACGGTGCAGGCCCACCCGGTCAAGGACGATGCCTTTTCCATGACTGTCATGGGCCAGACCTACACGGAGCGCAAGGCGGCGGGCGAAGCGGTGATTAAAGCCTGTATGCTGATGGACGACCCGGAAAAGATTGTGGATTTAGGCGAGTTTCGCGGCTTCCCCATGCAGCTCAGGTGTGACGGCAGCAAATTCCGCGTCACCATGAAGCAGAACCTGACCTACTCCGCCGAACTGTCCGACGATGCGGTGGGCAATGTCACCCGCATTAACAATGCGCTGGAAAGTCTGGCGGAACGGCTGGACGCGCAAAAGGCGCGGCTTACCACACTGGAAAGCGAACTGGAAAACGCCAAAGAAGAAGCCGACCGGCCATTCCCAAAAGAAGAAGAACTGCGGGAAAAATCCGCCCGCTTAAACCAGCTTAACCGGGAGCTGTCCAGACCGGACAAAAAGGAGGATGAGCAGGAGCAGGAGGTTGAAGAAAGCCCTGATTTGGAGGACGCCGGAGAACCCGCGCCGGTTGTGCCGATGCCCGCTGCGGCGGCTGGCCATAAACCCTCTATCCGTCAGGCACTCCGTAACTATGAACCGCCCGCGCCGGTACAGTCCGGCATGGAGCGCACCCCGCGAAAGGAGGCGGTGCTGTGAGGGCAAAGGAGGGGCGCACGGTGGGGCTGTTCACCAAGGTTTCCCCGGAAGAAAAGGCGGCGATTGACCGCAAAATGGAACTGCTGGGGACTTCCAACCTGCGGGCATACCTGCGGAAAATGGCGGTGGACGGCTACATTGTGCAGCTTGATATGGGCGCGGTGCTGGAACTGGTAAAGCTGCTGCGCTCCGTTTCCAGCAACGTCAACCAGATCGCCCGCCGCTGCAACAGTACCCACAACCTGTATGAGCAGGATGTGGAGGACTTGCGGCAGGGCTACGCTGAAATCTGGCAGGGCGTGAGCGACCTGCTGAAGAAATTTGAAGCACTGTAAACAACTGCGGCGGGAGCGATTTTTCTTTTGCTCCCGCCGCTTATTTTTATATCTGGAGGTGATACCTTGGCAGGCGTAACCAAAGAACAGATTGCAAAAGCAAAGGAATGGGACTTGCTCTCTTACTTGCAGGCTTATGAGCCGCAGGAACTGAAAAAAAGCGGCCCCCGCGAATACTGCACCAGAACCCATGACAGCTTAAAAATCTCCAACGGGAAATGGTGCTGGAACAGCCGGGGCATCGGCGGGCGCACGGCGCTTGATTATCTGATTAAGGTGCGCGGCATGGACTTTGTGGGCGCGGTGGAAACCCTGTGCGGGTACTCTGCGCCGCCGCCCGTAAAGCAGACGTTCACAAAACCCACGAAGCCGCAAAAGCCGTTTAAGCTGCCCGAAGCCAGCCGGTGCGCGTCCGCCGTGGTGGGCTATTTGCAGGATCGCGGCATTGACCCGGAACTGCTTGGCGTGTGCATGGAAGCCGGGATTTTATACGAGAGCCGCCGGTATCAGAACTGCGTCTTTGTGGGGCGCGATATGCAGGGGAACGCCCGCGCTGCCAGCCTGCGGGGGACGCGGGACGGCTTCCGTATGGATGTGGAGGGAAGCGACAAGCGGTACAGCTTCTGCCTGCCCGCCAGCCGCCCGGACTGTCCCCGGCTGGCGGTGGCGGAAAGCCCCATTGACGCGCTCTCCCTCGCCACACTGGTGAAGCTGTCCGGCGGCGACCCACGGGACAGCCACTACTTATCTCTGGGCGGAACCGGCCCCCGCGCCCTGATGCAGTTTCTCCACGACCACCCCCATGTTACACAGATCAGCTTATGCCTGGACAACGACAAGGCCGGCTTGAAAGGTATCGAACGGCTCACGCAGGAAATCCAGAACGACGCGGAACTTTCCGGGCGGGTGAAGCTGGTTTACCCCAACCCGCCGAAGCAGGGCAAAGACTACAACGAGTTTCTCTGCATCCACGTGAAAGCGGCACGGACGGCACAGCGGCAGCGGGACGGGGCGCGGTAACGCTATTTAATTTCCGGCTCTAAATTTTCAAATTCGGGCGCATCGAAAAAATCTATCAGCGTCATATCCAAACCGTCGCATATTTTCTTGATGGTTGAAATTTTCGGGTCGGTACTCTTGCCATACAAGATGTTTTTGACGGAGGATGGCGGCAGCGCCGACATCGTAGCCAGTTTGTTAATGGTAATGCTGCGCTCCGCACATAAACGGAGTATCCGGGTCTTAATCGCTGAAATCGTATCCATAGCTGTATCCTGCCCCCTTTTTTATCAAGCATACAAAATATGGCTTGCAAAAGTAGGCTACCCATGCTACTATTTAGGCTATGGATAGCCTTTTTTAGAAAGGAGGAACCTTTGGCTATTTCCAACATTTTACCACGAAAGATTATGAAAAACCGCACCCGTCAGCAGTCAATGGCAGAACGCCACGACTATGACCAGAAAGAAGAAAAGACAGACGGCGGCGAACTGGTTTCCTCCTATATGTGCAGCCCGGAAACTGCCGCCGAAGAATTTGAAATCAGCAAAAAACTGTACGCCCAGCTTACCGGGCGCAGCCAGTCAGAAAAGCACGACATTATTATGTACCGCATTATCCAGTCATTCAAGCCCGATGAAGTCAGCCCGGAGGAGGCGCACAAAATCGGCTGCGAGCTGGCGATGAAATTTACCGGCGGGCAGCATCAGTTTGTGGTGGCCACCCACACGGATAAGCGCCACATCCATACCCACATTGAATTTAACAGCACCAACCTAAACTGTGACGCAAAATTCCAGAACGTGAAAAACTCCGCTTTTATCCTGCGGCGCATGAACGATGAACTGTGCCGCGCCCACGGCCTTTCGGTAATTGAGAATCCGAAGAAAAAAGCCAAGTCCCAAAAGGAAATGGCGGCGGCGCAGTATGGCATCAGCCACAAGAAGCAGTTACAGCAGACCATTGACAAGGTGCTGCCGGAGTGCAATCATTATGAGGAGTTTCTGGCAAAGATGCGGGCTGAGGGATATGAGGTTGTGGACGGCAAAAATCCCGGCTTCCGTCTGCCCGGATGGGATCGCCCTGCAAGGGTGAACCGGCTGGGCGGCGATTATACCAAGACCGCCCTGCGCGCCAGAATTACCAGCCAGCGCGGGCGTTTGGCGGCAGGAAAAACAGCGCCGAAACGAACCGGCAGAAAGGTCAATCTCCTGATTGACATTCAGGCGAAACTTGCCGCCGGAAAAGGCGCAGGCTATGAACGCTGGGCGAAAATTTTCAACCTGAAAGAAGCGGCGAAAACGCTCAATTTCCTGATGGAAAACGGACTGGCCGATTATGACGAACTGGCGCTTCGGGCAGCGCAGGCCGAGGACGGTTTCAATGCGGCTTCACAAAAAATCAAACAGTTGGAGGCGCGGATGGCAGGCGTGGCAAAGTTAAAAACCCACATCATCCAGTATTCCAAAACGCGGGAAGTCTACGCGGCTTATAAGAAGTCCCGCCACAAGAAAGAATTTCTCGCGGAGCATGGCGCGGAGATTGCCCAGCATGAAGCCGCGAAGAAAGCCTTTGACGCTCTGGACGGCAAGGCCATTCCCAAAGTGGCGCAGCTTTCAGCGGAATATGCCGCGCTGCTGGAAGAAAAACGGGAACAGTATGAACAGTACAAGGCGCTGCGGCAGGATATGATTACCTACCAGACCGCACTCCGCAACGTGGATAAGATTTTAGGATTGGAACCGCCAGAGCAGGCGCAGGAAAAAGAACAGCCCAAACCGGAACGGTGACGCAAAAGTGCCGCCCCATTCCAACCGGGACGGCACTACTTTTTTTGAATATCTTCATCGGGGACATACTCCGCAATATCCCCCAGGCCGCAATGTAAAGCGGCGCACAATTTGTTTAAGGTTTTTGTTTCCATATTTTCATTTGCCCGCAGCCGCCGGATGGTCTTGCTGTCGATGCCGCACTTCTCTCTTAGCTGGTAGGTTGACACATCCTGTGCCTGCATAACCGTCCATAATTTATCGAACACTATCATAAAAGCACCCCCGTTTGACGTTTATTAGTATGGGGGTTATAATCTTTTTTATTAAGGGGATATAACCCCCATATTCATATTGGACGGCTCAATTTGTTTCGCTGCCAAGGGACTGCTTTTTCAAATACAAGAAAGGTTGTGACACTATGGTTTATACAGACGAAGTTAGAAAAAAGCTGGACGCGATTTTGAAAGCGTTTGGGGAATACATTGACGGGCAGAGTTATTTTGATATAGTCTACTCAAAGAAAATCGGCTATGTCTGGATTTTAGCTGAATGTCCCGGCGATGCCGGCGCGGTGTTGCTGGATACGCCGGAGAAAATGCTTGACCAACTGTTTAACGAGGTTATCAACGATGTGGTCAATGCGGATGAAAACAAGACGCATATCCCTAACGCACTTACTCTGTCCGAGTGGGAAGAAAGCGAAGTCCGCCGCCGGATCGCCGCACTGCTGGAACCGCTTGCCGAGGATAAAGACGGCTATCTGCAATTCATGGACAGATACCTGAAAGCCTATCAGAAAAACAACGGATATATCGGGGAGCCGGACGAACTTTGTATTACAAAATAAAATGATTTACATTTGAGTATCCGCTAATAAACAACAATAAAATACGAAAGGGGAACAGAAAAATGGAACTGAACTATTTTAAGGACAGGCTGTTTGATTTACTGAATGACAGCGAGGGGATGGGGATTGCCGACCTGAACACAGACGAGCGGAACGGATTACTTACTGTCATGACTGACGACGGGAATGTATTTGAAATCGTATGCCGGCAGGCAGCGGGAAAGGGGGACGGATGGATGACCGCAAGCTGACTGTATGTAACGGGCGCGGCAATTACAAGCAGGCTCCGCCGCAGATTGTTTTACAAGGAAAATGGCTGGAACAGACCGGATTTTCCGCTGGGGACAAAATCATCGTGAAATGCCAGCAGGGACAGCTTATCATCACAAAGAACGGAACAAAGAAAGATTCAGAGGAATAAAATTTTCTGTCAATCTCGGAAACCTCCTAACGGCGCAAAATGCGCCGCCCCTCTCCTGCGCGGATGTGCAGGAGGAAGCGACCGCAGGGAGCGCAAAGCCACGCCGATAGGCGTGTTCGGCCGGACGCGCAGGCGGACGCCTGGGGCTTGGGGGAACCCCAACAAGCGAGCCGGAATATCCCAAAAGGATATTCCGGCTCATTGCTTGCCTACGTTAGCAAAACCTTTTACCTGCTACATTCGGTTCTTATCACCCCACTCACACATTCCATCCAGAAGAGGAATTAAGGATTTACCACGTTCTGTCAGGCTATACTCCACTTTTGGAGGAATTTGTGGGTATTCCTCCCGGTGGACTAAGTGATCCGCTTCCAATTCTTTCAGTGTGGTGCTTAATGTCTTGTAGGAAATCTCACCGATATATTTTTTCATTTCATTAAACCGAACCACGCCGAACTCCATCAGCGTATAGAGGATTGTCATTTTATATTTTCCGTTGATCAGGGATAGGGTATAGCTAAACCCAGTATCACTCAGATTTTCTGCCGATATACATCTCTTATCCATGTTACACTCTCCTTTGGGTAAGTATATGAAATTCTTGTAAGTATCGCACTTGAATGTGCGTACTTGTTTTTGGTTTCATTCACGCTATAATTATAATATCGACAGCGGGAAAAGTCAATCCCGCAGCAAAGGAGGTATATTTGTGCAAAGTTATCCGTACTTAGGCAAGCCGCTTCATATTGGGAAACTGACGATAAAGAATCGGTTTTGTATGGCTCCCATTGGCGGAGGGCAGCACCATCTGCCGAGCGGCGGATTGAAAGACGAAACCATTCAATATCTGGTTGAACGGGCAAAAGGTGGTTTCGGTCTGATTTTTACTGGCGCACTGGCAGCGGATCATCTCGTTGATCCTTATACCGGGGTAGGCCCGTCTATTCTGCAAAACCCGGAAGCATTTAAGATGGCAGCGACAGAACTGAATGAACGGGCTGGCGCTTATGGAACAAAGATTTTCGCTCAGATTACAATGGGACTTGGACGCAATTATCCGGGACTTCCGGCTCCGTCCTCGGTTCATGTGTTCCGGCATCCTGGCGTTAATTCCCCGGAACTGACACGGGATCAGATTAAATCGAAAATTGAATCCGTGGTTAAGTCAGCAAAAATCGCAAAAGATTCCGGCTTTGCCGGTGTGGAGGTACACTCCATCCATTGGGGGTATCTGCTGGATCAATTCGCACTGTCCATGATGAACTATCGGACGGATGAATATGGCGGCAGCTTGGAGAACCGGCTCCGGGCGGCAAGAGAAATTTTGGAGGGTATCAAGCAGGAATGTGGCAGCGATTTTCCAGTCAGTATGCGGCTTGGATTAAAGACCTTTGTAAAAGAATTTGAGCAGGCGACATTGACCGGCGAAAAAGAAATCGGACGCACCATAGAGGAAGGCGTTGAGATTGCAAAGCTGCTGGAATCCTATGGATATGATTGTCTGAATGTAGACACTGGCATTTATGATTCATTCTATTATGCCTGTCCGCCCATGTATATGCCGAAAGGCTATCTGGTGGAGCTGGCAGCGAAGGCAAAAGCAGCGGTAAACATTCCGATTCTGGCGGGCGGTAGAATGAATGACCCGGAGATTGCGGAAGCAGCAATCCGGGACGGCAAGATTGACGCCGTGGTAATGGGCCGTGCGGCTTTGGCAGACCCGGAATATCCGAACAAGGTTCTAACTGGACATACGGAAAAAATCCGTCCATGTATTGCCTGCAATCAGGGCTGTATTACAAGATTGCAACAGGGTAAGCAGCCCACCTGTGCGGTCAATCCGGTGGCAATGCGGGAAATGCGTTTTGCCATGCGTCCAGTTGTTCAGGTGAAAAAAGTTATCGTGGTCGGCGGCGGTGTTGCCGGCATGGAAGCTGCTCGGACAGCAGCACTTCGTGGACATAAGGTTTCCCTCTATGAGAAGAACAGAGAATTGGGCGGCAACCTGATCCCTGGTGGCTCTCACAACTTCAAAAAAGAAGTACGGCAACTGAACGCCTGGTATCAGAATGAGTTGAACCATTTACCCGTAGAATTGCATATGGGCGAAGCCATTACCGCAGAACAGCTTCGGGAAATGAACGCTGATGTGATCATCCTTGCAATAGGTTCTGTTCCTGTCATTCCGAGGGTGCCGGGGATTGACGATCCGAAAGTCCTTGGCTGCATGGAAGCTTTTGCCCAGCCGGAAAAGGTCGGACAGAATGTGGTAGTTATTGGTGGTGGTCTAGTAGGCTGCGAAATGGCTCTGGATTACGCTCAGGCAGGAAAGAATGTCACAGTTGTGGAAGCATTGCCCAAAATCTTATCAGCGGGAATCCCATCCCCGATTCCAAATGGGCAGATGATTCCTGATTTATTCGAGTATCACCATGTAAATGTGCTGGAAGGCCACAAACTTTCTGCTGTGGAGGATGGCAAGGTAATCCTGGAGCATGACGGCCAGAAAAAGACACTAGAAGCAGATTCGGTTGTAATCGCTGTTGGATTCCGTCCGGCTCCATCAATGGCACAGGAACTTACAGGCAGCGGCGCAGTGGTCTATGATATTGGCGACGGTCATCAAGTCAGCACAATCCTCCATGCCGTTTGGGATGGCTACGAGATAGGAAACAACATTTAGCATGGCAGTAAAGCGAAACGCTTTATTTAATAAAAACTAAATTTTCAAGGAGGCTAATATTATGAGAGCAGAATTAAAGGAATATCAGGCTGTTGAAGCAGCCGCTATGAAGTTTGTCAAGAGCGTTGCCGAGGGCAATAGCACCTATGCAAAGGAACTGTTTACGGACGAAGCTGTCCTGTTTGGTTATTTGGACGGTAAACTGGAGCATGGCTCGATTGAGCAGTTCTATCACAATGTGGATACGGTTCCCGGTGGTGACAATTTTAAGGCTCGCGTAGATGTTCTGCTGGTGGAGGAATCGCTGGCGGTAGTACGCGTACTGGAAGAAGGCTGGGGTAATCGGATTGACTTTACGGATGTCCTGTTGCTGTTGAAAATGAATGGTGAGTGGAAGTGCGTGGCGAAAGCATACAATCAGAACTCCAACACCATTCAGGAATAATCTGAGGTTGACGTACCGATCAAAAAGCAGTTAGATGGCACCCATAAGGAGAATCACATATGAATAAAAAAATTGTCGTGATTACGGGAAGTCCCCGTAAAAACGGAAACAGCTTCGCAATGACCGACGCCTTTATTCGTGCAGCGGAGCAGAAAGGTCACAGCGTCACGCGCTTTGACGCCGCCATGATGAATCTAAGTGGGTGCCATGCTTGTGAAACTTGTTTTAAGACCGGGAAAGCCTGCTCCTTTGATGATGATTTTAACACAGTTGCTCCGGCGATTCTGGAAGCAGATGCCGTTATTTTTTCCATGCCGGTGTATTGGTACTCCATTCCGGGGCAAATCAAAAATCTCATTGATAAGCTGTATTCCTTTTTCGTTGTGAACAAAGACATTTCCGGCAAAGAGTGTGGCCTAATTGCCTGCTGTGAGGAAGAAGATTTGTCTATTATGGACGGTGTTCGTGTTCCGATGGAGCGTACAGCGGCTTTACTGAGATGGCGCATGATAGGCGAAGTGCTGATTCCCGGTGTTTTGAATACTGGTGATATTGATAAAACGGACGGATGCCGTCAGGCGGCGGAACTTGCAGAAAAAATCTAACATGTATGGAGAATGGTTATGAGTAAAAAAATAGTGATCTTAAACGGCAGTCCCCGCAGGAACGGCAACACGGCGGGGCTGGTGAAAGAATTTACCAAAGGAGCGCAGGAAGCCGGACATACGGTTACGGAGTTTTTCCTTTCCGGAATGGATATTCACGGCTGTAAAGGGTGTTTTGGCGGTCACAGCAGCAAAGAATGTCCCTGCGTCCAGCAGGACGATATGAACCAGATTTATCCGGCAGTCAGGGAGTGCGATGTGATCGTACTGGCAACCCCGCTGTACTACTGGAACATGAGCGGTCAAATCCGCACAGCCATTGATCGGCTGTTTGCACTGGAAGAAGGCGACGGAAATCTCTTGCGTGGACACGGTAGATCGTCCGCCCTGCTGATGGCGGCAGAGGGGCACGGCTTTGAAGATGTTCTGCAATACTACAACAATTTGTTGGGACACTTGAAATGGCAAAACCTTGGTCATGTACTGGCTGGCGGCAACGGTGATATTGGCGACATTAAGGGTAAGCCGGAACTTGAGCAGGCTTATGCGTTGGGTAAATCAATTTAATCATAAAGAGCAAAAAGGAAACAAATAAAATGGAAAAAATCAAATTAGCACAGGCATCTCACCTGACCTCTCCAAACCCCGTTACTGTTGTCTGCACCGAAAAGCCGGATGGCAGCACCAATCTTGCTACGGTATCATGGTGGACGTACCTGTCCTTTAATCCCAACATGATTGCCTTTGCAATGGCAAAAACTTCTTACAGCGGGGAGCGTGTCCGTGAAACCGGCAATGTTATTGTAACGGTTCCCGGTGCTGAAATAGCGGACGCTGTAATGGGCTGCGGCAGCACGACCGGCAGAAATACTGATAAGGTCGCCAAATTCGGCATTGAACTTGCCAGCGTAGAGGGAAGCAAGATTCAGATTCCGGCATACAGCCGGGTGGCAATTCAGTGCCACATGAAAGAATACCATGAAACCGGCGACCACTATCTGTATATCTGCGAGGTAGGGCAGGTGTACGGCAACGAAGCAGAGGAAGCGCTCTTTGCATGGAGTGGCTATTCTCAACTTCGCCCTGCAAAGTAAAGGAGGGCAGATATGGACTTTTTAGAACTGGCAGCAGACCGTTATTCTGTCCGCTCCTATTCTGACCGTCCGATTGAGCCGAGAAAAATGGAACGAATTTTGAAAGCTGGATAGCTTGCGCCCACAGCAGTGAATTTTCAGTTGCAGAAAATCTATGTACTGAAAAGTTCGGAAGCCATCGGAAAAATTCGTTCCCTTACCCGGTTTGCCTATGACGCGCCGGTGGTTCTGTTGGTATGTGCAGATAAAACGAAAGTCTGGCGAAGTCCATCTGAGCGCGGATATGATATCGGTGAAATGGATGCCAGCATTGTCTGCACACACATGATGCTAGAAGCATGGGAGTTAGGAATCGGTTCTGCTTGGGTGTGCGGATTTGATTCGCAGCAGATGGCAAAGGCATTTGATCTGCCGGAGCAGGTACAGCCGATCTGCCTGCTTCCTATCGGCTATCCATCTGATAAATCGGTTCCTTATGAGGAATGGCACAGTACGTTCCGCCCACTCAGTGAAACCGTGGAAGAACGATAATGAGGAAAATACATTAGAAATCACAAAAGCAACGACAATGGGCCAGATTCTTGATTATGACCTGGGGATTGCTGATGTTCTGGTGAAAGTCGGAATGCACTGTGTCGGATGCCCATCCTCCATCCATGAGTCGCTGGAGGAAGCCTGTCAAGTGTATGGGCTGGACGTAGACAGAGTATTGCAATCTATCCATCAGTATCTGCAAGAAAGGACGACGTAAAAAAGTTGTTTCCACCCATATCAAAAAATTATCGGAGGTAACTATTATGAACGCATCTGTTAAAGACTACGAGGAGATCATGACTGTCATTACCACCTATCTTAAGGGTGGTAACAAAAACAGTGCTGCAATGAAACCCGCTTTTCATCCGAACGCTATTGTTAATGCACAGCCTGCTCAGACACTATTCGATGCGGTAGATGAAGCTGGCGAAACGCAGGCAATAGGACGCATTGACATTCTGGACATTGTAAAAGACATTGCCTGCGCCCGTGTAGTGATGGAGGGCTGGCACGGTATGAATTTTGTGGATTTTCACCATCTGATGAAAACTGAGGATGGCTGGAAGATTGTTTCCAAGATTTATACACAAATTTAAGCATAGGCAAAATTGGCGGGCTAAAGGACGGTACAAATCAGCCCGTCGTATGTTGATTATGAATTTCTATGATCCTTTTGCAGAATGGGTGGTGATTTAAAATCGGAAAACGAATATTGGTTGCGGACGATAATTTGGCGTTTATTTTAGCGATTCAAAATATAATGCAAAATGATTGTGTTAATGTTATCTGTACACAGTTTATCGAAAAAGCATTAGAAATTTTTACAAAAAATGAATATTGTCTTGTTATCATCTCTATCCAACCGACCATAAGTCGTGATATGTCGATGCTCCGCATGATACGGGAAAGCAAATCTGTCCCTATAATAGTACTCACACAAAATTTGAGTTTATCGGAAAAAATCGCCCTATTCCACGCCGGAGCCAATGTCTGTTTGGAAAAACCTATAGACGTAACACTTTGTGCAGCGCAGGCTTGCTCATTGATTCATCTATACTTGAATGCAAAAGAAGATAATTGTGAACGGTATCCATTAATTTTTAGCACAGAATTGATTATTAACCCCATATATCGTCAAGTAATCATAGATGGTGAACTACTTGATTTAACACGTACAGAATTTGATTTGTTACTATATATGGCAAGCCATCCTAATCAGATTTTTACCCGCCAGCAACTTTACCGACAAGTATGGGGTGATGATTTAGGTATTAGCGGGGAAAATACGGTTCGCGCCCATATAGGGAACCTTTATAAAAAATTGGCGGATGTTGGCAAAACCTATATCCAAAACACCAGAGGGGTCGGCTATAAATTTGTTCCTCCTGCTGGTAAAAAATAAAATAGAACAGTGTATCATTCAAACGTCAGGGCAGCTTGCCTTGGCGTTTTTTTTAGTATGACGGGCATGCCGTCAGTCTGTGGTGAAAGTCCACAAGGGACGTAGTCGCCGACAAACCCCAAAGCGACTCCCAAGGTTCACACCGTGAGGTGCGGGCGCGAAGAAGGGATAGCGAAATCGTAGCCTGACGAACAGAAATCTGATATAAGGCGTACATGGCGGATAAGCTGGCTAGAGACAGCGAAGTCCAAAAGGCGACCGTAACCCATGTGCGTAAATCAGGCAGGTAGACGAGGAAAGACTGGGAGGCTTATCCCGTGAGGTCTCACAGACGGTTTCATTTGCCGTAGTAACAACGAACTGTGAGAAGTCAGCAGAAGCCATAGTAGGTGAAAGCCGAAGGGCTGAACAATATAACCGTGCAGACCGGTCATTACCGTTTCCCCAGTCAATGATGAACTGCTTTCTGCTATTGGGAAACTTACAGCCGAGTATGGAAAGATAGGCGGCAACTTGAACCGGATTGCCCGCTGTCTGAGCGAGTACGGCGTACCCTATAACGCCCTCTCCCAAGAGGTACGGGCCGCCATAGCAGAGCTTGCCGCCTTGAAGTTGGAAGTCTTGCAGATAGTAGGTGAAGCCGTTGGCAACATTCAAACATATAGCTACGGAGTTATCGCTTGATATAATTAAAGAATTGGAAAGCCAGTCAACGCAGCTGGCATAATTGGGAAACACTTTAACAAACTTAAACGAGTTGTCTAAAAAAGTGTGACGATCCAGCTTATTACCACAAAGATCCCCAGCCAGCCCCGCTGAGGATCTTTGTTTTCAACATATCTAAGCCATCCCGGCCTTGCCCTGCCCCTGGCAGAGGAAGAAGGGTTCCCGTCAGGCGCAGTTGGCATACTGTGACATATACAGCCTGAAATACTCTCCCTGCAGCGCCATCAATTCCTCATGGGTCCCCTTCTCCAGGATATTCCCTTTATCCACATACATGATGCAGGAGGCATTCTTGATGGTAGAGAGCCTGTGGGCGATGATAAAGGAGGTGCGCCCTTTCAACAGCTCATTCAGACCCTTTTGCAGCACGATCTCAGTCTCTGTGTCGATGCTGGAGGTCGCTTCATCCAGGATCAGGATCTTCGGGTCGGCAAGCAGAGCCCGGGCAAAGGAGATCAACTGGCGCTGCCCGGCGGAAAGGCGGCTTCCCCGCTCATTCACTTCCGTATAATAGCCGTTTTCCATCTCCATAATGAAATCATGGGCGCATACGGTCTTGGCTGCCTGTATCACTTCCTCGTCAGTGGCAGTAAAATTGCCATAGCGGATGTTGTCCATGATGGTGCCGGAAAAGATGAAACTGTCCTGCATCATGACCCCCATCTGCGCCCGGAGGGAGTGGATGGTCACATGGGAGATATCCGTCCCGTCGATCAGGATACGCCCGCCGTCCAGATTGTAAAAACGGCTCAGCAGGTTCACCAGGGTGGTCTTCCCGGCCCCGGTAGGCCCTACAATGGCGAAGGTCTCCCCTTCCTTTGCGTGGAAATTCACATTGTCCAGGATCTTTACCGCAGGCTCATAGCTGAAAGTCACATTCTCAAAGGACACATCCCCATGGATCGGGGGCATTTCCGTTGCCCCCGGCGCATCCTTTACCGACACCGGCTCGTCAATGGTCTCAAAGATACGCTCCAGGTAGGAGATGGCGGTAAGCAGGGAATTGTAAAACCCTGCCAGGGTGTTGATGGGTGTCCAGAACCGGCTCACATAGGCGGTAAAGGCCACCAGCACACCCACGGTGATAGGGGAGGAGGCATCAAACATCCAGTGGATCCCCAGCACATAAATGGCGGAGGTGGTGATCATGGAGATCACGTCCACACTGGGCCCCATGGTAAAATTATACATCACCGCCCGCATCCAGGACTTCCGGTAACTGGCGCTCAAGTCGTTGAAAATACTGGAGTTCATTTCCTCCCGCACAAAGGACTGGGTGACCCGGATACCATTGATGCTTTCAGCGATATAAGCGTTCAGGTTGGACTGCTTATTGCTCTGTATCTGCCATGCCATGCGCTGGCGCTTTTTGATAAAAACCACCACAAAGGCAAGCAGGGGCAGGCCGCACAGGCACAGCAGCGTCAGGCGTACATTGGTAAGGAGCATAAAAGCAATTATGAAAAACAGGTTGCACAGGTCTGTAATGGTATTCAGGATACCGTTGGAGAGCAGGTCACTTAAACTGTTTACATAATTTACCACCCGCACCTGGATCTTCCCATGGGGCCTGTCGTCATAATAGGAAAAAGGCAGTTCCTGCAAATGCTGGAAGATATCGCTGCGGAGCTGGTGGATGATCTGCTGCCCGATCTGGTTGGTGTGCTTGATCTTGTACCGCAGGCTGAAAGCGGAATACAGGGCGGCAAGGAGGGTCAGCCCGCTGAAAAGGGCGACCCCTCCCATATCCTTTGCAGGGATGCTCTCATCCATGATCTGCCGGAAAAACTGGGGGATCAGCATGGTAAAAGCGGAGGCAGTGAGCATCAGGAAAGCCACCGAAAGGAAACGTTTCCGATAGGGCTTTAAGTAGCACAGCAGCCGCTTAAGCTGGTTGATATCAAATTTATCTTCTAAGACCTCGTCTACATCATATTTATTACGGGCCATAAACAATCACTCCTTTCTTTGCTAAAGCTTTCAGGCTTTGGCGGCCGCCGGGAAGGGAAGGATCTCCCCCATTGGCCGGGGGATCTCCCCGTACTGGTGGCGGTAAGCGCTGGCGTAATAACCGTTTTTGGCAAGCAGCTCCCGGTGTGTCCCCTGCTCAATGATCCGCCCTTCGTCCATCACCAAGATCAGGTCAGCATCTTTGATAGAAGAGATCCGGTAGGCAATGACGAATATGGTGCACTGGCCGTTGAGCTTTTTCAACTGGTTCTGGATGTAGCTTTCCGTCTCCATATCCACAGCGGAGGTGGTATCGTCCAGGATCAGGATAGAGGGCTTTTTCAGCAGCGCACGGGCAAGGGAGATCCTCTGCTTCTGCCCGCCGGAGAGCCCCACCCCCCGTTCCCCTACAATGGTATCGTACCCTTCGGGCATTTTCCGGATAAAGTGGTTGGCATCCGCCATGATAGCTGCCTGGCGGATCTCCTCAAAGGAGCACTCCGGGCGGCCGTAGGCGATATTCCCTTCAATGGTATCTGAAAAGAGGAAGATATCCTGCATGGCCATTCCGATATTGTCCCGCAGTTCATGCAGGTCAAGATCCCTTACGTCGATGCCGTCCACCAGGATGCGCCCGTTGGAAGCGTCCATAAAGCGGCACAGCAGGTTCATGACCGTGGATTTCCCTGCGCCGGTGGAACCCAGGATACCGATGGTCTGTCCCTTTTTGGCGGTAAAGCTGATATCGCCTACGATCTCTTCCCCGTCTGCGGTGTAGGAGACCTCCTGGAACTCCACATTCCCCTCCAGCTTTCTGCCTTCCACAGGGGCAATGGGGGTCTTGATCCCTGGCTCTTCCATATAAGTATCGTAGATCTTTTCCACGGAGGTGATAAAACGGTGGATGTCGTTGACCCACCACCCTGCCATCCGCAAAGGGACAGTGAGCATCCACAGATAACCGTTTACCGTCACCAGGTTCCCCAGGGTGATCTCCCCCTGGATCACCATATAGCCGCCGTAAAGCATCAAGATCACATTCAGCAGGTAAGAGAGCACCTCAAAAACGGGAAGGTATTTCATCCACACCTGGGAGGAGGCAAGCTGGGCTTCCATGTAGGCATCATTTTCCCGGTTGAACTTTTCCATCTCAAAGTCTTCCTTGGCAAAAGCCTTTACCACCCGGTTGCCACTGACGTTCTCCTGCACGAAAGCGTTCAGGGAGGAGAAGCAGTTGCGGATATGGGCGAAAGTAGGGCGCACCGCTTTTGACTGCCGGAAGGTGGTAAGGGCCGTAAAGGGCAGCACCAGGAGCATCAACACCGCCAGCTTGCTGTTTACGGTAAAGATCATAAATAGGGCAAAGGCAAACAGCAGCACATTTTCGTAGATACAGTAGATCAGGTAGGCCACGCAGTGCCGTATGGCCTCCATATCGCCGGTCTGGCGGCTCATCAGGTCACCAGTTTTTTTCCGGTTATAAAAGGCAAAGTCCTCTGAGAGGAGCTTGCGGAAGACCGCATCCCGCATGTCGAAAAGTACGCCCTGGGAACAGGTCTCAAAGACTACCTGGTAGGAAAACCGCAGTACGCTGCGGGTAAGGGTCACCAGCAGCAAGACCACGATCAGCCGCGGCAGCAGCCCGAAGTTCCCGCCCTGGATCACATCGTCCACAATAAGGCCGGAAATATAAGGGTTTACGATGGCAAGGATGGAGATCAAAGTGGTCATTACAAGCCCTAAAATCAGCAGGCCGCAGTACTTTTTCAAAAATCCCCAAAACCATTTCATGGGAGCCATAAAAAATTCCTCCTGTAAATTTAAGAATTAGTTGCGAAATAACTATTGTCAATTTTATTGATTTGAGGTAAAAATAAAATGTACTATCTTGCAGGTTACCTGTCTTTTATTGTTATGCGTGAAAACGTGGAAAAATGGAGGATATCATGGAATGGGAAGATACAGTCTTAGGAGAGGACTTTAACCCTGCCTTTCTTTTTACCTGGAAAGGGATCCAAAGGAAGGATGCGGAGAACTACCATAAACACGACCATCTGGAGCTGTGCTATGTGATGTCAGGCAGGGGACGCCACCGGCTTGGGGGGAAGATCCATGAGGTGGGGGAAGGGGATCTGATCCTGATCAACGCAGGGGAGTACCACCAGCCTCTCCTGGGGGAAGGGGAGGGGCCCCTTGTGGTGTTTTATGTGGGGGTCACCAATATCTACCTGGAAGGGCAGGGGGCAAACTGCCTGCCAATATCCGGGGAGGGCCCTGTGCTGCACACATCCGGGGAACTGAAAATGAAGCTGGCGCGGCTGTGTATTTATATGGAAGCGGAAAAGGAGATGGGGCGTTTTGGCAGGCATTTTATGATGAAGACCTATGCCATGCAGATGCTTTTGCTGTTCCTGCGGGAACAGGAACAGCCCCAGGGGGCGAAGCCCCTGGATAAATGCGCTTTCGAGTCCGCCAACCGGAAATACCTGGTGGAGAAGATCCTGGACTATTTCGAAGAGCACTATGCCCAGAAGATCTCCTTAGACCAGATAGCCGGGAATATGTACTTGAGCCCTTTTTACATCTCCAAGATCTTCAAGGCGGAGACCGGGGAGACACCCATCCATTTCCTGATTGAGATCCGCATGGAAAAGGCCAGGGAGATGCTCCTTGGGGAGCCGGGGCTGAGCATCCAGGAGGCGGCGGCCAGGGTGGGGTATGAGGATGCATACCATTTCAGCAAGCTCTTCAAAAAGAAATTCGGGGTGGCGCCGTCAGCCATGAGAAGGCAGGAGCCGGAAACGTGAAAACTTTTGGGAAAGAAAAATGAGAATCGTCAAAGAAGCGGAAGAACGCAAAAACCAGATCCTGGATGTGGCGGAGCGCCTTTTTGGAACCAAGGGCTTTGACAATACCAGCATCAATGATATCATAAATGAAATAGAGATCGCCAGGGGAACCCTGTACTATCATTTTAAGTCAAAGGAAGATATCCTGGATGCCATGATCGGGCGGATGACGGTAAAGCTGGCAGAGAGGGCTTCCGGGATCGGCGCCCAAAAAGATATACCGGTATTGCAGCGCCTGACCATGATGCTCCTGGCCCTTCAGGTGGAGGGAGCCCTTGGCAACGAGATCCTGGCCCAGGTACATAAGCCCCAGAATGCCCTGCTGCACCAGAAGATGCAGCAAAGGCTGCTGGCGGAGATCACCCCTTTATTTGCCGGGCTGATCCGGGAGGGCCAGGCCCAGGGGATCTGCCAGACAGAATACCCCTCAGAGGCGGCGGAGATGGCCCTGGTGTATACCAACACCGTATTTGACGCCCTGGCTGAGGGCAGCCAGGAAGAACAAAGGGGAAAGGCGGCGGCGTTTATCTATAATCTGGAACGTTTGCTGGGGATGGAGAAGGGAAGTATGCAGGAGGCGATCCTCCCGCTGTTTCACAAAGGAACTTAAGGGTTCCTTTGTTTTAAAGGATACTACCGACTGGCGTTCAGTCTATAAAAGGAGTTTAATATGAATAAGAAATTGATCTGGAACGATATCAAACAAAATAAGCTCTCCTCCGGGGCGGCCCTGTTTTTTATGGCGGTCTCCGCCACGCTCCTTGCCCTTACAGTGCTGCTCTTTTCCGGCCTGCTGGGTGCCATAGAGGGGCTCATGGACAAAGCCCAGGTTCCCGACTATATGCAGATGCATGCAAAGGAGGGGGAGGATGGGCAGGCAGGCTGGCAGCAGGCCCTTTGCTCCTTTGCGGAGGAACATGGGGAAGTCAGGGGCTGGCAGCTTTGCGGTTTCCTGGAACTGAACAACACCCAGATCACCCTGGGGGGCCATTCCCTTGGGGACAGTACCCAGGACAATGGGCTGTGCCTCCAGGGAGAGCGGTTTGACTATTTACTGGATATGGAAAACCAGATCCCACAGGTTCTGCCGGGAGAGGTGTATGTGCCTGTGTGCTACCGGGACAGGTACCAACTGTCAGTGGGGGATACCATGGTCATTGGCAATGCGATGATAACCGATGATACCATGGCGGTGGGGGATAGCATGGCGGCCAATGGCGCTGCCTGGGATGGGGGAGGCTGCCGGCTTGTGATCGCCGGGTTTATCCGGGACGGCCAGATGAATTCCATGATGGCCTCATCCAAACGGTTTCTGGTAAACCAGGCAGACTATGGGAGGATAAAGGCATGGGGCAATGCCAGGGAAGAGTACCTGGTGGAGTTCCTGCTCCATGAGGGGACAGATACCAATGCCTTTGCCCAGGCATATGCAGAGGCGGGGCTTCCTGCCAATGGGCCGGCCATCACAAGGCCATTGGTGAAGATGATGAACGCCTTATCGGATGGGACAATGATTTTTGTGCTCTTGCTTGTGAGCCTTGTGGTGGTGCTGATCTCCCTGCTTTGTATCCGCTTCCTGTGCCTGACGCAGATGGAACGGGAGCGCCGGGAGGTTGGGATGTTAAAGGCCCTGGGGATCGGCAGAAGGGATATCGTGGGGTTATATTTTGGGAAATACCTTCTCCTTTCCGGCTGCGGGGCGCTCCTTGGCCTGCTGGGGGCAGGTCTCCTGAAGAGACCCCTGGAAAGGCAGGTACAGGAGCTGTACGGGGCAGCGCCCAAAGACGCAGGCACCGCCGCCCTGGGGCTGGCGGCAGTGCTGGCTGTCCAGGGGAGCATCTTGCTTTCCCTCCGGCGTTCCCTGAAAAAAACAGAAAAGCTCTCCGTGCTGGAAGCCCTGTTCCCGGACAGGGGACGGGAGGCAGGGGCGGGAGGGCGCTGGCTGATGGGCATGGTAGCCGCCGCCGGTGCTTTTCTGATCCTGGTGCCCCAAAATCTCTACCACACCATGTCTGCGCCGGATTTTGTGGCCTATATGGGCATTGGGCAGGGAGAGATCCGCATGGATCTGGGGCAGAGGGCGGATATTGACAGCACCACAAAACAGATCGTCTCCAGGCTGGCCAGGGATGCCCAGGTGGATAAGTACGTGGTGCTGCGCACCAGCCTTTGCAGGGCGGTCCTGCCAGAGGGAGGGACGGTGAGCCTTAAGGTGGAGACCGGCGACCACAGCGCTTTCCCGGTAAAGTATTTGGAAGGGGCGGCGCCGGAAGGGGCGGCAGAGATCGCCTTATCCTCCATGAATGCAGAGGAACTGGGAGTGTCCCTGGGGGATACTTTGCTGCTGTCTGTTGAGGGCAGGGAGAGGGCGTATACTGTCTGCGGCATCTATTCCGATATTACCAATGGCGGCAGGACAGGGAAAGCCCGGCAGGTGGGCAGGGACACCCCTGCCCTGTGGAGCGTGCTGTATGTATCCTTAAAGGATTCCCGGGGAAAAGAACAGTGGATGGAAAGTTACCGCCAGATGGGGGCGGAGGTGACGGATATCAACACCTATGTGAGGGATACCTATGGCCAGACCCTGGAACAGCTCCGGCTGGCTTCCCTGGTGGCCACAGCCATTGCCGTGCTAGTGACTGCGGTGGTGGCGGCGCTGTTTATGCGCCTGCTGGTAGAAAAAGACCGCTATGTGATCTCCCTGTATAAAGCCCTGGGATATACAGGGAGGGAGATGAAAGGGGCCTATTTTGGAAAAGGGCTTTTCCTCCTGCTGGCAGGGGTGGCCGCAGGGCTTGTGTTGGGGAACCTGCTTGGGGAGCGCCTTTGCGGCATGGCACTGAGATCCTTTGGGGCGGACAGCTTCCGGTTTGTGGTCTCCTGGCCTTGGGTGCTGCTGGGCATCCCCTGTGCCATGGTTCTCCCCGCCGCCCTGGCAGTCTGGGGAGGCATCGGGGAGATCGGGCAGGTGGGAGCCTGGGAGTGCTGTAACGGGAAAGGGCAGACATAAGAGAGAAGGAGAGGGATATGTGTGGAACAAACCAGGAAAGAAATACAGGGAACCAATTACTGCGGGTAGAGGGATTGGAAAAAGAGGGGATACTGCAGGGGGTGTCTTTCCAGATGGAACCGGGGGAGATGCTGGCGGTGATGGGGCCTTCCGGCTCCGGAAAGTCTACCCTTTTATACCAGACGGCGGGGATGGACAGACCCTCCGGCGGCAGGGTGTGGCTTAAGGATACAGAGATCACCGGGCTATCTGAGGATGAAAAAGCACGGATACGGCTGCACCGCATGGGGTTTGTGTTCCAGCAGATGAATATGATCGCCAACCTGAACCTGCTGGATAATATCCTGCTGCCGGCCCTACAGGCAAATAAGGGGAAACACCGGCGTCCCAGGAGGGAGCTGGAGGCGGCGGCAAGGGAGCTGATGGGGAAGCTGTCCCTTGGGGGGCTGGAGGGGCGCAGGATCACCCAGGTCTCCGGGGGGCAGCTGCAGAGAGCCTGTATTTGCAGAAGTATGATCAACGGGCCGGAGATCTTATTTGCCGACGAGCCTACCGGTGCCCTGAACAGGAGCGCCGCAGCAGAGGTCATGGGGGAGCTGGAAAAACTCAACAGGGAGGGAACCGCCATATTGATGGTCACCCATGATGGCAAGGTGGCCAGTAGCTGCCACCGGATCCTTTACCTGCTGGACGGGCGCATCCGGGGGGAACTGGCCTTGGGCAGGCCCCGGATGGAAACCGGGAAGCTGCGGGAAGAAAGGATAACCAGGTGGCTTGGGGGGATGGGATGGTAGTAGCTGCCCCGTCCGGCTTCTCTTTTTTGTGCAAAAATAGAGAGGAAAATCCCCGGGAAAGGCTTTATAATAAAAAAGAAGAGGAGAAATGATAAGCAGACAGGACAGGAGGCATTACCGATGGAATGGTGTTGCTGCCCATTTTTTTTGACTTAAAATTGCTCTGATTGCCTGTCATAGAATTAACCGATATAATGACATGAGAATAGAGAAAGGAAAAGGTTCCAGGACACTAATCTTTTACAGAGAACTGAGTCCTGAAACCATTACTAAAAACATGGTTATTATATCAAAGTATGAAGTGGAATACAAGGAGGATGGGGATATTTTTAATAACCAGTAAAGAAGAAAGCGTCTGCCCATGCTGTGGAAGTCCCCTTAAGTACAGGGACAGCAGACGACGCGTGCATAAGACTGCGGGAGGCGGGAAGGAATGGTGCCTGATCCGGCGGCTTAGATGCAGCAATGACAGATGCAGGAGACCCCATAATGAACTGCCTGACTGTATGTGCCCCTACAAGCATTATGACGCAGGGCTGATCGAGGATGTTGTGGACGGTATGGTCGGCGAAGAGGATATTGAAACCGAGGATTACCCCTGCAGCGGGACGATGAAGCATTGGAGATGGTGGTCACAAATGAATGAAAAGAACATGGAGGGACAGATCCGGCAGGCGGCGCACCGCTTCCTGGATTTAGATGGGAAGTTCCTGAAATCCAGGGAGCCTTTACTGGAAAAACTAAAGGAACGGATAAGCCCTGGCTGGCTTAAGGCGGCAGTGAGGGCTGTATATAATTCCGGGGGCCGTATAGAGCCGTATCCGGGACCTGCGTAAAGATGCAC